>JAEIGA010016538.1_pt1 | contig 11219 bp, 8 predicted proteins | sample 9270691 | NCBI WGS metagenome assembly JAEIGA01 (sample SAMN17057246, study PRJNA624740) | gut metagenome | biome: biome; isolation source: fecal sample | host: Bos grunniens | place: China: Xizang | collected 2019
ACAGGGCATATATTGCAAAACACCCGTCTGATCAAAGTGAAAACAAGGCTGCCTCAAAACTGCTTGGCAAAAAGGTTTACGGGCCATGCCTGATACAGTTTGTCTCTAAAGAAGGTAAATTTCAGTATATGCGGAAGAAGTTGTGCCCGACATTTTACAAGTACCTCCAGAGACGCCTAGGTTGCTATATGACTTTCTTCCACAAGTATATCGGATTGTAATATATTTAATGCCCAGGGGGCATTATGAGTCAGTTTCTAGTCTTCTAGAAACTGGCTCATATTCTCAGAATACTTTCTCCACTTGTCGATAAGAGCCTGCATGTCAGATGGCAGTTCCGAGTCGAAACGGACCATCTGCTTTGTCCTTGGGTGGACAAAGCCGAGTGTCTTGGCATGGAGGGCCTGGCGAGGAAGGAGCTTGAAGCAGTTCTCGATGAACTGACGATATTTCGCGTAGATCGTACCCTTTCTGATCTCGGATCCGTCGTATCTCTCATCATTGAAGAGAGGATGTCCTATCCAGTTGAAATGCACACGGATCTGGTGGGTACGACCGGTCTCAAGACGGCACTCGACAACGGTCACATATCCGAAGCGTTCAAGGACACGGTAGTGGGTCACTGCATGCTTTCCATGATCTCCATCCGGGAACACCTTGAAGCGCATGCGGTCGTTAGGGTCACGTCCGATGTTGCCGGTAATCGTGCCTTCATCCTCCTTGAGGTTGCCCCATACAATAGCCACATAACGGCGCTCAATCGAGTGTACGAAGAACTGTTTTGCAAGGTTCAGCTGCGCCTCCTCATTCTTTGCAACAACAAGCAATCCTGAAGTATCCTTATCGATACGATGTACAAGGACACCCATTCTTTCGTCTTCTGCATCCGGACCTTGAGAGAGACCGAGATGGTGCGCGAGGGCATTTACAAGTGTGCCGCTGAAGTGTCCGTGACCAGGATGCACGACCATACCCGGTTCCTTGTTAAGCACAAGCACATCTTCATCCTCATGCACTATATTCAATGGAATATTCTCAGGCAGTATCTCAAGTCCGCGCCTCTGATACGGCATGACGAACTTGATGACATCGCCAGGACGCACAACATAATTTGCCTTTACAATCTTGTCATTGACACGGATGTATTCGGCCTTGATCGCCATCTGCACGCGATGACGGGATGTGAATTCCATATGCGTCGCGAGATACTTGTCAACGCGCATTGGCACCTGACCGGCAGCGATGTCGAAACGGTAATGCTCAAACATCTCCTGCTGCTCATCCTCGTATGCAACCTCATCACCCGCCTTCATCGGATCGAAATCCTCTATAGGCGCGTCTTCAAAATCCATGTATAAATCCTTGTCTGCCATGCCTACTCCTGAACTTCAGCTTTCTTAAGATAAATGGTAACATCCGTACCCATGCCAACCGAATACTGAGAAGGTGCCGGATTCTGCTTGTAAACCACTGCACTGAGACTGTCCTCCCAAGTCTGAATCTCCTCATCGTAAAGAGCCCTCTTCACATTGAGATACGAATCATGAAGAGCCTTCCTCGCCGCCTTCTCATCCTTACCCAGAACGCTAGGAATCAGAGTCTCGCAATCAGAGGAGTTCAATCCTACCACCAGGTCGATTACGGATTCAGCCTCCACCTGGGCTCCCGCAGCCACTGATCGGCCACGATATAGCTGCTGAAGAACATTGTTGGTGGCAATGTCATTCCTATAGATAAGTCGACCGAGCTGGAGTCCCCTCATATCCAGTTCTGGTATTGCCTGCCTCAACGAATAACCTACCAGATTCGGTACGGTTACCTTCTTGGCATTGACAGCATTCACGGTAAGCAGCACTCTGCGTCCGTTCTTCACCATCACTCCTGCTGCTGGAGTATGGCTCTTTATCTTGCCTCGCTTCCTCTGAGAATACACAGAGTCTATAACCTCGACACGGATGCCGGCCTCCTCGGCAACTGCCTGTGCCTCCTGAACAGTCATACCTCTGAAGTCCGGAACAGCAAGTTCGCGGTTATGCTGGGTCACGACATTAAGGAATACGATTGCACCGACGAGCAGCACTACACAGATAATTGCTGCCGCCAAAAGGTTACGGACTATCCAATGCTTGAAGAATCCCTTCTTTTCAGTTGTTTTTTCTGTCATATCTTTATTTAACGATTACCAGTTCGTAAGCACGGTTTCCGAGACCGATCTGCTCGCCGTACTCTACACCAGCCTGCCAGTTGGTGTCAGGATGCACGATGCGGAACTTGTCCTCACCCTTGTGGTGGTGATGGTGGCCGCAAGTGCACTCGCCTTCGTGCTTTGCATCCTTATCAGAGATTGCATTTCCAAGAAGGCTTGGAGCTGCAGTCACCAGGTCAGCGCAAGCGCAGTCGAGGGCTACTGGGTCGAACGAAGCTGCGATTCCGAGATCCGGAACGATTGCCGCGTCATTGTGGTTCCAGCAGTCGCAGTTAGGCGACACGTTCATGATGAAGCTTATATGAAACGAAGGCTTGCCGTTCACAACAGCATACGCATATTCTGCGATCTTGCTGTTAAGTACCTCAGATGTATCATAGTCCTTTACGATTGCCGCAGACTTCTGGCATACTGCCACACACTGACCGCAGCCTACGCACTTGTCATAATCGATCACAGCCTTCTTATCCACTATCTTTACGGCATCGTGACGGCAGTACTTCTCGCATACGCGGCATCCGATGCAGTTAGCAAGGTCAATGCATGGCTGAGACGAAGAGTGAAGCTCAAGCTTTCCGCCTACGCTTGCAGAACCCATTCCGAGGTTCTTCAGCGCTCCGCCGAATCCACTCTGCTCATGGCCCTTGAAGTGGTTCATGGAAATCACGATGTCAGCGTCAGCGATAGCTGCACCGATCTTTGGTGACGGGCAATATTTTCCGCCTGCAGGCACTTCCTTATAATCAGTACCCTTCAGACCGTCTGCGATTATCACGTCAGCGTGCGCTCCGATCCTGTTGAAACCATTCTCCATCGCTGCATTAAGATGGTCGACAGCATTCGAACGTCCTCCTGTATAAAGAGTATTGGAATCAGTAAGGAAAGGCTTTCCACCGAGCGAACGGATCACGTCCACTACACGCGCAGCATAGTTAGGACGGATGTATGCAAGGTTACCTGGCTCACCGAAATGGATCTTGATGGCAGTAAATTTGCCCTCGAAATCGATGTCTGCGATACCTGCTCTTCTGATAAGGCGTTCAAGCTTGGTCAGCATGTCGTTACCTGGAACTGTTCTCAGGTCTGTGAAGAATACTTTAGAGTTTTCCATGTTTTTATTGTATTGGCATACCCTGCAAAAGGACCATGAACAAGCCCTTGCCGAGCAATGCGGTTCCTATTATCACTATCAATGCACCTGTCACCCTGCTTATCCAGAGGATGGTGTTCATCTGAAACTTGTTTCTGAAACGGCTCAGCGCCCATGACATGCTGAACCAGTATGTCACAGAACCAGCGCTCACAGAAAGGATGATCGGCATGACCCTCCAGTCGTGCGGCGACTTATTGGCTATGCCGAAGAATGCGAACAAGGCCAGCATCACGAAGATCGCTCCCGGATTAGACAAGGCCATCATCACAGCCTTGCCGAAATCCTTTGGAGATACTGACGTGCCATCCGACTTCATCTTACGGAACGGATCCTTGAGAGCCATAGACAGTCCTAACACCGCCAGTACAACGCCTCCGGCAATCAGTATGATGACACGGTGGTCCTCAAGAAATCTCTGCGCGAACGCAAGAGCAAAAATTGCAATGGATGCATAGAATGTATCCACTACACTAGCGCCGAGGCCAGAAACAAATCCCGCTTTATGGCCCATGCTGAGCGACTTCTGCACAACAAGGATAGCGATCGGTCCGATCGGGGCCGATGCACAAATTCCTACAAGGAATCCTTTGAGCATATCAATCAACATAACGAACAAAGGTAGTAATTTTATTTATATCTTTGTAGCAGCTAACACCAAGTACAGAATGAAAAAGGAAAATATGATAATATGGATCCTGGTGCTGCTGTTTGCAGTGATGATGTCGATTCCATATCTCGTGCCCCACACCGGATTTCTCGCACTTTTCGGTATCATACCGTTGTTATGCGTGGAACGCATAACAACTCTTTTAAATAAAAGGCACATCTGGATATATCATTATTCTGCATTTGTACTTTGGAACGCGATCACGACGTTCTGGGTATGCAACGCCACCGTTGGCGGAGGATTGTTTGCGGTTTTCGCAAATGCATTCCAGATGTTCCTCATCTTTGGACTTTTCCGCCTGAGCAAGAAGAAATTCAGCGGCGCACTGCCATATATCTTCCTGATGGTAACATGGATAGCATGGGAACGATTCTACTTTGACGCCGAGATATCATGGCCATGGCTCGTACTTGGAAACGCTTTCGCAAGGAGCATCGGATCTATACAGTGGTACGAGTTCACAGGCTCGCTCGGAGGTTCGCTCTGGATATGGATGAGCAACCTGAGCATCTTCGGACTGCTTGTCAGTCTGTCTGACGGATCATTGTTCACATGGAATTGGAAGGCCAAGACAGCCGCGTTTACCGGCCTGGCCACACTTCTTATCGCACCGTTCATCGTTTCTGCAGCCGTAGGCAGCAAATACGAGGACGCCATGGTAAGCGACGAGAATCTTGAAGTGCTCATAGTCCAGCCTAACATCGACCCATACAACAAGTTCCAGGCTATGACCCAGGACCAGCAGAACGCCATCCTCGAGGCACAGATCGTAAAGAATCTCGCTTATAGAAAGATGGACTCCACAGCCGCTCCCCTGCTCATAGTTGCGCCTGAAACCTTCACCGGAGACATCGTCGTTGGTCAATATGAAAGGAGCCGCACATGGAGAAGGTTCACAACTCTCCTCAAGGACTACCCTAACGTGAACATGCTTTTCGGAGCGTCCGCATATGACTACATAAACGCAGCCGAAGCGCCATCATACACAGCCAGAAACCTCGGAGGAGACCTCTGGGTCGAGTCTCACAACTCTGCCCTTATGATTGACGGCACTGCCCGCACAGAGATATTCCACAAGAGCAAGCTGGTAGTTGCCGTGGAGCAGACACCATATCCACGCATCTTCTGCAAGATCGATGACATGCTCGGTGGCGTAATGGGAAGATGCGTAGGTCAGGAAGCGATCTCGCTTCTCAATGTAAAGGATGTGGAAGGTCAGAATACTCAAATCGGCTGTGCAGTATGCTATGAGTCCGTATATGGAGAATATTATACAGACTACATCCGCAAGGGAGCACGCGCGATGGCTATCATCACAAACGACGCATGGTGGGGCAACACTCCTGGCTACAGACAGCACCTCAGCTACGCTTCTCTGCGCGCGATCGAAACGCGTCGCGCCATCGCCCGCTGCGCCAACACCGGCATCAGTGCATTCGTCAGTCCATCCGGAAAAATATTACAGCCCACTCCTTGGTGGGAGCAGGCTGTGATTAAAGGTCAGATCCCATTGAGGGATGACATGACATTCTTTGTAAGTCACGGCGACATCACAGGCCGTGTATGCACATTCGTATTCTTCCTTCTCCTCCTCGCCCTCGCAGTACGATTCGGCACCAGGTAGTCAACGACGTATTTTTAGCAGTTCTAGTGAACATTTCACTACCGATATTCACTAGACCTGCCCTTTCTTCCATCTACCCGTTCAGTTTTACGAGTTCTAGTGAACATCTGGCTGTCTAAGTTCACTAGAACTGCTAAATATCTCCCGAATGTCATTCATATTGCCAGTTTTAGTGAATCCTAAACGAATAAAGTTCACTAGAACTATTATCTTCGATTCTGCTGTATATGGCTATGGCGAAGAATATGATTACAAAGTGGCTTACAGGAACTAAAATGGAAAACAACCGGGATATTTCATTGAGCCGACACCACCAGTTCACACACCACTATCCACACTGTTCATCGTCGTCAAAGAAATGACCCAAACTTTGGCGACGATGGACTAATGCAGGCGAAAATCCACAAAAAAGTCAATCGTCGCAAAAGAATTGGCCGATTCTTCTGCGACGATGGTATTTGATTTTAGAACGGTCTGCGACCCATCGGACCGTGTCCTCCTGGGCCTCTTCCGCCACCAGGGCCTCCGAAGTTACCGAAACGGTAAGTCAGCGAGAGGATGATGTATCTTCCGAGAGTGTTGTTTCTTGTCTCGATATGGTAGTTGGCTGAGTCTGAAACCGACAGGTTCTTTGACTGGCCGAGGATATCGTATGCCTTGAGGGCAAGAGTACACTTGTTCTTGAAGAGCAGCTTGGTGATTTCGGCATTAACGATAATCTCGTCCTCCTGTGGAGTCGTATACCCGTTATACCAGTTATAGTCCACGTCAGAGATGATGTTGATGCCGCCTGGGATGGTCCAATTCATCGAAGCATCGATCTGGTTGTTCCATGTAGCCTCAAGCTGGCTGTTCTTCATCGTGTACCACGACTTGTTCATCCTCGTACGTCCTCCAAGGGTCACCTCTACAAAGTCATTTCTGTATGTGAGGCGGAGTCTCTGGGTGAAGCTCATTGTCTGTGTCTTGTTGTTCACGAAGTCATCACTTGCAGAGAGGTCGCTGTAATCGCGGTTGAAAGCCGCATAATCAAATGTCGCAGTCTCCGGATCATAATACTTCTCCGACTCGAGAGCTCCTGAACCGATGAACGAAGTGGACTGGTTGTAGCGTCCGTATGACATCGAGAATATCGAGAAACCGGACTTTCCAAAAGGAGAATTCACCATCACACGCAGGTCAACATTTCCTGTTCCAGGACCGTTTACCGGAATAGAATACTGAACTCCTGAAGGGTCATACCACTGGGCATTTGTAATCGCATCCTGAACGAGACCCGCTCCGAAACGTGCATTTACCGATGTGAAGGTCTTCTTGTTGGTATATCCGAAATTACCACGCAAGCTGTGGTTGAAGTATGGATTCAGGTTCGGATTACCGAGAGATATATTCAATGGGTTAGAATTGTCCGGCACAGGAAGGAGCTGGTTGGTCGACGGCTGCGACGAACGGCCCCAGTAGAAGAATCGGATGTTTGTATTGTCGTTGAACTCGTAATGCAAGCTTGCCTGAGGAGACCAGTTGTGCGACACATTATGATATGGATCATGACCTGATGTCACGTTGTCAGTGATTGTCGGATTGTATGCAGCACCGAGCTGGGCGCGAATCTTATCCTTCTGATATGTGAGGCTGGCACCGGCCCTGTGGTTCTGGGAGGTGTTGTTGATTGAGTTTGAATAGATAGGATCAAAGACTTCGCCTTCACTATAGAACACCAATCTTCCGTCTACAAGCTCACCCTCACCGCTGTTGAATGTATCCTTGAATGATGTATTCTTATTCCAGCTGTACTGATAGTTGGTCTCGATGAAGAAGCCTGCTCCCAGAGGTTCAGTATAGACTACTCGACCACTGAGCGACGTGCTCTTCGAGTTCTGGTCGTACCTCTGGTTTACAATCTCCTTGCTCTGCTCTGCAGTCTGAAGATCATAAATATTAGTCAGCGACTGGTTGAATCCGTACATATTGTTATCGCTGAAGCTGTAACGGATGTTGGCAGAGATTGTCCTGCCTGGTTTTCCAAGTCTCTGTCTGAGGAGGAGGAAACCGCTTGTGCGCCAGTTGTCGTTAAGACCGTTTCGTGAGGTATATCCCTCATTTGTAGGGGTCGCTACACCGTCACGCTCTGTTGCTGTAGCGAAGTTCGAAAACTCATTGAAGTTTCCATATCCGAAATTGAACTGAGGCTCAAAGAGGATCGATGTATTCTCCGAGAACTTATGCTCCAGTCTCATTCCGAATCTGTGGCCCTGAGTCATAGTGCGACCCGTTCCTGTCTCATCATTGAGAAGACGGCTGCCATCTTCAAGATATGTAATCTTCGAGCTTTCCTCCATCACGTCATTGATTGAACCGTTATAGAGGTAGTTTCCCGCAAGGTCCATATTGTCATCCAGCAGAGTGAAGGCACCGTTAAGACCGCCCATCCATGAGGTGGTGATACCGTTTCCACGGCCCCAGCCGCCCATGCCCATACCCATTCCCATTCCGCCGCCACCGCGCATGCCCTGCATCATGCTGCCGGCCATGTCGTTGAATCCACGGTTATTGGTATTGTTTCCATTGAGGATGACACTGATCTGACTCTTGTCTGTAAAACGGCCGACCATTGCTGCGCCTTGATATCTGAAGTCATTCATATCAGAGTTTGCTCCCGGAACATCATGTCCGCCGCCACCCATGACATTTCCAAACCATCCTTTCATCATTCCCTGCTTCATCGACAGGTCAATGATAGTCTCGTGCTCTCCGTCATCAATTCCTGTGAAGATCGCCTGGTCAGACTTCTTCTCCACGACCTTAACTCTCTCGATAAGCTTCGCAGGAATGTTCTTTGAAGCAAGCTGAGGGTCATCAAGGAAGAATGTCTTGCCGTCGATGGTGATCTTTGTGATGGTCTCACCGTTAGCTGTAATCGTTCCGTCTGCCTCTACCTCTACACCAGGGAGCTTCTTGAGGAGTTCCTCGAGCATGTCGTTGTCAGAGGTCTTGAACGAAGAAGCGGTGTACTCGATCGTATCCTTGCGGATGATGATAGGGTTACCGATGTCTGACACTCTTGCAGCATCGAGAACCTCTACATCCTCTTCCATCTTGATATCGCCAAGGTCAAGAACCTTGTCCAACTTGATCTCCTGCGAGTATGACTTATATCCCATGAGCTCTGCCTTGAGGATGTAAGTGTCACGACGCATCTTGTCAAGGGTAGCCTTTCCTTCTGCATCAGAAAGTACATACTTGGCAGGGGTGTCAGAACCTTTGACTGTCAAAGATACTGTCGCAAAGGAAACTGGCTCTGAAGAGTTTGAATCGATGAGTCTGAGGCTGACAGAAACGGTGTTCTGCGCCGAAGCAAGAATGCTCACAAAAAGAGCAAGAAAAAATGCGAATGTCCTGATAGAATGTTTCATAGTTAGTTTGACAATTGACGAAGTCAAAGGTTTAAGTGTCATCTATTTTTTTATCCTGTCCGGATTGTTTTCAAGAAATTTCTTCCAATCAGTCTTTCCGGATGTTCCGGCAAGAGGATTGGACATCTGATAATGATGGCACAGAGCTATTGCAAGAGCGTCTGTGGCATCAAGGTGCTTAGGATCCAGATCTACCTTTAAAGTCTTCTGAATCATCATGCTGACCTGCTCCTTAGAGGCGGCTCCATTGCCACAGATGGCAATCTTTGCCTTACGGGGGGCATACTCCGCCACCGGAATACCGCGTACAACTGCAGCCGTAAGTGCAGCGCCCTGCGCACGCCCAAGTTTCAGGATTACCTGAGCGTTCTTGCCATAAAAGGGAGACTCGACTGCAAGACTGTCCGGGTTATGAGTCTCTATCAGTTCTCCTACTCCAGAGAAGATATTGGCAAGCTTCTCGAACGGATCCTTGATCTTTCTCAGGTCGAATATGCCCATATCGACATAGTGTGGACCCATGGAGTCCACACGAATGATCCCGTAACCAAGAATATTGGTTCCGGGATCAATGCCTAATATGATTTTAGATTTCTCCACTCAGTCGAAATGACAGAGGATTAGTCAATGTAATCAAATCCTGTATAAGGGCGGAGAGCCTCCGGAATCTCGATTCTGTCACCCTTCTGGTAGTTCTCAAGAAGAGCTGCTACCACGCGCGGAAGCGCGAGCGAGCTGCCATTCAGAGTGTGCGCCAACTGAGTCTTGCCATCTGCGTCCTTATATCTGAGTTTCAAGCGGTTAGACTGGTATGACTCGAAGTTTGACACTGACGATATCTCGAGCCATCTTTCCTGGGCAGCTGAGTAAACCTCGAAGTCGTAAGTGATAGCTGAAGTGAAGCTCATGTCACCGCCGCAAAGACGGAGAATCCTGTATGGGAGACCAAGAGCCTTCACGATTGACTCTACGTGCGCAACCATCTCATCAAGGGCTGCATATGAGTCCTCTGGCTTCTCTACGCGCACAATCTCTACCTTGTCGAACTGGTGCAGACGGTTAAGACCGCGTACATCCTTTCCGTACGAACCAGCCTCACGACGGAAGCATGGAGTATATGCAGTCATCTTCACTGGGAACTCGTTGTTCGCGAGGATCACGTCTCTGAAGATGTTTGTCACAGGAACCTCTGCTGTAGGAACAAGGTAGAAGTTGTCTGCCGTAGCATGGTACATCTGGCCCTCCTTGTCAGGAAGCTGTCCTGTACCGAATCCTGAAGCCTCATTCACCATGATAGGCGGCTCTACCTCCTGGTAACCTGCGTTTGTATTGAAGTCAAGGAAGAAGTTGATGAGGGCTCTCTGGAGTCTTGCACCCTTACCCTTATAAACAGGGAAACCTGCACCTGTAAGCTTAACGCCAAGATCGAAGTCGATGATATCGTACTTCTTGGCAAGCTCCCAGTGCGGCAATTTATTCTCTCCGAGGTCTGGAACTTCATTACCTGTCTTCACTACGACATTGTCCTCAGCTGTCTTTCCCTGAGGAACCATGTCACAAGGAATATTCGGAAGAAGAACAACGAGAGCATCGAGCTCATTATTGTTCTCCTGGGATGTCTTTTCGATTTCAGCGGAACGTGCCTTGAGAGCAGCCACCTCAGCCTTCACAGCCTCAGCCTCTTCTCTCTTGCCCTCCTTCATGAGACCACCGATCTGGGCAGCCTTCTTTTTCTGCTCTGCGAGACATGAGTCAAGCTCAGCCTGAAGAGCTCTTCTGTTCTGATCAAGAGCAATGATCTTCTCTACGATTTCTCTTGCATCGAAATTCTTTACTGCAAGCTTCGCAATCACGAATTCTGGATTTTCACGAAGCAATTTCAGAGTAAGCATAATTGATATATTTTAGTTTCTTATTTTCAGTCGAACACAAGCCACAAAGTTAGAAAAAATATAGAAAATAAAAAAGGCAGCAATCTTTCGATTACTGCCTTTATCTCTGTTCAGAATTCCCGAGAATTAGTTCTCGAATGGAAGTACTGAAACGTAAGACTTGTTGTCTGCCTTCTTGCGGAAGCTTACCTTACCGTCAATAAGAGCGTAAAGAGTGTGATCCTTACCCATACCTACGTTCAGACCTGGGTTGTGAACTGTACC
>JAEIGA010016539.1_pt1 | contig 11218 bp, 9 predicted proteins | sample 9270691 | NCBI WGS metagenome assembly JAEIGA01 (sample SAMN17057246, study PRJNA624740) | gut metagenome | biome: biome; isolation source: fecal sample | host: Bos grunniens | place: China: Xizang | collected 2019
CAAACTCTCGAAAAATTTGTATCAAAAGCCTTACGGCATTCAATCTTTTTTCGAGCTTTTGTTAGCTCTTTTTACTTTTTGTTTGAGTAGTATTCTCTTCAAGAATTGCGAGATTTGTTTCACACACGGTTTTGATCTCTCAAAACCTTGCTTTGTACTCATCTCTTGTTGTTCAATTTTCAATGATCGTCGCCGCGCTTGATTGCTCTCTTGCGCAGCCTGGATATTATATCACTTTCTCCCCTTTTTGTCAATACCTTTTTTGAAAAAATTTCGATTTTTTTCTCCCTTCTCTGTTTCGCCGTTGTTTTGCACAAAGAAGGCGCCTCTAATTTGTGCAGAATGACGAGAAATTGAGGAAAAGAAGTGCGAACAAAGATTTTCTTTCCGTAGAACTTCTTTGTGGAGGGCGGAAACCATCTCAAGCGCTGAAGTTTCCCGCCCTCCACACCTTCCCACCTTCCTTGGCTAATGCGAGATTTGCTTTGGGGCGGGTGGTGGAGCGTTCGGCCTTGCTCGTGTGCTGCTCGTCCTCTTGGCGGAGAAAAAAATCGCCGCACGGTCTTCTTTTGAGAACCGTACGGCGATTTACAAAGATTTCAGTTTACTGTTCCGGGACGGGCTGCTCTGCGGTCAGCTTGATTTCGAGAGAATGGAGCTCGCCATCGCGGATAAAATCGATGACCACGAAATCACCGATATTCTTTTCGTTCATGATTTCCATCATAGCACTGCGGCTGGAGGTTTCCACGCCATCAATGGCAACGATCTGATCATCCGCCTGCAATTTGCCATAGGCATCTCCCACCGGAGAAACCTCGGTAATGAAGAAACCACCGCGCTCGATAGCGAAGATGGTACCCTCCATGCCCTCCGCGGAGCCGAAGCCGCGTGCATACTCGCCATCAGCATTCTTCACGACCGTCATACCGGGCAGGACATCAAAGCCGGTCACGCCGAGCACAGGACGTCCGGAGGAGACCGAAGAATCCACATCATCCGCATGTCCCTTTTCGATGATGGCGTTGATAATTTCCATCGCGCCGTTGATCGGGATGGCAAAGCCCATGCCCTCATAGCCGTTTGCCAGCTTCATGGAAATGATACCGATGACCTCACCCTTCTGATTGAACATCGGGCCGCCGGAGTTACCGGAGTTAACGTTGGCGTTGGTCTGCAGCAGCGTCATTTTTTTATTCAGCGTACCGTCGTCATTTTTGATCTTGACCTCGCGGTTGATGGCCGAGAGAATGCCGTTGGTGGTAGACCAACCGTACTCCAGGCCTGCGGGATGGCCGATAACCACGACATTATCGCCCACCAGTACCTCATCGGAGTTGCCGATCGGCAGCGCGGGGAGTCCTTCCGCCTCGATTTTGAGCACTGCCAGATCATCCGGCTCGCTGTAATTGATCACCGTAGCGTCATAGCCCGTGCCATCGTACAGCATAACGCGAATCGAAACGCCGTCCTTGACCACATGATAGTTGGTGGCAATGTAGCCATCCTCACGCAGGACAAAGCCGGTGCCCACGCCCTGCCCCATCGTCTTTTTGACGCTGACCGCCACGACGCTGGGATTGGACTTGGCCGCGATTTCCTGAATGGTCAAAAGTCCGTTCGTGCCGTCATCCTCACGGATGTACACGATGCGATCGGACACGGTAGCATCGCCCACGGGCGTGCCGTCATCGCCCTGTCTTCCAACCAGACCGCCGGTCAAAAGCGACGCGATCAGAACAACAAAGCTGACCGCAAAAAAGGCTGTCATAATAATCGCATATGTCAAGATGCCGCTGCGCTGCTTACGTGCGCTGCGTTGCTCATCGGTCGCGCGCTGCGTCTCATAATTCCAGCGGTATCGAACCACAGGCTCTGCGGAAGCGGGGGCATTTTGCTCCTTAGCAGGCTGTCCATCGTTTTCGGTGGACTCTGCCGGCATCTGCGCATTCTGCTCACCCTCTTCAACGTTTGCTTCGACGTTGTCTTCGGCATTTTCTTCTGCGACTACCTCCTCGGCAGGCGCGTCAGTCTCCGATGCCTCGGCAGCCGTATCGACCGCCGTATCCTCGGTGAGCTCCGCCGGTACAGTCGGTGCGCCATCCTCGGACGCATCCTTCACCTCGGTGGGCTCTTCCAACTCAAGCTCCGGATTTTCGTTTTTATTTTCCATATAATATATATCCTTTCCGACATTCGTCATCATTCATCGTTCTTATGCAAAATGGGCGGCGTGTACTTGGTCAGCGTGACGTTGAATTGGCAATCCTTTCCGTGCTCGCTGGCAACCCAGATCTCCTCGTTATGCGCCGCAATAATAGTCTTAGCAATATACAAGCCCAATCCCGCGCCTTTTTTATCCAAGCCGCGGCTCTTATCGCCCTTATAAAAGCGCTCAAAGACAAAGGGAACGTCGTCCGGTGCGATGCCCTCGCCGGTGTTGTACACCGAAACCTGGATCTTGTTCTTAATATCGGTTCGTTCGATGATACTTATACGGTATACACCACCGACATTTGAAAATTTTATGGCGTTATCGCACAGATTATACAGGATCTGATAGATCGCATCGTGATCGGCAAGCACTTGTATGTTGTCCTCGTCGCACAAAAACTCCACCTGCAGATCCTTTTCCAGTAAGCGCTGCTCGCAGGAGATCAAAATCTGTCGTGCCATCTCGCAAATATCAAACGGCTTCATCACAAACTTTCGCTCGCCCGCCTGAATACGGGACAAATCCAAAAGCGAAGAAACCAGGCGAGACAGACGATGGACCTCTGTCGATACGATATCCAGATAGTGCCCCTGCTTCTCATACGGGATGACGCCGTCGCGAATACCGTCGATAAAGCCGGCAATGGTGGTCATCGGCGTGCGCAGATCGTGCGACACGTTGCTCAAAAACGTATTTCTTACCACGTCCAGATTTTGCAGTGAGGCAGCCATCTGATTGAAGGCAATGCCCAGCTCCGCGATCTCGTCGTTTCCGTGTACGACGACACGGCTCTCCAAATCCCCCGCAGCAAAATTTTTAGCCGCCGTGCTCATATCCTTCAAGGGAGCCGTGACACGGTCGGAGATAAAATACACAGCGATCAGTGCCGCCAGCATGATCCAAAGGCTTGCCATGACGATAGTCTTTGTCATGACATCCATCAAGCCCTCCCACTCGGCGCTGGAGGAAAGCACCACGACAGCACCGGCCAGATTGCCCTGCCTTGTCATAATGGGCGTCGCATAGCCCACGCGTGCCGTGCCCAGCCACTGCTCAAAATCCTGGGAACGGCTGATGGGGTTCGCCAAGCGCAGCATTTGCAGCATACTCTGCGGCAGGCGCAGCTCACGCGAAATAGCAGCATGGTTTTCGCCGCCGGTCGCCACTACGGAGCCCTCGGAATCGGTCAGGATGACGGTGAAATCATCACTTGAGGTGATCGCCAGACGAATGGCCGCCACCAGGTGATTGATATTTCCCGCATTGAGCACCTCGGCCTCCTGCTGCGCATCCGGCATTTCACGCATTTCTTCCTTAATATATTCTCGCAGAGCATTGGCTGTTTGTACGACGCTTTGCTCCTTGAGTGCGGTGGCATACTGATTGATGACGCCCATAACGATCACCAAAAGCAGCGAAAAAAACACCAAAATGATAGCAATAAAGGCAGAGAGATATTTCCCGAATACCGATTTGATCATGCAAAGACTCCTCCTTATCTCACGCCCGTCTTTCAAAAAGGGCGACAGCGTCCCCACACAAGGTGGACAAACGCTTGTCGCCACAGTCATATAGGCAGATAGCGCAGCGCGACTGTTAATGCGCGGATCAGTTGTTCATTTCGAACTTATATCCGACGCCCCAAACCGTTTTAAGTGCCCACTTATCCGAAACGCCCTCCAGCTTTTCACGAAGTCTCTTGACGTGTACGTCAACCGTGCGAGAGTCACCCAGATAGTCAAAGCCCCATACCTTATCGAGCAGCTGGTCACGCGAGAAGACGCGATTGCAGTTGGTTGCCAGGAAATAGAGCAAATCCAGCTCCTTGGGGGGAATATCGACACGCTTGCCCTTGATCTTGAGCTCATACTTCTGCTTACTGATTTCGATATTGTCAAACTTAATGGTTCCTTCCTCGCCGCCCTGCGAAGCATTGGTCTGATAACGGCGCAGAACCGCCTTGACACGGGCGGAAAGCTCCTTCATATCAAAGGGCTTGACGACAAAATCGTCCGCGCCCAGCTCCAAGCCAAGCACCTTGTCAAAAATCTCACCCTTTGCAGTGATCATAATAACAGGCTTGGAGGACATCTCGCGGATCTCGCGACAGACCTGCCAGCCGTCCTTCTTGGGCAGCATGATATCAAGAAGCACCATATCGGGATCAAACATTTTGAAGGTGCTGATTGCTTCAGCACCGTCCCCGGCGGTTCTGACGTCGTAGCCCTCCTTTTCAAAGTAGATCTTCAACAGCTCGCTGATGTTGGGGTCATCATCTACGACCATCAACTTGGTATCCATCATGGCTATAGTCCTCCGTTTTCCGCAGTTGTTATGGATTCTGTTTTCATTGTAGCACAACAATGGGGTAATTGGGTGAAAATCCCATGAAATTTTCTCAAAAAATTCAAAACGTTTTGAAAATTGTCTGATTTTCGCCCGCGTGCCGCATGCAGATTCCGTTCATATCATTATATCATAAAATTTTCATTTTGAAAAGGATTTTTGCAAAAAATGTCAAGATTTTTTTTATTTTTTAACACAACGGCGCCGCCCGAACACAAGTAGGGGCGGCGCACATCCTTATTATGATCAATTTTGGGTGTAACAGGAGAAGATTTCTTCAATCCTACACTGCTCCGCGGATGTATTTTTAGTCAAAAGACTGACCACGGGGACAACGGCGAACGAGACCGCCATCGCCGCAACACCCATTTCGGGCGATTTAGCTGCAGCTGCAGCGAAACCGGAATTCAGAGAAATAACCAGCGTGGAGATACCGACGGTGAAAAAACCAGACAGAATACCGGCGTACGCGCCGAACTTGGTAATCTTCTTGGAGAACAGCCCCCAAATGTACGGACCGATGAAGCAGCCGGAAACGATACCCCAGGAGAAGGACATCAGGCTGACGATGATCGGAATATTACGCGTTGCGAACACGAACGAGCAGCCGACGAACATCAAGCAAAGAATTCTTGTCAGCAGCATCTGCTTATCCGGTGCCATCTGCTTCTTGCTGACGGCCGGAATCAGGTCAACGGCAACTGCCGAGGCCGAGGTCAGAACGACCGCCTCCAGCGTCGACATGGAAGCCGACAAAAGAAGGATCATAATGACGGCCAGGAGGATGATGCCCAGCGTACCGCCGCCGAGAACCTCCATCAGAAGGGTCGGAATGACAGCATCAACGCCGCCCTCGGGCAGCTGACCGCCAAGGATCAGACGGGAGGTGCTGCCGATGAGGTAGGCGCCACAGCCGATGACAACACAGAAAATGGTAGAGATGACGGTGCCGCGCTTGATGGCACCGGTGTCCTTGATGGCGTAGAACTTGCCGATCATCTGCGGAAGTCCCCACGTACCAAAGCTGGTGAGCAGAATGTTAAAGCAAAGGAACTTAAAAGCCGAGCCGCCAAAGATACTGGTCAGCTGCTCGCCCGTGATCGGATTGGGATCGGCGGGCAGCGATTCAAAGGACTTGAGGTTTTCGATAAAACCGCCAAGCCCACCGACAGTGTCGTGAGAAAGCACCGCCACGACCAGGCAAACAACGCCGACGATCATAATAACACCCTGGATCAGATTGGTATATGCCGTAGCAATATATCCGCCCGCGACCAGATAGATCGAGGTAAGGCAGGCGATGATCAGCATCCAAACCCAGGTGTCAACGTTCGGGAAGACGGCGCTGAACAACGAGCCCAATCCCTTGTAGACAGCGGCCGAGTAAGGAACGAGGAAAACAAAGATAATAGCCGCCGCCAGAATCTTCATGCCCTTGGAGCCGTATCTCTTCTCAAAGTAATCGGGCATGGTTCTCGCGTTGAGCTTTTTGGTCATCTTTCTGGTTCTGTTAGCGAACAGCAGCCAGGAGAGGAGACAGCCGAGCATGGCATTGCCAACACCGATCCAAATTGCACCGACACCGATATTCCAACCGTGCTGTCCCGCATAGCCGATAAACACTACCGCCGAAAAGTAAGCCGTTCCATAGGCAAAGGCGGTCGACCACGCGCCGATCTTTCTCCCACCGAGCAAAAATCCGTCAAGTGTTTTCGATTTGCCATAGCTGATGCATCCGATCAGCGCCATTGCCAATGCGTACACGCAAAGAGCGACGATGGTGTAAATTTGTGCGTCCTGCATTTGATTGCCTCCATAGTCCTGCCCTTGATTTTTTTGCTTTGAAATTCGCATAAGGGCTTGCTTTTTCGTTGCATTTATTATATAATATTTCATACGATTAGTCAAGCGAATGATTTAGATGCATATCATCGATATTTTCGATCATGGAGGTGCTATATGGAACTGAGAAATCTCATCACGTTTATTCACGTTGCCGAGCTTAGCAGCTTTACCAAGGCGGCACAGCAGTTGGATTATTCACAATCGACCGTTTCCTTTCAGATCAAGCAGTTGGAGGACGAGTTGGGATGTTTGCTCTTTGAGCGTATCAATCACACCATCACGCTGACCGAGCGAGGTCGCGAGCTGGTCTCCTACGCACATCAGGTGCGCGCGCTGACCGATGAGTTTTACGAAGGACTGACACCGGGGGCACAATGCCACGGGCATATTCACATCGTCACCCCCGACTCGGTATGTGAGGATATGGTCGCCGCGCATTACATGGAGTTTCACCAAAAATATCCGCAAGTTTCCATTAAATTCACCACGGCAGATACAGCGGTCATGTTTGAAATGCTGGATCGAAACGAGGCTGATGCCATCATCACGCTGGACAGCCATTCCTATCACAAGGATTATATCATCGCCAAGGAGCAGCCTCTGTCCATGCATCTGGTCACAAGCACACGCTCTCGCTTTGCGGGAAAGAAAGATCTGAGCATGCGCGATTTGGCCGACCAGCCCTTTATTCTGACTGAGCACGGTCAGGGCTACCGCCGCGTTTTTGATAAGGAGCTGGCCAAGATGTCCCTCCACCTGACACCGGTGCTGGAGATCGGACGCACCGATGTCATCACATCGCTGCTCTCGCAAAGCGACATGATCTCCTACCTGCCCGACTTTGTCACCAAGGAGGGCGTCAGCGAGGGAAAGCTGTGCTATCTTGACGTGTGCGACATCAAAATTGACATTTGGAAGCAGCTGATCTACCATAAAAACAAGTGGCTGTCTCAAAGCCTGAAGACCTTTATCAACTTCGTCAAGGAAACTGAATTTTCGTAATCAGAGCAATTTATGCAATATAACATAAGGGCAACCGAAAAATCCGGTTGCCCTTGTTTTTTCTATTTTCCAAAGCATCGCTCCCGCCACGCGGCAAGTATCGTCAGCCCAAGCGTCACGGCCAGTGCGACCAAAGCAGCCGCGCGGGATGCAACATGGAGCAAAAGCGGCGTGGCGGCAAGCGTGTTGTTGAGCGTCAGCGCGTCGAAGAGCGTCACCTCAAAGAGTGACAGCAAGCGAGCGATATAGACCACGGCGGCGCTGAGCAGCACGGTCGGCAGCGTCAGTCGGCAAAGTGCCGAGAGGGAGACGGTCAAAAAAGCAAGCAACAGGCGAACACCGTTCCTACTGCGGCTTGGATGCCCAGGCGCAGAAGGAGTCCTCCCAGCACGCTGGTGTGATAAAATCATTGCCTGGAATGTCCGATCACTTTTTGGTCACTTTGCCAAAATTGCATCTACGTCCATGATTGCGGCAGCATACGTCGATAGAATCATGACTGTAGCCATAAAGATAGTAAAGAATCGTTTCATGGCAAGCGTTTTCATGAAAGTTGAGTCTATTGCAGTACGAAGAAAGGTGTTTTCAACCGGTATTTTCTACAAAATCATGTCCAAACGCTTATGCAACTTGCAAAATGAGAAAAGAGTTCAAGGATTATATCCAGAAAAGTCAATTATTTGACCTCTCCCTCTTGAAAACGTTTCTTTAATATGATATAATATATTGTTAAATTTATTCCATCTGCTAAGAAAGAGAGAAATACAATATGAAATTAGGTATCGTCGGCTTGCCCAACGTAGGCAAGAGCACACTGTTCAACGCGCTGACAAGCGCGGGCGCGGAGAGCGCAAACTATCCCTTCTGCACCATCGAGCCCAACGTGGGCGTGGTTGCCGTACCGGACGCTCGTCTGGACTATCTGACCGAGATGCATCAGCCCAAGAAGACCACCCCTGCTGTCATCGAGTTTGTTGACATTGCAGGTCTGGTTCGCGGTGCATCCAAGGGTGAGGGTCTTGGCAACAAGTTCCTCTCTCACATCCGCGAGGTTGACGCAATTCTGCACGTCGTTCGCTGCTTTGAGGACGACAACATCATCCACGTGGACGGCAAGATCGACCCGTTGCGTGACCTTGAGACCATCAACATGGAGCTGATCTTCTCCGACATGGAGATGCTGGAACGCCGCATTGACCGCGCCAACAAGGCGCTCAAGGCAGACAAGAGTGTAGCTGCCTCCATCGCCGTATTCCAGCGCGTTTATGCCGCACTGGAGGAAGGCTTCTGCGCCCGCACGGTCGAGCTGAGTGACGACGAGCGCGCGCTGTTCTTTGACACGCCGCTGCTCACCATGAAGCCCGTCATTTACGTTGCCAACGTTTCCGAGGACGAGGCTGCTGCCGAGCCGACCGACAACGAGGGCTACAATCGCCTCAAGGAGTTCGCCGCCAAGGAAAAGGCACAGGTCATTCCCGTCTGCGCCGGCATTGAGGCTGAGATCTCCGAGCTGCCCGCCGATGAGAAGCAGATGTTCCTGGACGATATGGGCATCGTGGAGAGCGGTCTTGACCGTTTGATCAAGGCAAGCTATGCGCTTTTGGGTCTGATTTCCTTTTTGACCGCAGGCTCTGACGAGGTTCGCGCATGGACCATCGTCAAGGGCACCAAGGCACCCGGTGCTGCCGGCAAGATCCACTCCGACTTTGAGCGTGGCTTTATCCGCGCCGAGATCGCAGCGTTTGACGACTTGCAGCGACTTGGCAGCATGACTGCCGTTCGCGAGGCGGGTCTGTACCGCTCCGAGGGCAAGGAGTACGTCATGCAGGACGGCGACATCGTTCTGTTCCGCTTCAACGTATAATTTTTGATCATTTTGAGGTGTGATATGAGGACTCTTGATCAGAACAAAATCGCCTCTGCCATGCAAAAAGAAATATCCGCCGACATCGCCTCGGGCAGAGTCGGCGGAGCCGCCGTCCTGGTCAAACAGCACGGCAAGGATATCTACCGCGCCTGTTTCGGGCAATCTGCCCCCGGCAAGGCGCTGGAGCAAAACGCGCTGTTCCGCCTGGCCTCCATGACCAAGCCGATCACCGCTGCTGCCATCATCAAGCAGATCGAGCGTGGGCTTTTGTCCTTGGACGATCCGCTGGAGAAATTCATCCCAGCCTACGGCACGATGGAGATCGGCCGCATGCGCGAGGACGGGCAGCTTGAAATCGTCGGCAAGGCGCAACGCAAGATCACCATTCTGCATCTTCTGACGCACGCAAGCGGCATTGGCTGCGAGCCGCTCACGGCATATGTGGAGGGGCTGTACACCCCCGAGCGTGAGAGCGATCTCTACAGCGTGACGCAGACCTATGCAGACTATCCCCTCTCGTTTGAGCCCGGCACCGAGCAAGCGTATTCCGGACGCGTCGGCTTTGACCTTTTGGCGCGCGTGGTCGAGTTGACCGCAGACATGCCCTACGACGACTATCTGCGGCAGGAAATCTTCACGCCGCTATGTATGGAGGATGCCACCTTCACGCCGAGTGAGGCACAGTGGGAGCGCATGGTCTGTCTGCACGATTACAAGGACGGGCAGTCCTTGTTCCATCCGCTTGACCGTGCGCATGTCTTCGGGCCGCTGCCGCTTGGCTACTTCTGCGGCGGTGCGGGGTTGGTGGCAACGCTGTCCGATTATGAAAAGTTTGCCGGCATGCTGCTGCGCGGCGGTAAAGCCGAGAGCGGTGAGCAGCTGCTCCGTGAGCAATCCATCTGCTTGATGCGAACACCCGCTATTTCCGAGGCGATCATGCCCGGCAATCAGCGGTGGGGACTTGGTATGCGCGTCATCACCGACGCGTCGTATCCTGCGCTGCCTACCAACGCCTACGGCTGGAGCGGCGCTTACGGTACGCACTTCTGGATCGACCCCGATAACGATATTATCGGCATTTATATGAAAAATTCTCACTACGACGGCGGCTCCGGCGCGATGACCGCAGTGCACTTTGAGAAAAACGTTTACTTACCCCAGTGAGGTATATACTATGAGAATGAGAAAAAAGAAGCACGCAGACGAGCGCATTGCCGCCTGCGATGCCTATCGTCTGCACGCCAAGGCCGACGAGGTCATTGACGTCACCACCGTGTTTGCGGATAACACCAAGCCCTTGCATTTGGAGATCGGCTGCGGCAAGGGTGGCTTTGCTTGCGGCATGAGCGCCGCACACCCCGAGGTCAACTTTATTGCCATGGAGCGCGTCAGCGACGTCGCTTGCCTGGCTTTGGAGAAGGCAGCGGCAAGTGCTTCCGAGCGTCCCGACAATCTCCGTTTTCTGATCGGTGACGCGCGTCAGCTGACCGAGATGTTCCCTGCCAAAAGCTTTGATTGCATTTATCTCAACTTCTCCGACCCCTGGCCCAAGTCCGGCTATCACAAGAGAAGACTGACCTACCGCGCCTTTTTGGAGCAGTACCGCACCTTGCTCAAGGATGGCGGCATTCTCCGTCTGAAGACCGACAATGACGGTCTGTTTGCCTTCTCCTTGGAGGAGTTTGCCGCGGCAAATTTGGAGATCGTATGGCAGACCGACGATCTGCATGCCTCCCCCTACAACGAAGGCAACGTCATGACCGAGTATGAAAAGAACTTCTCCGAGCAGGGTATGCCCATCCATGCGGCATTGGTGAAATTCTAATGCAGAACATCAACACCATCACCCCGGACGGCGTACTGCTGATCAACAAGCACGCCGGCGTGACCTCACACGACATTGTGGGCAAGGTGCGCCGCCTGTACGGCACGCGCGCCGTCGG
>JAEIGA010016540.1_pt1 | contig 11218 bp, 6 predicted proteins | sample 9270691 | NCBI WGS metagenome assembly JAEIGA01 (sample SAMN17057246, study PRJNA624740) | gut metagenome | biome: biome; isolation source: fecal sample | host: Bos grunniens | place: China: Xizang | collected 2019
ACACACCCTTTGTTCTCAAAATTCCCACAACCAAAGAGAATAGCAGCGAGCAGTCCTTCTAAGGAGTCTAAAAAGCACACGGACAAGAAGCGCACAATCCCAGCAGGGATATGTAAGGGGTGCAACCCCTTACAAACGTTTTCTTTGGGTTTCGGCGCAGCCGAAACATCGTTTCATTTGTCGTTTGACAAAGAAATGAACAACAAGCCAATTAAAGTTAGAACACTATGTTCGCACCCCCTAAATCATCTCCCCCGCAAATCATCTCCCCACGAAAGGAGAGCCGCCACGCGGCTGTAAATTTTTCATGTTAGCCATTTATAAAAAAGAAATGCGCTCCTATTTCATCAACCCCATCGGTTACGTCTACATGGGCATCTTCCTGGTCTTCTCCGCACTCCTTGCCTGCTATACCACGCTGATCTCGGAGAGCTATAGAACCTCCCAGTACTTCACCTATATGATCTTCGCTTTCATCATCCTCATCCCGCTTCTGACCATGCGTCTGTTCGCCGAGGAAAGAAAGCTGCGTACCGAGCAGCTGCTGCTCACCGCCCCCGTCACCATCACCGGTATGGTGCTGGGTAAGTACCTCGCAGCACTGACCATGTACGTCGGTACCGTCCTGATCTCCTGCATCAACTTCGTGCCGATCTACGTCATCGCCGCTGCCGAGCGCGCAGGCGATAAGACCGCCATGGCTCATATCGGCCCGGTCACCGCACAGCTGGTCGGTAGCGTCGTCGCTATCATCCTGCTGGGTGCCGCCTTTATCGCCATCGGTACCTTTATCTCCTCTCTGACCGAGAACCAGCTCTCCGCCGCCGTCGTTACCATCGGCGTGCTCTGCGTTATGGTTCTGCTCAATATGGTCAATAATATCAAGGACTCCGACGGCCAGCAGATCATCTCCTCTTACCTCGTCCGCTCCGTCATCAATTGGCTCTCGGTGCTGTCTCGCTACTATAACTTCAGCTACGGCATCTTCGACTTCGCCGCACTTCTGTATTATTGCTCCATTTCCTTCGTGTTCATCTTTTTGACCATCCGCGTCTACGAAAAGAGACGCTGGGGTTAAGAGTTATATGGGGCTTTGCCCCATACCCCACTTAAGACCTTTTTTGAAAAAAAGGTCTTAAGAATCCCAAAAAACTTAAATAAAAATTATTGTCATAAAGTTTTTGGAAATCCAAAAACCTTTTTCCAAAAAGGTTTTTGGCGGGGCTTGGGGCAGCGCCCCAAATCCCACACACACAAGGAAAGGGAACCACTTATATGAAATATCAAGTACTGCACAGCCGCCGTGCCAAGTACGGAGGGCTGACCATATCACTGACCGTGGTACTGATCGCCGCTGTAGTGCTGCTCAACGCCATGTTCTCCACACTGGCGCACCACTACTCCTGGTTCATCGATATGACCGCCGAGAAGGTGTATTCCGTCTCGGACGAGTGCAAAAAGCTGATCGGTCAGGTGATTGACAAAGAAAACGACCGCCGCAAGCAAAGCGGCGAGGAGGCACTGACGCTGGAAATTCTGTTTGCCTCCGATTATAACACCTTTGAGAAGGGCTCGACCGGTGACTATATCTACAACTCCGCCCGTGAGCTGCAGCTGGCTTTCCCCGATACCATCCAGGTCAACTGGTTTGACTGCTGGATCGACAAAAAGCTGGCGGACGAGCTGGGCGTGACGGCTTCGACCGACGTTGTTCTTCGCGTCGTCGGCGGTGAGAGCCGCGCCTTCAATCACCGTGAGTTCTTTACCTTCGCACAGGGCAACAGCGAAGCTCCCACGGGATACGGCGGCGACCGCTGCTTCGCGGCAGGCTTTTGCTACGTGCTCAACACCGAGCGCCCCACCGCTTACTTCTCAATCAACCACGACGAGATCTTTTACGACACACAGCTGATGCTGGCCATGCGCGACTCCGGCTACAACGTCAGCACCTTGGATCTCTATTTTGACAACATCCCCGAGGATTGCGAGGTGCTGGTCATCTTCAATCCCAACGCCGACTTGATCGTCGCTGACGGCATCTCCGAGCGCGACGAGGTCAAGAAGGTCGAGGATTTCCTCGCCCGCGGCGGCTCCTTGATGGTCTTTTACGAGTCCGACACGCCGACGCTGGTCAATCTCGAAACTCTGCTTGCCGACTGGGGCGTTTCCGTTCTTCGTGACTACGACGAGGAGACCGAGCGCAATTACAACTGCATGGTCAAGGACGACTCTGTTGCTCTGACCTCGGACGGCTTCACCATTCTGGGTGAGTACGTCACCACCTCTGCCGCGGCCGACGCAACCTTGCCGTTGCGTGAGCGCGAGTACGTGCCCGGCGTGGTCTTCCGCGATGCGACTACCTTTACGCTGCCCGAGGGCTTCACGGCCGACGGCCAAGGCTCTTATACGTCCGGCAGCCGCACCCGCTCCGATCTGTTTGTCGCTTCTGCCTCGGCAGTGGCCTTTGCCAACGGCGCGACCGTGCCGACCGATATGACGACGCTGCCGCTGCTCACGCTGACGAAAGACAGCGCAACGGGCGGTCAGGTGGTAGTCTGCTCCTCGGTCGAGTTTGCTCTTGAGGATTATATGCAGTCCAACGTCTTTGGCAACAACGACGCGGTGCTTTGCCTTTGCGGCGAGCTCGGCTCGGTTGACCCGCTGCTTGGTCTGAAGTTCAAGCCGTTTGCCACCGACGAGATCTCGCTGATCACGACGGCGCAGATGCGCAACTGGACGCTGGCTCTGACCATCACGCCTGCCGTGCTGATCACGGCCGTGGCCATCATTATTCTGGTAAGGAGAAAATACGCATGAGAAAACAACAAGATACCGAGCGTGAGCGCTCCCGTCTTGCCCGTCGTTCAACGTCGATCGCGTTGACCGCAGGCGTGGTGGTTGCGGTGCTGCTTTTCAACGTGCTGTTCTCCGCACTGGCAGGCTCGGGGCTTTGGTTCATTGACCTGACCACCTACGAGCGCACCAAGACGGTCACCAATGCCAACGGTGAGCGTGTTAAGGTGCCCGAATATTACGAAATGTACACGCTGACCCAGGGCTGCATTGATCTGCTTGACAATGCCTTTGCCGAGGTCATCACCGAGCGCCAGCAAAAGGGCGAGGACGGCGTCAAGGTCGAGCTGATCTTCTGTGAGGACCCCGACAATCTGATGGCTGCCTCCTCCTCCCGCTACGTTTATCTGACGGCGCTGAGTCTGCAGAAGCAGTTCCCCGACATCATCAGCGTCAAGAACATTGACGTGTACAAAAACCCCTCGGCGGTGCAGAAGTACAAGACCAACTCGTTTGCCACCGTCTATCCCACCAACATTATCGTTTCCAGCGGCAGTGAGTTCCGCCGCCTGTCTCTCAACTCGTTCTTCACCTTCTCCGACACGACCAGCAGTGAGCCCTGGGCTTACAACGGCGAAAAGTCGTTCTGCGCGGCGATTCTGGCTGTCATCAAGGCAGAGTCTCCCATTGCTTGTCTGATCGGCAATCACGGTGAGAGCGGATATTCCGACGCTTTTATCTCTCTGCTCGACGATGCGGGCTATGAGATTATTGAAAACTTTGACCTGCTCAATGACGAGATTCCCGAGGACTGCCGTCTGATGGTTTGCGTCGCGCCGCAGAAGGATTTTGCGGGTTACCTGGAGGTCAATGCAGGCGAGGCGCAGGTCTCCGAGATCGCCAAGCTGGATGCGTTCCTTGACAATGAGAACTCTCTGATGGTATTCTTTGATGCCGACACGCCCATTCTTCCCAACTTTGAGGAGTATCTGGAGAAGTGGGGCATTGAGATCTGCCGCGAGATCGATGCGGCGGGTGACAGCACCAACCATCTGCTCAAGGACATGCAGGGCGGCTTGACCGCTGACGGACGCACCATTGTTGCCGACTACGTCAAGACCGGCATGGCAGCCACCATTCTGGCGGATCTGCAGGCGCTGGCGTATCCGTCCAAGATGGTCTTCCGCGACGCGACGGCGCTCAAGTTCTCCGGAAACTACAAGGCAAATTACGTCGTTGCGGATGAGACGACCGGTGTGACCGAGCCGTTCACCTACGCGACCTACGGCAAGGACGGAACCTTCCGCTCGGCCTACGATCTGTTTTTGGCGTCTGACAACACGCTTTCCTACGTTGGCGGCGAGGCGCTGCCCAAGGAGGACAGCATTGACAGCGCGCAAAAGCTGATGATCATGTCCAGCGAGACCGACACCAAGCCCGGTGACCGCAACGGTTACACGACGGTTAACCACTATTCGTACGTCATGGCGTGCGCTTCGACCGACTTTATTTGCGACGAGCTGCTGATGTCCAACTCCTACGGTAACACCGACATGATCTCAAGCGTCTTGCGTTCGCTCGGCTCGCACAGTGCCTCGGCCTTGATCGATCAGTACCTCAAGCCCTTCCACGACACCAAGGTGGCCGACGGCTACGTGCAGCCCTCCCAAAAGACCACCTATACCGCCATTCTCATGATCCTGCCCGCCGCCGTCTTCTTCGGCCTTGGCACGGTGGTTATTATCAAGAGAAAGTACGCGTAAGTGCCTTCGGCGACCAAGGGGTCTTTTTGAAAAAAGACCCCTTGGAACCCCAAAAACTTTTGGAAAAATTTTAGGATTGAATTTTTAGCGGTTCTGTTCTGAATAAACGAAACGGTATGCCATGTGGGGCCCCTACCCCACAAAATTGGGTCATAAATTTGTTTTGCGTTGGAACGGACGCGCAATGCGCGCCCCTACAAGAAATAAACCATTCTTTCCGTAGAAAACCCCTCCGTTTTCGCCGTTTTTTTGAAACGGCGAAAGCAAAGTCTGCACTCGGCATGAACCGCGTGCGTTTGAGCAAAAATGCGGAGCATTTTTGTGTGTAGCACGCGATAGAGGGGGGACATGGGGGGCCTCCCCCATGCGCGTTTTCTTTGGGTTTCGGCGCAGCCGAAACAGCGTTTCATTTGACGCGCGTCAAAGAAATGAACAAACAACCATTTATAGTTAGAAATCCATGTTCGCACCATCCTAATTCGTGCAAATTCCGATCTCCTCATCCGTCACGCCTTCGGCGTGCCACCTTCTCCGCTGGAGAAGGCTACTGTTTATCGTTAGAAATCCATGTTCGCACTCTCTAAATCCACCCATTCAGGGAAGGAACCTCCATGAAAAAAACACTCACCAAACTCATCACCACGCTGCTCGCCGCAGCCCTCCTGCTCCTGCCGCTGGCCTCTTGCCACGGCTCGCGCGGCCCAGATGCCTTCGTCCTGCCCACCGAGTTCGATACCTCGCGGGAGTATGAAATCACCTTCTGGGCGAAAAACGATACCAACCAAAACCAAACCGCCATCTATAACCGCGCCATTGCCGAGTTTGAGGCCGCATACCCTAACGTAAACGTCACCATGCGCCTGTATAACGACTACGGCAAGATCTATAACGACGTCATCACCAATATCTCCACCGGCACCACACCCAACGTCTGTATCACCTACCCCGACCATATCGCCACCTACCTCACCGGTACCAATACCGTCGTGCCTCTCTCTGAGCTGATGTACGACGAGAAATATGGCCTTGGCGGCAGCGAGGTGCGCTTCGACGCCCCCACCGCCGAGGAGATGATCGAGAAGTACCTGCAGGAGTGCTACGTCGGCGACGATATCTACGCCATGCCCTTTATGCGCTCCAGCGAGGCCTGCTACGTCAACGTCGATATGGTGGAGAAGCTCGGCTTTACCTTGCCCGATGTGCTCACCTGGGACTTCGTCTTTGCGGTCGCCGAGGCGGCCATGGCCAAGGACGAGAACGGCAACTTTACCGTCAACGGGCAGGACGTGCTCATTCCGATCATCTATAAATCGACCGATAATATGATGATCCAGATGCTCCGCCAGCGCGGCGCGGACTATTCCGACGCCGACGGCAATATCGGCATCTTCAACGACGTCACCAAGGAAATTCTGTTCACGCTGGCGGATCAGACAGGGAAGGGAACCTTCTCTACCTTCAAGATCTCCAGCTACCCCGGTAACTTCTTCAACGCCGGCCAGTGCATCTTCGCCATCGACTCGACCGCCGGCGCCACCTGGATCGGCTCGGAAGCGCCGCTGCAGGATATCCACGAAAGCGCCGTCACGCAGTTTGAGACCCGCGTCATGATCGTGCCGCAGTACGATCCCGAAAACCCCATTATGATTTCCCAGGGTCCGTCCATGTGCGTCTTCAATAAGGACGATCCCCAAGAGGTGCTGGCCTCCTGGCTGTTTATGCAGTATCTGCTGACCGACGATATCCAGATCTCCTATTCGCAGACCGAGGGCTATACCCCCGTCACCGCCCAGGCGCAGGGAAGTGCAGCCTATGCGGACTACCTCGCGCGCGCGGGTGAGGATAACGAGCTGTATTACGACGTCAAGCTGGCCGCCACGCGCCTGGTACTGGAGAACACCGAGAACACCTTTGTTACCGCCGTCTTCAACGGTTCGGCCTCGCTGCGTAACGCCGCAGGACAGCTGATCGAGAACGTCGCCAAATCCACCATGCGTCGCCAGACGGTGGACGAGGCGTATATGCAAAAAATGTTCCGCGAGGTGTCCTCGCTCTACCGCCTGGATCAGATGAACGCCGCCGGCGTTTCCTCGGGTGAGAGAGCCGACCTTGGCGCACTGCCGCAGGCGTCTGTGATGCTTTTGTGTGCGCTCGGTGGCGTTTGGTTGTGCATTATTGCCTATATGTTACACGGACGGCTTCAAAAAATCAGCAGCGAAAAGAAGAAAAAATAGGAAAAGGTCTTGATTTTCGTAGAATTTTGATGTATAATAATGCCATAATTCTATTTTATTTTTCATGGAGGAAAAAACAATGAAAAGAATTGCAGTATTGGCACTGGCACTCGTTATGATGCTGGGCGCACTGGTTGCATGCAGCAACGACATCCACGCTAAGTCCGAGGGTGTTATGACGCACGCAGAGTACATGGCAGCTGAGATGCAGAGCGAGGTCGTCGTTGAGGCGTTCGTTCAGGGTCATCAGAGCTGGTGGGACAACAAGATTACCGTTTACCTGCAGGACAAGGACGGCGGCTACTTCGCTTACGAGATGGCTTGCTCCGAGGAAGACAGCAAGAAGCTGACCCCCGGCACCAAGCTGCAGATCAAGGGCTTCAAGGCTGAGTGGGCAGGCGAGGTTGAGATCATCGACTGCACCTTCACCATCATGGACGGCACTTGGATCGCTGAGGCTACCGACGTGACCGCTCTGCTTGGCAAGGACGAGATGATCAACCACCAGAACGAGAAGGTTGCTTTCAAGGGCATGAGTGTTGTTGCTTGGGAGTACAAGAACGGCGAGCAGGGCCAGGACATCTACGTAACTCTGTCCAAGGACGGCGCTGAGTATTCCTTCTGCGTTGAGTCCTACCTGACCGATGCAAGCTCCGACACCTACAAGGCTGTTGAGGCTCTGGTTGCAGGCGACGTCGTTGACATCGAGGGCTTCGCTTACTGGTATGAGGGTCTGAACACCCACATCACTTCCGTTACCAAGAAGTAATTCAAGAGAACACAATCCAATCGCACCGCGCGGAGCTTGCCTCTGCGCGGTGCTTTTTTGCGCCGTCGCGGCAGAGTAGGGAAGAGGGCTTCCTTCTTTGAAAATACAACCAACGGTATAAAAATATCAACCCACGGTTTATGCGAAAAAGAGTTGATTTTTTCTCAAAATCTGCCGATTTGAGCAGTTTCCTACATTATTATATAGGAGCATATAACAGCCGAAAAGGGAACGATCGGGGAGCGCGGCGCTGTCGTTTGGCGAGTCGGTTGCAATTGTTATAGGCACTATAAGCCAAGATTATACCGCGCTCGTAAAACGGTCCTCCGCGTGTGAAATCCGCCTCTGTACAGCGCCGCCTTGGCACTCTGCACAAATTCAATATGCGCGTTTTGTCGAAAACGTAAAAAATGAATTTTTTTTGAACAAACTATGAAAAATCTATTGACAAAAGGTTGATTTCGTGATAAAATGACGGTAACCATATACGAGGCACGTATATGAATGCTCTAAAGGAGGAAAATTGAGCAATGAAAAAATTTTTAGCAATGCTTTTGGCGCTCTGCATGATCCTGTCTTCCATGATCATCGTTGTATCCGCTGAAGGCGCAGAACACCCGGAAGAGTCTACCAAGATCCAGTATGATGCGATCAAGGCAGCAGGCAACTCCGGTGAGCACACCGAGAATGGCGGTGTAACAGTCACCCGTGAGATGGGCGCAGGCGAGTATAACATCGCTGCTGCTCTCTACTTTGCATGGTTCGCAAACGATGCAAAGAAGGATGTCGAGGTTCCTACCTTCGATATCACCGGCATGGACTTCGTTGAGTTCGAGCTGTACGTTTCCCATCCCGACTACCTCGTTGGTATTCCGGTCTGCTTCGAGCTGACTTCCGGCGGTACCTGCGATAAGGAAGAGGATGCCTTCATCAAGAACGCTGATGAGTGGATGAAGGACAAGGACGGCAACTACATCAAGGCTGGTTGGAACACCATCCGCGTTCCCCTGTCCCTGTTCCCCGCAGCAGGCGCAGACAGAACCCGCATCAACTGCTTCCGTATGTTCAACAACGCGAAGGTAACTGTTGCTGAGGGTGAGACCTTCGTTCTGACCATGAAGTCCTTCGGCTTCGGTACTGAGGCAGAGGGCGTTACCAAGTCCGTTCCCTTCGACTCCAAGATCGGTGTCGGCGGCGGTACTTGGCTGGACTACAAGGCTTCCAACAAGACCACCCTGCCCGCAGGTAAGGTTAACCCCGGTGCTTGGATGGCTCAGTACGCTACTGCTGATTTCGGCACCCAGGATCTGTCCAACTTCAGATACGTTGATATCACCATGAAGATCACCAACGTTGAGGAGTTCAAGAAGATCAAGTGGGAGATCGAGCTCTGCTCCGGCGGTAACTGCGATAAGAACGAGAACAACTACACCGGTTACTTCGATGACGTAGCCGAGGGCTGGAACACCATCCGCGTTCCCCTGTCCGCATTCACTCGCAAGAATGGCGGCGGCGCTGACTTCTCCGCTATCAACTACATGAGAATGTACTCCATCGGTACCGAGGCAGATCGTACCCTGGAGAAGGACGTTACCATCGAGCTGACCAAGTTCGTGTTCAGCGATGGTGCTGCTACCAACTGGAAGGAGTACTCCTTCACCGCAAGCAAGACTGCTGAGCTGCCTGAGGGCGTAACTCTCGTCAGCGAGAAGAACTTCGGTGAGAATGACAGCTGCGTATTCGCAGACGCTAAGACCGAGATCGTTTACAAGCTGGATCTGGAAAAGATCGAGCCCTCCGCAGCTTACATCACTCTGACCACCGGCGGCTCCGAGCTGCTGCTCCAGGTTGCTGAGAAGAACAAGGCTGATTCTTACAAGACCGTATTTGACACTGAGGACAACATGCCTCGCGGTACTTACGTAATCAACGTTGCTGATTACATCGCAATGAACAAGTTCGCAAGCTCCGGTATGGCTCTGTACCTGCGCGTTGCTGACACCAACACCGATAACGGTAACGGCGGTCAGATCCGCAAGGAGACCCCCGTTAACTTCATGATCGCTTACAGCGATTGGGAGACTGATCCCGATAAGCACTACGCTTCCGCTGATGACATCGCTGCTGACGAGGCAGAGATGACCGTTACCGAGCACTCCGTTCCTCTGTTCGGCTGTAACGCAGCTCTGGCTGGCTACAAGATCGACTACAACGATAAGATGGCTGGTAGCTCCTCTATCGCTTACACCGTTGGTGAGTGGACCGAGACCGATAAGGAAACCGGCGAGCAGACCGACGTTAAGCAGGTTGGTACTGTTATGCAGTTCACCACCGACGCTTATGCCGGCGTTGACTACGTTGACGCTACCGGTATGGATACTCTGGAATTCTGGTTCTGGGTTTCCGATAAGGACGCTCTGGCTGCAGCAGCTTTCGCTGACACCGGCCTTGAGCTGACCTCCTCCGGTACTTGTGACGACGAGGAGACCAACTGGAGACTGATCGAGCACATTCTGCCTCAGGTTACCGAGAACGAGACTTGGACCGCAATCCGTCTGCCCTTCTCGACCGGTGGTAAGAACGGTGAGACTGATTGGTCCAGACTGAACTACTGCCGTTTCTTCTTCGTTAACGCTTCCAACCTGCCCGAGACCCCCGTTACCATCAAGATCGACGATATCCGTCTGACCGACTACGAGGCTCAGCAGATCGCTAAGGAGACTCCCGTAGCTGAGGAGTTCGCTGCAAAGGTTACCGAGAAGCTCGGCAACATCCCTGAGTGGGACGACGAGAACGCTGACGTTATCGCTCAGTACACCGCTAACGCAGAGACCTGGAAGGCTGACTACGAGACTCTGAAGGCTGAGCTGGACGCACTGTCCGACACCGCACAGAGCATCGTTACCGATCTCGGCGCTAAGAAGCTGATCACCAACCTGAAGAGATGGCTCGACAGATACGACAAGTATGAGCCCGCTCCCGTTGAGCCCACTGAGCCCACCGAGCCCACTGAGCCTACCGAGCCCACTGAGCCCACCGAGCCCACTGAGCCTACCGAGCCCACTGAGCCCACTGAGCCTACCGAGCCCAAGGAGGGTGGTAACACCGTTATCATCATCGTGATCGTTGCAGTTGTCGTAGTTGCTGCTGCAGTTGTTGCTTTCATCGTCATCAAGAAGAAGAAGGCATAAGAAAAAATTTCATCGTGAATAAAACTGACAAGTTTTTTCATTGATAAATTTCCTTTCTCCGCCGCTTATGCCAAGCGGCACGCAAGCCACCCCGATACGCCGCCGCAAGGCGGCGTATCACCCCCAACAAGATGACTTGCGGCAAACGCCGACACGGTTTCGTGTCGGCGTTTTGCTTTTCCATCGCCCGGTGTGGTTAAGGGAGCAGGGAAGTTGTGGCGCTCTTTCCGCACAAACGGGAGGACAGGGAAACGAGGAAGGAGCGGGAGGAGATCGTTCGCAAGCGAATGCAGCCCCTCCCCTACCGGGTTCGGCGTTCGCACCGCACCGAGGGATAGCACCGAAGCAATGTTTCGACTACGTCGAAACGGCGAGTTTGTCTTGCCGCCTTGACGGCGTCATTTCGCAAGCGAAACCGCCAAACATCGCGGCTTCTGCGAAGCCACCTCCCTAACAACTTTAGGCCCA
>JAEIGA010016541.1_pt1 | contig 11218 bp, 7 predicted proteins | sample 9270691 | NCBI WGS metagenome assembly JAEIGA01 (sample SAMN17057246, study PRJNA624740) | gut metagenome | biome: biome; isolation source: fecal sample | host: Bos grunniens | place: China: Xizang | collected 2019
CTTTAAGAACAACTGCATTGGAAGCCACACGAGAGCCGCTACCCACGGAAAACGAGCCCAAAACCTTTGCACCACAGCCAACCATAACTCCGTCGCCAATGGTAGGGTGACGTTTTTTCTTTTCTTTACCCGAACCACCAAGGGTAACGCCCTGATAAACGAGAACGTCATCTCCAATTATAGCAGTTTCACCGATAACAACACCCATTCCATGGTCAACAACAAAACGTTTGCCGATTGTTGCGCCTGGATGGATTTCGATACCTGTGAAAAATCTTGCAAGTTGGGAAACTGCACGGGCAGAGAAGTGGTAACCCTGTTTATGAAGCTTATGGGCGAGTCTATGAGCTAAAATTGCGTGTACACCAGGATAAAGCAGGAGAACCTCAAGCTTACTTTTTGCCGCTGGGTCTCTTTTCATATAGGCATCCAAGATGCTATCAAGCTCTCTCACAAGCTTACTTTGTGAGATTTCCTCTTTTATGGCTTTTTTATCCTGATGATAGGTTTTCACCATAAGTGCGATTATCTCTTTAATAACCGCTTTATCCTCTTTTATCTCCTGATCAATGGACTTTTTTATGTCTTTAAACAATGCTTTCCAAAAATCAAAATAATTCATTACTCAATCACCGTATAGAATCCGCAAGGACGGATACTCAAAACGAAGCAACAGTTTTCACCGAAGCATTTTTCCATCTCTTCAACGAAATACTCTTTTTTATCCGTTGGAACGTATGCCTGAATAGTTCCTGCAAATCCACCACCGTGGACACGAGCAACCTTTGCTCCGCTTTTCTTTGCCATTGCCAAAGCCAAGGAGATTGAACGTTCTGTTTCGCTACTGCAAGGATAGATATTCTGGAGATTATATTCAGAAGAGTTTCCTGAACCTTCAACACCGCAGAAATATGTTTCCAAGTCACCCTTTTTGAGAGCTTCTCTCTGGACGTCAACTCTATCGTTTTCATCAAAAAAGTGGATTGCACGAAGCACAGCTCTATCCCCTACTTTTCTACGGATAGCACCGATATTTTTATAGAACTCCTCTTTATTAACGTATCTGAGTGTATCTTTTCCAAACACCTTTGCTACGCTCTTCATCTCAGCAGGGATTGACGCATACTCAGGTGTAAGGTCTGCGTGGCTACCGCCTGCGTTTACAACGATAAGGGAATAGCCGTGTTTATTGAAGTCTATATCAACCTTTTCTATCTGAGCTTTTCCGCAAGAGGACTCGTCAAAGTCAATAGCAACAACACCGCCAACGGCAGATGCCATCTGGTCCATAAGTCCACAAGGTTTGCCGAAGAACTCGTTTTCTGCGTATTTACCCGCTACAGCCAACTCATAAGGGGTAACGATACCATCGTTATAAAGTCCGCTGAACACACCGCCAACAACAACTTCAAATGCAGCAGAGGAAGAAAGTCCGCTACCTGTTGCTACTCTTGACTCGGTATATGCGTTAAAGCCGCCTGTTTTATAGCCGTTTTTATTGAAATAGTCTGCGATTCCTTCTATAAGTGCGTTAGACGAGCCTTTTGCAGACTTTTTAGGATCGAGTCTGTTAAGGTTTGCCGTATTTTCGCTTTCATATCCCACAGAACGAAGTCTTATTTTCTCGTCGGCTCTCTTACCTGCAACAGCGATTATATCAAGGTCAACTGCAGCAGCGAGAACTTTTCCGTGGTTATGGTCTGTATGGTTTCCTGAAAGCTCGGTTCTTCCAGGTGCAGAGAAGATTGAAACCTCCTCGTCACCATAAAGCTCCTTATAGCAATTCAAAAGATATGTATATCTGTTTGCAACCTCATCATAGGTTTTCTGAGGATAGAGCATTAAAAAGGTATCTGCGTATGTTCCATTTTTAATTTTTTCGATTAATTCTGTAACCTTCATTGGACGTTTACTCCTTTATCAATTACATATTCAAATATTTTTTCTGTTCTTCTGTTAAAACGTCAAGCTCAATACCAAGGAATTTAAGCTTACGCATTGCCACTTCGTTATCTATTTCCTCGGGAACTGGAACAACCTTGCCCTTTATCTTATCCCTGCTTGTTGCAAGGTAAAGAACAGAAAGTGCCTGTATTGCAAAGCTCATATCCATAATTTCAGCAGGATGTCCGTCTCCTGATGCAAGGTTTACAAGTCTGCCTTCTGCGATAACGTATAACGTTTTTCCGTTTGACAAAGTATATCCCATTATATTTTGTCTTGCTTCAAAGGATTTTACTGCAACCTCTTTAAGTCCCTTAACGTCTACCTCAACGTCAAAGTGACCTGCGTTACAAAGGATTGCTCCATCCTTCATCTTCATAAAGCTCTTTTCTGTGATAATGTCTCTGCAACCTGTTACTGTTACGAAAATATCACCAAGCTCTGCGGCTTTTTCCATAGGCATAACCTTGAATCCGTCCATAACAGCTTCGATTGCCTTGATTGGATCGATTTCTGTTACGATAACGTCTGCGCCCAAACCCTTAGCTCTCATTGCAACGCCTTTACCGCACCAGCCGTATCCTGCAACAACAACGTTTTTACCTGCAACGATAAGGTTTGTTGTTCTGTTTATTCCGTTCCATACAGACTGACCTGTTCCGTATCTGTTATCGAAAAGATATTTACATTTTGCATTATTAACGGTAATCATAGGGAACATAAGCTTACCGTCTCTATCCATATTTTCAAGGCGGTGGATACCTGTTGTTGTTTCTTCACAACCGCCCAAAACCTTCGATATAAGGTGTGGATATTTGGAGTGGATGCAGTTGATAAGGTCGCCACCATCATCGATGATAATATCAGGCTCAGCGGCGATTACTGCGGAGATATGCTCCTCGTATTCCTCTGCTGTTGCTCCGTGTTTTCCGAAAACGTTCATTCCCTCGTGGGCAAGTGCTGCTGCAACGTCGTCCTGAGTGGAAAGTGGGTTACAGCCTGTTACATACATCTCAGCGCCCATTGATGCGAGAACCTGACAAAGTCTTGCAGTTTTTGCTTCAAGGTGGATTGAAAGTGCAACTCTTTTGCCGCTAAGTGGTTTTGAGTCCTTATAATCTGCCTCTATGGAATTGAGAAGGCTTGTAAACTTCGTTACCCAATCGATTTTAAGCTTTCCGCTTTCCCAAAGGTTTATATCTTTAATATCTGTCATACTCAATGCTCCTATATTATATGTTCGTTCATCTCTTTACCACCAAGGATGTGGAAATGGAGATGGAAAACCGTCTGTCCTGCGTTTTTTCCGCAGTTGGAAATAACTCTGTATCCGTCTTTCAATTCGGGGATTGATGAAGCGATTTCGGGAATCGCCTTCATCAATTCACAAACTATATTTGCATTTTCTTCGTTTATCTGGTTCACAGACTCAATATGAGCCTTGGGAATAAGCAAAATATGAACTGGAGCTTGTGGATTTATATCCTTGAAGGCTACGCAAAACTCGTTTTCGTAAACCTTTGCGGAAGGAATCTCTCCTGATGCGATTTTGCAAAAAATACACATTTTATTTTCCTCCCAAGATGCTGTAAACAGCTCCCAAAGCTTCGTCAAGCTTGGTTACGTCCTTACCGCCACTTGTTGCAGAGTCGGGTCTTCCGCCACCGCCACCGCCTGTGATTGCTGATACCTGCTTCAAGATGTTTCCTGCGTGTGCGCCCTTGGAAACAGCATCTTTTCCACATCCTGCGGCAAAGGTGATTTTCTCGCCCATTACTGATGCAAAGACTACAACAGCTTCTCCGTCTCTTGCTTTAAGGTCGTCTATAACGTTTCTCAAAGTATCAACTGCAACACCGTCGAATTTCGCTGTGCATACCTTGAAGTCTCCAACCTTTTGTGCATTTTCAAATGCAGACAACGCATCTGTAAGTGCCAATTTTGTCTTCAATGCTTCAAGCTCTTTCTTCATCGCTTTCATTTCGTCAGAAATCTCTGCACAACGTTTTGCAATATCGTCTGTTCCTGTTATTTTAAGGGTTGCTCTCGTCTTTGCGATTGTTTCTTCGTCAGCATTAAGCTTCTCTATTATATTTTTACCTGTCGTTCCTTCTATTCTTCTGATACCAGCAGCAACTGAGCTTTCAGAAAGAACCTTGAAAAGTCCTGCTTCTGCGCTGTTGGAAAGGTGTGTACCACCACAGAACTCTGTGGAGAAGTCGCCCATCTTAACTACTCTTACGTATTCGCCATACTTCTCTCCAAAGAGTGCTGTTGCACCTGTTTTCTTTGCTTCGTCTATATGCATTTCCTTGGAAGTGATTGTTTCTGCTGAGAGAACGAACTCGTTTACAAGACGTTCTACCTCTGCAATCTCTTCCTTGGTCATCGCCTTGTTATGTGTGAAGTCAAAACGAACTCGCTCTGCATCAACGTATGAGCCTGACTGCTCAACGTGGTCACCCAAAACTTTTTTGAGAGCTGCCTGAAGCATATGTGCTGATGAGTGGTTACGCATAATAGCTTTTCTTCTGTCCACGTCAACGTATGCTTCTTCTATCTTTCCAAGGGATATTGTTCCCTGAATTACCGTTCCGATATGAGCGAATTTGTCGCCACAAACCTTCTTTGTATCACGAACAGCAAACAAACCTGTAGAAGTTCTGATATTACCCGTATCTCCAACCTGTCCACCGCTTTCAGCATAGAAAGGTGTTCTGTCAAGAATAATCATTGCGTCTCCGCTTATCTCTGCGGCTGCCTCGTTGTCTGCGATAATACAAAGGATTTCTCCGCTGTCAATATCTGTTTTCCCGTAGCCCTCAAAAACAGTTGCAGGAAGTCCGCTTACCAATGCGGCAGAATCGTCGCTCCAGCCAGCATCCCCTGTCTGTGCGGCTCTTGCGCTTCTTGCTCTCTCCTTCTGCTCCTTCATAAAGGCTGTAAATCCTTCTTCGTCAACAGAAAGTCCGTTTTCTTCTGCGATTTCCTTTGTTATATCCATTGGGAATCCGAAGGTATCGTAAAGCTTGAATGCGTCCTCGCCTGAAACAGCGGTTTTTCCTTCAGCCTTAACACTATCAATTATTTTTTCAAGAAGGTTCATACCAGAGTCGATTGTTTTTGCAAAACGTTCTTCTTCAGCGGAAAGAACACTCTTGATAAATTCTCTCTTTGACTCCAATTCAGGATATGCACCCTTGCTTTCTTCAATAACTGTTTCGCAAAGGGTTGTAAGGAATCCTGCTTTTATTCCGAGGAGTCTGCCGTGTCTTGCAGCTCTGCGGATAAGTCTGCGGAGAACGTAGCCTCTTCCCTCGTTGGATGGCATAACACCGTCACTTATAAGGAAGGTGGAGCTTCTTATATGGTCTGTGATAACACGAAGTGATACGTCGTGGTCGTCAGCAGATGCTGTGTATTCTCTTCCTGACATTTCGCAAACCTTGAGCATAACGTTTCTGATGGTGTCAACTTCGAAAAGGTTGTTAACGTCCTGCATTACACAAGCGAGACGTTCAAGTCCCATACCTGTATCGATGTTAGGATGTTCAAGTCTTTCGTAGTTTCCGTTTCCGTCACCGTCAAACTGTGTGAAAACGATGTTCCAGATTTCAAGGAATCTGTCACAGTCGCAACCAGGCTTACAGTCAGGACTTCCACAGCCGTATTTTTCGCCTCTGTCAAAATATATCTCAGAACAAGGTCCACAAGGTCCAGAGCCAATCTCCCAGAAGTTGTCTTCCTTGCCCATTCTGTAAATACGTTCTGCAGGGATACCTGTTTTTATCCAGATGTCTCTTGCTTCATCATCGTCAAGGTAAACGGAAACAGAAAGAAGCTCTTCTGGTATCTCCATTACCTTGGTCAAAAATTCGTATGCCCACGGAATAGCCTCGGACTTGAAGTAGTCTCCAAAGGAGAAGTTTCCAAGCATTTCGAAAAATGTTCCGTGACGAGCTGTTTTACCAACTCTGTCAATGTCAGGTGTACGAATACATTTCTGACAGGTTGTAACCCTCTTGCGAGGTGGTGTCAACTCACCTGTGAAATATAATTTGAGTGGTGCCATACCTGCGTTTATTAACAAAAGTGATTTATCGTTATGGGGTACAAGTGAAAACGAAGGAAGTCTGAGATGCCCTTTCGTTTCATAAAAAGCAAGATACTTTTCTCGAATTGTGTTAAGAGACATAAATTCCATAGCTTTTGTTTCCTTTATCTGTAAAATATATTTTTAAACTACACTTTTAATTCTTTAAACCAAAATTCCTTCAATGCGGAATTCCGAATTAGTTTATTCGTCGTCCTCTTCAGCGGTGGAAGCAACTGCTGTTTGTTTAGGAGTAATTTCACCTGCTTTGGTAAGTGAGATTTTGGTGAGAAGTGGACCTACAAGCTCATAAACGAGAACTGCGAAAAGGGAAATATTTCTGATGATTTCACCTGCTTCGCCAAGCTCGTTTGCCGCTTGTAATGACATTCCCAAGGCAACACCAGCCTGTGGGAGAAGTGTTACACCCAAATATTTAACGATGTTTTTATCCTGCTTCATCCATTTTGCACTTACATATGCACCAAAGCATTTACCAAAGGAACGAGTGATAATATAAACCACACCAATTCCAACAACAGCCACACTTGTGAAAACTGAAAGCTCAAGCTCTGCACCACTTAACACGAAGAAAAGAACGAGCAAAGGTGATGTCCATTTATCAGTTTTTTCCATAAGCTCTTCTGAGAAATCACAGATATTGCAAAATACAGTTCCCAAAATCATACAAGTGAGCAAAGAAGAAAATCCGATATGTATCTCTGTGCCTGGGATGTGGAATTTCTGCACCGTTATACCAACTGTAAGCATTATAAAGGTTACAGAGAGACAAAGTCTCTTACTGTTTGACTTGAAGTATTTCTCCAAGGCAGTGAAGAGAAGTCCCATTACCACACCAACGATAATAGAAGCTAAAACCTCAATTATTGGATTAAGCACAACAGCGGAAAGGCTGAACGTTCCCGAATTCAAAGTTTTTGCGATTCCAAAGGAAACAGCAAAAACAACGAGACCGATAGCATCGTCAAGAGCAACTATAGGCAAAAGAATGCTTGTGAGAGGTCCTTTTGCTTTATACTGTTTAACAACCATAAGTGTTGCCGCTGGAGCTGTAGCTGTTGCTATCGCACCCAAGGTTATTGCAACAGGAAGCGAAATAACGTCCTCGCCAAATGCAAAATACAAGGCGATAAGACCTACATCAACAACCGCTGTTGCCATTATCGCTTGAAACAAAGCTATAACAGTTGCGGCTTTACCCGTCTTTTTAAGCTGAGAGAGGCGGAACTCGTTACCGATGGCAAAAGCGATAAAGCCCAATGCCACCTGACTCAAAATATTATAATGGGTTACGTCTTCGTGGTTGATAAATCCCATTCCCTTTATGTCAAGGCTTCCAAGACAATAAGGACCAATGAGAATACCCGCTACGAGATATCCCGTTACAGCAGGGAGCTTGAGAACTTTAACAACACGAGACATAAGAAGTCCTGCAAAAATAGCGATAGACAAGCTGAATAATGTGGATGCAAGAGCAGACGAGCTATTAGCTGTTGCCGTCAATGCGATTTGCGTTTCTGCCAAGGTTTCTGTAATCATTTGAAAAACACCTTCGATTCTTTTTTGTTTTTATTTTAGGTAATAGTTACCGAATTTGCAGAATATCACATTTATAATGAAAATTCAACTATTTTTTGTATATATTCCGTATCTATTTATTAACCGAAAACGCTTTCCGCATCATCAATAAGAAGCTCTATTCTGCTGTGGCTTCCGTTTTTAACGATTTTTCTCAAGTAATTAAGCTGAGATACCCAGAATTTATAGTTGAAGTATGAGCCTTTGCCGTCGTTTATATAAGCCTCTTCCCAACGTGCATTATTCTCTGGAATATCTTCTTCAAGCATATCTTCAAGCTGGTCGATTCTTCCAAGGACGTATTCGTCAGAAAGGGTATTTTGTGCGTGGTATTCAAGTCTTTCAAGGAAAAGCTTCTTGAAGTCTGGGTTCACCTTCAACATTCTTATTGGCACGTTGAAGGAAGCATAATCACTTGCTGATGATGTTATTTTCGTAAGTGGCTGTTTTGTTCCCCAGAATCCCAAGTCCAAATCAAAGAAGATAAGCTTCCATTTCGCATCCTTGTTCTCTCTGTAATAACGGATGTTGTCTATATCCCTGTCTCCTGCATAGCCACGGAAGATATACCAGTCCGCAAGGCTTTCCACGTCAAGACGGGCACACACGTATTCGTAATGCTCCGCTTTCTTCATATCGTTGTTTCTCATATACTTGATAAGAGCGTTCCAATCCTCCATATCAGCCTCAGTACCCTTTTCGTAACGGTAGCCGTAACGGACGATAGCAACGTCGTTTGGATCTGTTCCGTGGTGAGAAGCAACAAAATCTTCGTTTATACGTTCTCTTATGAAGTATATTCCCATATATTCACCATTTATATAGAGAACAACAGGTTTGTAGGACTGAACGAGCATATTTGTATTGGCATCAAGCGCTATAGAGGTTGCAAGTTCGTCACGAATCCCTGAGAAATACCAGTCCTGAGAACCGCCTCTGATAACAAGGTCGGTAAACGAGGAAATATCGAGGTTATCAAAAAGCTTGTATTCCAGCTTGGATGCACCGTATTTCCCTCTGAATTTCACCTTGAAGCTTTTTTTGCTCTCATATCTGCCCGTAGACCCGAACATAGAAAGACCGCAGTCAATATTGAAGGCTTCTTTTCCATCAACGAAATATGAAAGGTTGATTTCCTTCGTCCAGCTCTTTGTGGGGTTTGCGTAAATTCCACTTGTGGAGCTCCATATATCGTTTTCTGTAGCACTTATTTTCAATACAGGCAATTTGGACGTTTCGTTGATAAAATATGCACAAGTGACGGTTTTGCTCGGAATCTTGTTTCCGTCATATGCCTTTATTCTTATTGAAACGTTTCCGTCAATGGTAATTCCACCGCTGTATTTTGCCGAGGATTTAGTAGGCTCTGAGCCGTCCAAGGTATAATACATCTCGCCTTCACCTGAAAACGTTACAGTAAAGCTGTTTTCATACATACCCGAAGGAACAGAAGGGATAGGATCTTTTGTCAACGCCTTCTCTCCCTCTCCGTTTTCCTTTCCAATGGATGGCTTTGAGAAATAAACAAGCTCGTTTCCGCTGACGCCAAAGCTTATCTCAGCAGGACAAGACTCAAAATAAATTGCATCGGCAGGTATTCCGTCCTTATACGTGAGATACACACCCTCGCCCGATGAAGAAAGCTTGAAGGGTACTTTCTCGCCGTCTGCGGCAATAACGTATTTTTCTCCCGATTTCAACGTAACGTCGGGGAGCTTATATGCAAGAAGTGCTTTTTTATCGTCAGACAAATAGTAGTCAGAGAGATTAATCGCAGAATCTGAAACGTTTTTCAGCTCAATAAGGTCATAGTATTCGCCACCGATGGCATATACCGTTGAGTTAGAAGCCATTATCTCATTTATAATAAGCTTTTGAGAGAGAGAGGCTCTGTATGAAAGATAACCATCATAGTTGTTTTCAAATCCTGGCGATGGATAACTCTCCCATCCGTCCTCGGTATATGACTTGTTTTTCTCGCTTACAGGGATGTCCATCTTACTTGCAAGACAATTTTTAGACTTGCAGTAAAGGTAAACTGACTCCCCTGTTTTGCTAAGGGAGAATCCAAGACTCTCACAGGATATAACCGCATATTCCTTAGCTCCGATTGTAATATCGGGAAGTGCGTATTTTGAAATATCTTCCCCATTGTCGCTTATTCTATAGTCAGATAACGATACAGCTTTTTCTGTGGGGTTGTAAATCTCTATCCAGTCCTCATATTTAAGTTGCCAGAGACAGTCGTTGTCAGCCATAACCTCGCTTATCTTCAAGGTGTCTGCGCCACCTACAGAAACGGAAGACTCAGGAATCCCCGATGACGCATCGTCCTTTGAAACTTCATCCTCAGAAACGTCGCTCACCTCAGCGGAAGAAGCCTCTTCAGAAGAGTATTCCTCAGATGTAAGCTCAGAAACGTCACCCGAAATCGAATCCAAGGTCTCACAAGAGCAAAGGACAGCAAGAAGTAAAGAAAGGGAAATCAGTTTAATGGAATATCTCATATTTTTTCACTCCAATTTCTGTTTTAGAGTCAGTTTTTATAACTTATGGAAATTCAAATCAATTTCCAACTCAAAAAAATGCAAAAAACTCTTGAAATTTAGCCTACAAACATATATAATGTAGAAAACGATTGAAATACATATTATATCTTTTTTATTATACATTTATTTTCCCCATATTTCAACAGTTTTTTAAAATTTCTTTGTTTTTTTCAAAATTTACATTCAAGAAAGGAAAATATAAAATGAAAAAACCAATTATCGCCATCACACCATCATACGACGAAACGAGAGTTGCAATCGGCAGACGTTATATGGATGCCGTACAGCAAAGCGGTGGAATCCCCTTGCTCCTCAACCTCACCTTCGACGCAGACGTTATGGAATACTATGCACAGATAGCAGACGGATTCCTTTTCACAGGTGGAGATGACGTTGCACCAAATAAATACGGCGAGACCGTCCACGAAGGATTCGGTGACTATTGCCACGAAAGAGATACGTTGGAGCTTCCACTTGTAAAACGTGTTTACGAGTTGGGAAAACCTATGATGGGTATCTGCCGTGGAATACAGACAATAAACGTTGCCTTCGGCGGCACTCTTTATCAGGACATCCCCATAGAGTTCTCAAAGAAAATGAAGCACTCACAACCAGCTCCATATAACGTACCTTCCCATACTGTAAAAATATTGGAAGACACTATGCTCCACAATATCATCGGTGATACCACCTGCGACGTTAACAGTATGCACCATCAGGCTGTTAAGAAATTGGCAGACGGCTGGAGAGTTTGTGCTGTTGCACCTGACAGAACAATCGAAGCAATAGAGCTTCCCACATATCCATTTGCATTGGGTATCCAATGGCACCCCGAACACCTTTTCCCCGTAAGCGAAAAAGCTCAGAATATCTTCAAGGCATTTATCAAAGCGTGTGAGAAGAAAGACGATTAATCAAGGCTTTTTGCAAAAGTTTTTTCAATTCGAAATACATACCAATGCGGAATGCATACAAATGCGGAATTCGGAATTCGGAATGCGGAATAAACGAAGTTTTTCGCTAAGACGAAAAA
>JAEIGA010016542.1_pt1 | contig 11217 bp, 9 predicted proteins | sample 9270691 | NCBI WGS metagenome assembly JAEIGA01 (sample SAMN17057246, study PRJNA624740) | gut metagenome | biome: biome; isolation source: fecal sample | host: Bos grunniens | place: China: Xizang | collected 2019
ATTGCATATCTGAGGTCGGGAATAAGATGGCCCGTTACCTGTTCAAAGAAAAAGATTACTTCTTTGGTGTAGCATTCGGCGTTTGAATAAACATCAGCAAGTTTTACTGCGTATTCGCTTTTGCCGAATTTCTCCCTTGCGGCGGCAATTCTTTCGGCAGTGATATTGCCGTTCGGCTCAATATCGCCGAATACAGCTGTCGGGTCGCAGTATCCGCTGAATTCCTCGACCTTGAATGAAGGGTTGATAAGAGCATAGCTTCTTGCGAAAGCATCATCCTGAGTACCTGCAAAAAGCTGGTAGTCGCTCAAGTAAAGCGGAATTGTTTTTATGATATCTCTCATAATGAGAGCTTTTTTGACTTCTTCGTTTTCGGCGGCATACTTTTCGCTCAGAGCAAGTTCCGCTTCCTTTGCAAGGAACCAGCCCTCAAGGCGATTGCCCGCTCTTTTTTCTGCAAAAAGCTTTTTTGCCATTTCTGTTATTGTTGATGCATTGATTAATCCGTTCATAAAAACTCTCCTTTATGTAACAACAGTTTTAAGTCCGTGACGTTCAAAAACTGAGGTAAAATTCTTTATTGCTTCGTTTGAAACAAAGCCGTTTTCAATCTGATACTCCCCCTGCCACTTATCCTTGCCGAATTCGTGGTAAGCAAGGAATTCAAAAACTGTGTTTGAAGTATCGAAATTGCTGAAATAAGCTGCAAAACCATCAGGGTCGGTATTAACGCCGCCGATGACAGGAATGCGGATATGCAGCTGCCTGCCGGTTGAAAAAAAATACTCGATATTCTCTTTGGTTGATTTGTTCGATGCTCCTGTCCACTTTCTGTGAGTTTCGTCATCAAAATGCTTGAGGTCGATTATCAGATAATCAGTGTATTCCGCGACATTTCTGAGCGAGAGATAAGAGCCGTTTGTTTCAATAGCCGTGTTTATGCCTTCAGCTTTCAGCATTTTGAAAAGTTCAAGCAATTCATCTGCCTGTACGCAGGCTTCACCGCCCGTGAAAGTTACACCGCCGCCGTCAAAAAACATCATTTTGCTGCGAATAATCTCATCAAAAATTTCTGCGACAGTAAAGTCCTTTGCTTTCGGGTTTTCAAGCGGAATCGAATCGGCATTGGAACACCATTTGCACGCAAAATTGCACCCTTGCAGATGGTAAACAAGCCTGTTTCCCGGCCCGTCCTGTGAATAATTAAAGCCTTTCTGAAGAATCTTCAAAACCAAAGCCTCCAAATATAATTATACACTATAAATTCTACGCTTTTAAAATTAATATGTCAATAAAAAGCAATTAAATAATTGTTATAAAATTTTACAACATATAATCTTTTAAAATTGACTTAGCAGAAGATGTTTGATATACTTTAATGGACAATATTCAAAATGCGAGGTACTGTTATGAGATATAAAGACCCGTCACTTTCCCCTGCCGAAAGAGCGCAACACCTGCTTTCGCTTATGACACTTGAAGAAAAAGCAGCGCAGCTTGACATAATAAGAGGCGTTGAATTTTCAACAAAGCCGCACAAGCTCTATCACTGCGCAATCGAACCCGATTCGGACGTGAATTACGAAAAACTCGGCAGCACAATCGGTGACAAGGGTATCGGCTTCATTCACGATGCATATACACACCCTGCCGTTTTCAATAAATTTCAGAAACACATTGTTGAAAACACAAGGCTCGGTATCCCCTGCATTTTCACGGGCGAAGCCCTCCACGGCATACTTTGGCCGGGAGCTACGGTTTTCCCCGTTCCGCTGGCGCTCGGTGCGACTTTCAATCCCGATATCGTTCATAAAACAGGCAAAGCCATTGCGGCCGAAACCCGTTCGCTCGGTATGCATGAAATTCTTGCGCCGAACCTTGACGTTGCAAGGGAACCCCGTTGGGGAAGGGTTGAAGAAACTTTCGGCGAGGATACATATCTTTCAAGCGAAATGGCCTACGCAATCATCACGGGCGAACAGCAAAACGGTGAAATCTCCAGAAACGATGCCGTTGTTACCGAACCAAAACACTACTGCGTTCACGGCATACCAGAAAACGGCATAAACTGCGGCGCAGCAAGAGCGGGCAAAAGAGAAATCGAGCAGTATTATCTGCCCGTATTCGAAACCGCACTTACCAAAGCCGGCGCATATAATGTTATGGCGTGCTATAACTGCATCGACTCGGAAGTGGTATTAAGTTCCGAACACTATCTGACAGATATTCTTCACGGCAGGTATAACATGAAAGGTTACGTCAGAGCTGACTGGGGCGCAGTTGTCAGACTGGTGGGCGTTCATCACACGGCGGAAACCGATGAGGACGCTATCTGCGACTGCGTGAACGCAGGTCTTGATATGCAGGGCTGCTGCGATTACGATTCAAACTTCTGGGAAGAAACAATCGTCAGGAATGTCAGAAACGGCAGAATTTCCGAAGAAAGAATAGACAGAGCTGTGTTAAGCGTTCTCAAGCTCAAATTCGAGCTCGGGCTTTTTGAAAATCCCTATACAGCCGAAAATCTTTTCAAAGAAAAAATCAGATGCAGGGAGCATCTTGACGTTGCGCTTGAGGGCGCAAGGCAGTCGGTAACGCTGCTCAAAAACGACGGTATTCTTCCTCTTGACAAAGACGAAAAGAAAAAAATCGCTCTACTCGGCCCTTCTTCAAACAAGCAGAGGCTCGGCGGCTATTCTTCCGTGCCCGATGGCTACAAGCTGAAAACCGTTTATGACGAAATGAAAGAACTGCTTGGCGAGGATGCGAAAATTCTCCAGTGTTCCGCCTGCGGAATCCCGAGAGATTCACACGTCCTAAACCAGGAAGGTCAGCCCCATCTTGTTGAAGTTTATGATGACGATGAAATCGAATGCATCGATGAAGCAGTGGAAATCGCAAAGAAATGCGACGTTGCGATAATCGTTGTCGGCGACAATACGTTCACAAGCAGCGAAGGTCACGACCGCTCTGACCTCAAGCTCGCAGGCAAGCAGCGTGAACTCATCGAAAGAGTTGCTGCAACGGGAACACCCGTTATCACTGTGCTTGAAAACGGCAGGGTGATTGACCTTTCTGTCGAAAGCGAGCTTTCAAGCGCAATCCTTGTCGGCTGGCTCGGCGGTGAACTCGGCGCAAAAGCAATAGTTGAAACACTTTTCGGAATCAATAACCCTGCAGGCAGGCTGCCTGTTTCATTCCCTGCGGATTCCCACAGAATCCCCTGCTATTATTCGGTTCTGCCCAACAGCGTTGAGCTTATGTTTGAGGGCAGCAGAAGGGCAAAATATCCCTTTGGCATGGGACTTTCATACACAAAGTTTGATTATTCAAACCTTCAGATTACCCAAACAGGCGAATACGATTTCACAGTAAAAGCAAACATCACAAACATCGGCTCCCGTGACGGCGACGAAGTTGCGCAGCTTTACGTCAACGACGTTGTTTCGTCAATAATCACTCCCCTCAAACTCCTCAAGGGCTTTAAGCGTATTCATCTGAAAACCGGTGAAACAAAAACCGTTGAATTCAGCCTTGATTTCGATTCATTCAAACTTCTTAACAAGAAATATGAATGGGTTGTTGAAGACGGCAAATTTGAAATAATGGTCGGTGCATCTTCGGATGATATTCGCCTTAAAGACACCGTAGAAATCAGGCACTGATATGCAGACAACCGAACAAGCACTTGAAAAATTAAGAAAATCCGCTTTCCGTTCAAGTTTTTCCCTCAAAGAAAAAGATATTGCATACGTAAATCAAAAGGGAATTGACACCGTCAGAAAACATGCGGAAGATATAATCAGAAGCCGCCTTGCACCTGCTGTTATTCCGAACGACGGCAGGCAGACACCGATGAAAGGTCACCCCGTATTCGTTGCGCAGCACGCCTGCGCCTGCTGCTGCAGAGGGTGCCTTCAAAAATGGTATAAAGTTCCGCAAGGCATTGAGCTTACAGAAATTCAGCAGCAGAAAATTGTTAAACTTCTGCTGGTGTGGATTGAAAACCAAATCAGCATTTCACAGGAGGCACCGCAAAATGACTCTTAACACACCTACTTTTTCAGAAATAATCAGAGAGGGTGATTTCAAAGCTCTCTTCGACAAACTGATAGACAAATCGCCGGTTATTATCGCGGCAATTGTTATAGCTGCGATAGGATTCATTATTTCTAACCTTATCGGCAAAATTGTTGTAAAAGGCCTTAAAGCAAAAGGCGTTGACCCCTCGATACATTCATTTATACGCACGATGGTTACCTTTGTATTAAAACTTATAGTTCTTATTTCTGCGCTTTCAACACTCGGAATCGATGTTAATTCAATCGTAACGGCAATCGGCGCAGCAGGTATCACTGCCGGTCTCGGTCTGCAGCAGAGCGTGAGCCAGTTCGCAAGCGGAATTCAGATTCTTATCAACCATCCGTTCAAAAGCGGCGATTTTGTTGATATCGGTACGGTCAGCGGCAAGGTTCACGAAATTAAAATGATGTATACCGTGCTTATTACTGTTGATAACAAGCGCGTCATCATCCCGAATTCCACAATAACATCTGCCAACATAATCAACTACAATGGCGAAAACAGAAGAAGGCTTGACCTTGAATTCTGTATTTCTTACGATGCCGACATTGAGCTCGCCAAAGCAACGATTGCCAAAGTTATAAAAAGCAATCCGCTTATTCTTACAAACCCTGAACCGATTATCGGCGTCAAGGCACACGCCGCAAGCTCTGTTAACCTCGCCTGCCTTGTATGGTGCGACAGCAACGAATACTGGAACGTATTTTATTACATGCAGGAACAGGTTAAGCTTGCGTTTGATGAAAACAAAGTTTCCATCCCATACGGTCAGCTCGACGTTCACATTATCAAGGAGTGATTAACATGACCGAATTGCTTATCAGACTTTTTATCAAAGACCGTGAAAATACATCCAGCGAAAAAGTCCGCATCAAATACGGAACTCTCAGTGGTGTTACGGGAATCGTTCTGAACGTTATCCTTTCGGTATTTAAAATGATTTTCGGCGCGCTTACACAAAGCGTTTCAATCGTAGCTGACGGCGCAAACAACATTTTCGATGCCGTTTCATCTGTAATCAGCCTTGCAGGGTTCAAGATTTCGGGCAAACCTGCGGACAAAGAACATCCCTTCGGTCACGGCAGAGTTGAATACGTTTCCGCCCTCACGCTGGCGTTTATTATTCTCATTATGGGTTTTGAGCTTATCAAAACATCGGTTGAAAAATTTTCAAACCCCGAGCAGGTTATCTTCAGCAAGCCTGCTGTAATTGTTCTTGTTTTTTCAATTGCTGCCAAAATCTGGCTCGCACTTTTCAACAGAAAAATTGGCAAGAAAATCAATTCCGTTGCTGTTAACGCGGTTGTTGCCGACAGCATCGGTGACACCGCTGCCACAACCTGTTCGCTGATTGCTTTAATTGCTTCAAAATACACCGCTTTACCCATCGACGCCGTGATGGGCATCATCGTCGCTCTTATCATTGTCTGGGCAGGTATCGGCATCATAAGAGATACAATGGGTCCCCTGCTCGGCGAACCGCCCGAAGAAGAAACGGTAAAGCAGCTTGAAGAACTCGTTATGTCTTTTGACGGCGTTGTGGGTATCCACGACCTCGTGCTTCATTCATACGGACATTCAAAGGTTATCGGCTCGCTTCACGCAGAAGTGCCAGCCAACACCGACATTATGGAAAGCCACGATACGATTGACCTTATTGAACGCGAAATCAAAAGCAAGCTCGGCATGGATATTTCTATCCATATGGACCCGATACAGACCGATGACGGGCGGACCGGCGAACTCAAGCAGATTGCAATCAAAGCAGTCAACAAAATTTCGCCCGATATAACAATCCACGATTTCAGAATCGTTGAAGGACCGACGCACACAAACCTCATTTTTGACGCCGTGTTACCATACAACGTCAGAATGACAGAAAACGAGCTGAAAGAAAAAATTGATTCAAACATAAAAGCCGAAAACCCCGACTATTTCACGGTAATTACGATCGACAGGGGCTATATATAGTAAAAATTCGCCTTTCTTTGTCAGAATGTACAAAATACTGAGAAATATTCCTAACAAATTTTCGGCAAAAAATTTAAATATAATCTTTTCAAAACTAAAAAAATATTGTAGAATATGAGTATTACAGAAATCGGAGGAATAATCATGCCTGAACGTCAAGATTTTACAACAATTCCCGTAGGTCAGCTCGGCATCATCGCTCTTCCCGGATGCGAAAAAGTTGCCCAGAAAATCGACAGCTACCTCGTTAAGTGGAGAAAAGAAAGAGAAAGCGAACACAAGAACACAATTCAGTTCGCCGGTTACGAAAGAGACACCTATGTTATCAACGCTTCCTTCCCCAGATTCGGTTCAGGCGAAGGCAAGTGCGTTATCAAGGAAACCGTCAGAGGTTTCGACGTATTCATTCTCTGCGACCCGTTTAACTACGGCGTTGAATATAAGATGTACGGCAGATTTGTTCCCATGAGTCCCGACGATCATTACGCAAACCTCAAAAGAGCTATCAGCGCCATCGCAGGCAAGGCAAGAAGAATCACCGTTATCATGCCCATGCTTTACGAAGGCAGACAGCACAGACGCACCAGCCGCGAATCCCTCGACTGCGCCGATATGCTGCGCGAACTTTGCATCAGCTACGGTGTTGATAACATCATCACCTTCGATGCTCACGACCCCAGAGTTCAGAACGCTATCCCTCAGAACGGTTTTGAAAACGTTCAGCCTGTTTATCAGATGATCAAGGCTATCTGCAAAAACGTTGAAAACCTCAACATAGATAATAACCACATGATGGTTATCTCCCCCGACGAAGGTGGCATGGGCCGTTGCATTTACTTCTCATCGGTTCTTGGTCTTGACCTCGGTATGTTCTACAAGCGCCGTGACTATTCCGTTATCATCGACGGCAGAAACCCCATCGTTGCTCACGAATTCCTTGGCAGCAACGTTGAAGGCAAAGACGTTATCATCATCGATGATATGATTTCATCGGGCGATTCAATGATTGAAGTTGCAACAAAACTCAAGGAACTCAAAGCAAACAGAATTTTCATCTGCGCTTCCTTCGGCCTTTTCTGCAACGGACTCGATACGTTTGACAAGGCATACGCAGACGGCCTTATCAGCAAAGTTTTCACAACCAACCTCATCTACTCATCACCCGAGCTTCTTTCAAGAGATTGGTACGTTAACGTTGACCTTTCGAAATATTGCTCATACATCATCGACACTCTTAACCATGATGACTCTATCAGCGGGCTTCTTGACCCCAAAGACAGAATCCATAAGCTGCTTACAAACTACGGCTTCGATAGTCACATCACAAACAAATAATCAATCTGCCGTCGAAGCAAAACTTCGGCGGCTTTATGTTTATAACAGTATTAACTTACAGGTGATTGAAATGCAGAACAGAAAATTAGATTTTAATAACGGCAAATTCAGAGTAATGCAAATTGCGGACACGCAGGAAATCCCTGCCGTTTCGCCCGATACAATCAAGCTTATCGCCGCTGCGCTTGATGCAGAAAAGCCCGACCTTGTTGTTTTCACAGGTGACCAGATAAAGGGATATTCGTCATTTTTTATGGGCGAAAAAGGCAAAGTAAACGTTGAATCAACACTCAGAGCGCTTTTAAAACCCCTTGAAGACAGGAACATTCTGTTTACAATGACTTTCGGTAACCATGACGGTCAGGCAGCTTACGGCAACAACGAACAATTTGAAATCTATAAGCAATCGCCGATGTTTGTTTACGCCGACTCCGCAGCCAATGATGATAAAGGAACGTTTTGCCTTAGTATTTCGGATAAATTCTTGATTTATCTCTTTGACTCGCATTCAAAAGCCGACGACGGAGGCTACGCAGCAGTCAATAAATCGCAGATTGACTGGTACCGCTCGGTAAGGGATTCCCGTGAAACGCCTCTCCCCTCGCTCGCATTCCAACACATACCGACACCCGAATTTTTTGACGTAATCAAAAAAGTTAAGAGATTCACAAAAGGATGCGTCAGGGCTTACGGCAACCACGAAAACGAATTTTATATCCTCGACCCCAATAATAGTGGCCCCGAAGACTTTATGGGCGAATCCCCCGCAGCGCCTTTCAAAAACAGCGGAGAGGTTGATGCCTTCCTTGAAAAAGGCGAAATGCTCGGTCTTTTTGTCGGTCACGACCATAACAACAGCTTTGTTGCAGATTACAAAGGCTTAAAACTCGGTTACACCCAAGGAGCAGGTTTCAACGTTTACGGACCCGGCTTTAAAAGAGGCGTTCGTATATTTGATATTGAAGAAAACGGAAGCTTTAAGACCAAAACGGTAACCTATGATGAGCTTTGCGGCAAGGAGGTTGCCAACAAAGCAACTTTTGCACTTTATACCTACGCACCAACAAGCGTTGCAGGCGTTAAAACCGCATTGAAAGAATTTGCGATTGTTGCAGGTGCGGCTTACGGAGCTGCTACACTTATAAAATTTATAACGAAAAAATAATTTCAAAATGCTCATATTATTATGGGCATTTTATTTTTTGCCGATTGCATCAAAATCACAACCGCTCACTTTAAAACAGTTGAAAAGCTATTATTTATACACTATCATACAATTGAAAGGAGGCAGAGAAATGAAATTCAGCTTCATAAAGGATAAAAGCCGTGAAGAAGTCATTGTTTATTCCAAAGAAAAAACAGAACTGATTGAAGAAATCGAACAGCTTGTCAGCAACAATAAAACAGAGTTTATCGGTTATTCCGACAGAGAAGCAATAATGATTAATCCAAAAGATGTTCATTGCTTTATTGCAGAGGATAACAAAGTCTATGCTCTGACCGAAAAAGAAAAGTTCAGAATCAGACAAAAACTCTATCAGATTGAAGCGGTTTGCGGCGAGAATTTCATTAAAATCAATCAATCCTGCATTGCCAATATCGGCAAAATAAAAAAATTTGATGCATCTCTCTCGGGTACGCTTCTTGTGATTTTCAAAAACGGATATACAGATTATGTTGCAAGAAGGCGAATGAGAGAAGTTAAAGAAAGGTTAGGTGTCAGACTATGAACAAATATTTTAAAAGCTTTTTGCACAGAGGTCTTGTTTTCGGCGGATTCGGGCCGATAATTTGCGGAATTGTATTTCTTATTCTCACGTTGATACAAAAGGATTTTTCACTTAAAGGCAGCGAAGTATTTCTTGCAATAATCTCAACATATATTCTTGCTTTTATCCATGCCGGCGCAAGCATATTCAACCAAATTGAGGAATGGTCGGCAGCAAAATCTCTTTTCTTCCATCTCGGGACACTTTATGTCACATATATTTCCTGTTATCTGCTAAATTCATGGATACAGTTCGATTACATGGTGATTCTGATATTCACCGCAATCTTTGCTGCTGTTTATTTTATCGTATGGGCAATAGTGATGATATCAATAAAAGCAGCAAGCAAAAAATTTAACAAATCCCTTAAATAACACATAAACGCCCTCACGGTCAATGAGGGCGTTTAAAATATTAGTCAACTGCTTTGAAGTATTTTATGAAGCTTTCGCCATCTGAATTTCTGAGAGAAGTGAAAGCAAGACCTGCGTTCATAAGAAGTGCGCCCGAATATACTTCGTCGGTATCTTCATCGACATACATCTTATTCGGGTCAAGACCCTTGAGTTTGATATAGATGGGTCTGTCGGCAGGCTCTCTCATTATAACGCTGGTGAGGAGAGCTTCGTTCTTATCTTCGGAAACGAATTCCCATGCGGCTCTGTAAGGATTCTCAAACGGAGATACAAGCCTGTAAAGGTCACCGTAATGAATGACATCATAATACTTATGATATTCTTTTACTTGGCGCTTTACGATGCGCTTTTCTTCGTCGGTGAATTTATTGGGGTCAAGTTCATAACCGAACGAACCCCAGAGAGCAACGTTACCCTTGGTGTCATAACCTGTGCGCCTTGAAGCGGAAACGTGAGCTCCCATTGTTGATGCAGGGTAGCAAAGTGAAGTGCCGAACTGAATTGTAAGGCGCTCAATGGGGTCGGTATTATCACTTGTCCAGATTTGCGGTGAGAAATAAAGTGTACCGGGGTCAAAGCGTCCGCCGCCGCCCGAGCAGTTTTCGATAAGCATGTCGGGGAATTCTTTTGTGAGCCTGTCCATAACGTCATATGTACCGAGCACAAAGCGGTGAAAAACTTCCTTCTGCTGTTCAGGAGGTAGAATTGCCGAGCCGACTTCGGTAAGGTTGCGGTTGAAATCCCACTTAAGATAATCGATTTTGCAGGTTGAAAGAACCTTCTTCATTTCGCCGAAAACGTAATCACGGACATCCTGCCTTGAATAATCAAGAACGTACTGATAGCGTCCGATTGATTTTTCGCGGTTGGGAACGTGGAGGCACCAGTCGGGATGCGCTCTGTAAAGATTACTGTCTCTCGAAATCATTTCGGGTTCATACCAGATACCGAATTTAATGCCGAGAGCGTTAATTTTATTGACAAATTCAGCAAGAGTGCCGCCGAGCTTTTCTTCGTTAACCTGCCAGTCGCCAAGACCGCTGCGGTCGGAGTTTCTGTCACCGAACCAGCCGTCGTCCATAACGAGCATTTCGATGCCGAGCTCTTTTGCTCTTTCCGCGAATGTTACGAGCTGCTCGCCCGTGAAATCCATACCCGTTGCTTCCCAGTTATTGATAAGAAGAGGACGCTTGATATCCTTCCACTTTCCTCTTACAAGGTGCTTTCTGTAAAGCCTGTGGAAAATGCGGCTCATTTCGCCGATGCCGTCGGGAGTATAAACCATTACTACTTCGGGAGCGTTGAAGCATTCGCCTGCTTTGAGCTGCCAGCCGAAGTTTTCAGGGTTAATACCCATAATTACTCTTGTTCCCGCATTCTGGTTGACTTCAGCTTCAAAAACAAAGTTACTGCTGTAAACAAGGTTAAAACCGTATGCATCGCCGTAATCTTCATTTGCACCCTTTGAAACAATAGCTGCAAACGGATTCTGATGATGGCTTGAAGAACCTCTTTTGCTCGAAACCATCTGCCTGCCGTGAGCAAGAGGACGGCGTTCAAGGCTTCTTTCCTTGCCCCATCTGCCGTAAAGCGAAAGCATTTCGTAATCGCTTGTGTGGAAGTCAACGCAAGTGCTCATTACC
>JAEIGA010016543.1_pt1 | contig 11217 bp, 25 predicted proteins | sample 9270691 | NCBI WGS metagenome assembly JAEIGA01 (sample SAMN17057246, study PRJNA624740) | gut metagenome | biome: biome; isolation source: fecal sample | host: Bos grunniens | place: China: Xizang | collected 2019
ATGGTATCTTTTGTTTTAGTGGTATTCTGTAATGCCCACATACGAAGCATACCAGCCCCCACCCCCTCAAGGCTTGTATCTATTTTGCCCGACTTTCGGGAAAATCTCAATAAACAATAGGTTTTAAGTTCCATAGTTGTTCTCCTTCTTTTTCTTAAAATTAAGGTAATTTGTATTGCCGTTAATATCGTAAACTGTAAACATTATGGTAGAAGGTGTTTCATCTTCAAGCACAATGTGGTCATATACTAACCTTGTAAGTCTAGCCCACAGGTCGTCTGTATCAACTGCATCCCTAACGGCATAAAAGATATGTTCAAGTTCTACATCCTCACGAAGGCACAAGTTTCTTAAGGAGAGGGTGGTGCTTGTTACATCACCCTCTTTTCTGGTATAGTAAATAATATTGGAAATATTCATTTTATCATTCTCCTTAATATAGTATATCGAATATGTAATCCATCTCAAGGCCAAGCTCGTCTGCAAGTATGTCCTCTGCTTCCCAAGCATCAGCTCCGTAAAGCATCTCACGAACCTCGTCAAGTCTTTCCTGGGCTTCTGCTCTTGTTAGCCCATCTCGTTCCATCAAAATGCGAATAACTCTATTATCCTTCATAAGTTGCTGGCCCCTTTAAGTATTCAAATCTTGACCCGAAGAACCAATAAGTCTTACGAGCAGATACCACAACTTTTTCAAAGTGTGCATCGGAATTGGCAATCTTCTTTCGTTCTGCCGGGGTGTATAATTCGTGACCTATCAATATGCCATTCTTTTTTACTTTTGTAGAATTACCTATATAGGTGTACTTTGGGTAATTATCTAAATCTGCTTTAACTCGGTAGTATATCATTCTTCTACCTCCACTGCAATATCATAGGTGCGGCTGATGTACATAAACATTTCTATGCCATCATACTCAAACATAAAGCCAGCAGTAAACTGATAACCATTATGAGAGATTACTTTCAATCCGTGACCATCATATTCTTTCATAAGGTTCTCACAGTATTGCCACGCATCTGCTTTTGCCTTACTAAAACTACCGTAGGCATCGTACAACGAGTACTTGGTACTTCTCTTGTAGGCATCGTAGTTCTTCAATGCCTTTCTGCGATTTGCGGGGGTTAAAGGTTCTTTAACATAATTCATTGTTTCCATTGTTTTCTCCTTTTCAGGTGTATAAATTTCTGTAGGCGCTTTCGCTTTCTACACTTATATTATACTACATATTTCTATCCTTTGCAAGAGGTGATTGAAGATTTTGAAAAATATTTTTTCTAGGGTAAATAGGATATATCTTTTTGGAATATACCATTACTCCTAAAAGAAAAGCAGGCAAATTGATTGCCTGCCATATCAATTAGTGGGTTGCGTTGAAGTTCTCTATTGCCCATCTATTACCTGTGGCATAGACTGCCGCTCTGGTTCTCTCATAGGGGGACATTCTAGGAGTTCTCTTGCGAGGTACACACTCCCCATCCTCAAACTTGTAGTCAGTTCTATATGCACAATCGGCACAATCGTTAGTGGTATCTCCTCCAAGAGGACACTTATTCTCAATATTATCCATTGTTATTCTCCTTTATGATAGTTTCACATATGGATAATATCTCAAGGACATCTACCAACATTGAGTAGTCCTGAAAACATCCGTTTGCTATGCCTTTTGAACAGAGCATATCCACAGTAGCCTTAAACTCGACTTCTCTTCCCTTGTACTTTTCCAAAATTTTATTAAGTCTTTCCATATTTTCTTTTTATCCTTTCTGCTTCTCTTGCCAGAGCTTTTGCCCTGGCAAGTTCTTCATTCTGTTCCCTATTTATTCCGCACCAACAGTTCTCTGCTCCCCATACTTTGAGGTCACATCGTTGGCACACCCAGTAGTACATTACTTACCACTCTCTTTCTTTTTGTCGGATTTTGTCATTCTACCAGCACAAGGCTGGGTGCGGTTTGTTTCACCGCACACTTTGAAATATATACAGCCTATGCAAGGGTGCTTTGGGCACTTCTTCATATCATTTTCTCCAACTGGGTCTTCACATACTGATAAACCTTAATTTTGAGTCTATCGTCATCCGTAAGTTCAGACTCATCCTTGCGTACATTTTCATACTTGGGGACCATCTTGGGAATAGTCTTTTCTTCATCTTCCCATTTTAACTCACCTGTGCGCCAGTCTGTTGCCTGCACTTCACCTACAACTCTGTAATCAAGGTGGACTGCTCTTTCCCTGGTGTCAACTGCTTCATACAGGTCATTAAGAACATCTGCCAGAATTTGTTTTTCCTTAAATTTGTTTGCCATAATCGTTTTCTCCTTTATTAGGTGTTTTATTTTGTAAAGGCGCTCTTGCATCTTTACAATAATATTATACTACATATTTGTTGCATTTGCAACAGGTAATTAAAATAATTTTCAAAAAATTTTGAGCCCCGAAATGGGGCTCAATTTTTATTCTTCATCGGTATTTTTTCTTACAAATGTAAGATTCCAATCCTTGTAATTGTAGGGTTGGGATTCTTCATATTTCGTTGTTACCATTACTGCACGATAACCGTTGCAACGAAGCCCGAACACAACATCCTCTGCATAACTCTTTGAGAGGGCTATAGGCTCTGCTTCTCTATCCCAACAAGCATAGCGGGATGAATTGTTTGCGGATGTGAGGTAGACTGGGCCACTCTCTGTGAATACGAGGACATAGTAGTAGTTTTTCTGGTTTGCCATAAGTTTTTCTCCTTTGTAAAGGTTGTATTTATTTGAGGTGCTTTCGCATCTCTCACTAATATTATACTACATATTTATGTCCTTTGCAAGAGGTAACTAACAATTTTGAAAATTTTTTATTCTTGGAGTTTACCGAACTTTTCTTCTATTTTAGATAAGTCACCTTTATAGAATACCAGACAGTTCTGGTGCATCCTTCCTATCTTCCGGGATTGGTCAAAATACTTCGGTGCCCTTATAGGGAGAGAACCGATATTGTTCATCACTATTATTTCATTATAATAATGTAGAGAACATTTATCCCTCAATATGTAAATTGTATCTGGTACAAGCCCTACAAAGTTGCTTTTCTCTATACCTCGGCATTCTTCTCGTACTTCCGACACCACGATTACAAAGAAGGAGTTATCATTCAAGCTCTCCGCAGCCTTGCATAGTATAGATGAATATTTATGCAGGAAGTCTGCATACGAGGGCTGACGGCTCAAATCTCTCGGGTCTTTCGTGTACTGCTCAAGGTTATAGTATGGGGGACAAGTGAATACCATATTGGCTCTAACCATAGCCTTAAGGTCTGCATCTGCATCTCCCCATATCCAGCTGGCACTGCCTGCAAGATTTGTGTAGCGGACTTGCAAATCCTCGTACTGCTCCCTATTGGTTACTACTTGGTCAAGATTTAAGTCTATTCCGTAGTAATGTCTGTCCAATACTGATGCTACTACCCCTCTCACACACCCGCCTGCAAACGGGTCAAGAATTGTATCTCCCTCTCGGCTGAACCACCTATACATAAGCTCGGCAAGATATGGGTCAAACTCACTTATGGGCTCTGCCTGCTTGGCATCTGCCCCTCTGGCACTAAATGTATTTGTAGGGGTCGCATTGAACCTCTTTACATCTCTGCCTACAGTGGAGTCTTTGAATAATACTTCCCACTCGTCTTTGCGCCTCTGCCAATCGTGAGAGATTGTATTGATTACCGAGAACGGAGGCCATCCGTATTTGTCTTTCAGTAGGTTACTTGGTATGGATTGTTTCTTCTGCTCAAATAAAGGCATTACTTTTTCTTCCTCTTCTTTCTCGTCTTTTTTCGTTCAACAGGATGCCAGACTTCATATTCCATCAACTGTTCATAGGCTTTTGACTCCTCAATGGGGTAAAACATATAGTTATCCCAGATGTCTTGCAAAGTTTCAGGAGGAGCACCCGTTTCTTTTTTGATAGTATTCTCCATTATCTTCACACAATGTAAATAATAGGTTACATTATACTCCATTTCATCGTGGTCCATAGCCCACATACTTTCAAGACAATCCTTCCAACAACACCCACATCGGTTCTCAAACAATCTAATACCATACTTCTGCTCTGTACGGTGCTTCCAATGTTCTCTAAATCTAAATGGACTCATACAAGATACAGCAAGGCTAAACAACTGCCAGTCATTTCGTAGTAGTTCAAAGGTATCAGCGTTAGTTTCAAGGGGTACTTCTAGTCTAAATTCAGGTAAAATGCTCTGGATAATTTTAGTATAGGCATCCCACATCTCTATGCAATCGCCTCCACATACCTCAAACTCGTTAAAATCAAGTGCGGACTTATTGAAGTTGCCGGTGGCAAGTACGGGAGCATACCCCTTTGCCAAGCAATAATGTAAAGCTCCGTTTGCAATTACATAGTTTTTTAGGGGATGTTCTATAAATCGGTGTGTGCCTGATAATTGTATATTGTCAATAAATAGGTCACAACCTAAATAGTCTGCTATTCGCTGTGCCGCTTTTTTCTCATCTCCGTATGCTTTGTTTACGCCTGCCGCGTGGTAGAGATGTACCTTGTAGCCTCTCTGCTTATAGTAAAACGCCGCAGCCGCACTATCTTTGCCTCCAGATAATAATACTGTCACCTCTTTGTTATCTTGTGGTGGTGAGGCCGGAGTCTTGTCACCGGTTATCTCCAACTTGGGCAACTTCATATCTTTTATCTCGGGCATTCTAAATATCATCAGGCGAGATTGTAGGATATCACAAAGGTCACGGAATGACTCATCTAGCCATAGGATATCGTCAAACATATAGTCGGTGTCGGACACATAAGCATATAGTCCTTCAAGCATATTGAATACCCTACTTTTATTTCTGTAAAGGTGTATTACTCTTTGCAATCTTCTCACCTCCAAATAAAGGATGTTTTTTCTCGGTATTGGCCTTTAGCCAACATACGGGGCCGAAGCCCCGTTCTCTGTTTTCATCTGTTTTTAATTTTCGTCCACATCTCTTGCAGACGGGGTATATTTTCTTTTCCATAGTGTTATCCCCAATAGTTTGCTAAAATGTACGGCATTGCCATTTGTTCTTCGATGGCACCCGTCTTGATGCCTTTTTCTGTATCTCTTACAAGTCGCATAAGGTAGATTAAGTCACCTATTGAGTTCTTGCCTTTACGCCCACTTGCCAACTTCACTTGAAATGGGGTGAGACCTGTAGCATCCACAATCTTACCATCACCCTTGAATGACTGCACCTGCAATAACTGCTTGGTACTGTTGTAGAGGTTTGACAAGAGAACCATCGTTGCTTCACCGAATTCATAACTTGACTTTAACAAGGCAAATGCAAGTTCTTTCTTACATTTAAGCACGGCATCTACAAAGTCAAACACCGCATCCTTTGGAGGCTGAAATATTGCTCCCTCAGCCAAAAGTGTACGGAATGCTAACTCTTGTTTACACTCCACTGCCTCGGCATATCTCTTTATTTTATCAACCTCAAGAAGTATTCGGCTATAATCATACTCGCAAATCTCCATCAGTTTGTTGTAGGACTCCTCAGTAAGGTAGATTTCTTTCTGTGCATACTTTATGAGAATTTCTGGCTTCAACGGCTGAAAATCTACGATGGTATCTTGGAATGTCTTATAGAACTTGGAACGCTTGTCAATGCTAGTATAAATAAGTATCAAAGGAGCTCCGGTGAGAGCATTTTTCTGCTTGATTTTGAGCGCCAACTCGTTGTCTTGTATAAACTCTTTGCTATCTCTTAAAATGTAAATACAAGCGTTTTTGACGATGCTGCCCTTGTGCATCTTCTTTGCCAAATCTTCAATACCATCTAATCTGGTAACTACGGCATCTTTTACTTTAGCCATCTGCTCGATGTAGATGTCCATCACACCTACTTCGGGCCCGGTGAAGATGTACAGAGGTTCAAGTGACTTTGCTTTTATATGGGTTTTAAGTGTTGACAAGTCCATACTACATCCATTCCTTTCGTATATCAAGCAACCACATATCGAAGGTACTCTGTTTATTTATGCCTGTAATTCTCAACTCCTGCAAATACTTTGAGGTAATCTTGATGCCCTCGGCATATCTATGTGGGTCTTCTCTCAATCGAGTGGAGCATATCGTCATAAATGCCTTCCAGAATAACTTAAGGTCATACTTGTTTTCGTCGGTGTCCTTAAACTTGATTTTCTGGGCAATCTTGAATGAGTTGGCACCAGATACTACGGCAATGTTATCTACGACCTTTTCTGCATACTCATAGAATTCGGTAGGCCCCATAGTCATAAGCAAATCTACCTCACCAGGGGTAACACACAGGTCATCTACAATCTGCCTCTCGTCTGCGAAAGACGGGTACATATTGTGGTAATACTCATCGATGTTGTCCACAGTATATGAGTCCATATAGAATACTTGTCCTCTACTGCGAATTGTATTGATGGTATTATTCAAGTCGGTAAGTGTCAGTATTATATAGGCACTTTTAGGTGGTTCCTCTGTCACTTTCAGCAGAGCATTTTTAGCCGCAGGTGACATCTTATCCGCATCGGCTACTACATACACAATAGGTGCAGATACTTTGTAGGCTTCTTGGATAAGAGTTCGCACATCGTCTACCCCCACACCACGCAAAGTGTGTAATGCACCGAGTTTGGTAGCTATGTGGTTACTCATAAGTTTCTTACCACTACCCTCCGGTCCAACAATGATGCTGAACCGGGGGAAAGTTTCATTCTCGATGAGGGTATTTATTTGATGCTTGAGGTGATGTTGTCCTATCATTTAATCAATCTCCTTTGTGCGAAGGACAAGTACAGCCTGTATTACTGATTTAGGTGAGGTCTCCCACTTAATCTCCGCATTCAACTTTACCAATGTGTTAAGAAGTCTAGTAAAATCTTCATAGGCGTGGTCATTATACTTGTCCAGTCGGAATTTATGTATGCTGGGTATTTCAATGAACTCGAACCCTCTCAAACATCCATACTTGCACAAGTCAAGTACAAAGTTGGTATAGGTCTTAATAAACTGCTTCAAGTCTTTACCTGAACGATGCACCTCTTCTATAATCTTAAGGACAGCGGTATCATCGTTAGTGATGATGCTATCAGTTAGGAAGAACATTGTATCGTAGTCAGTAATACCAAGAGCATCTACAACATTCTTAATGGTAAGGTCTCTATCGTAAGACAGGCACTTATCCATAAGGGTTATTGCATCTCTCATACCACCGTCGGCGAGTTTTGCGATATAGTCAAGGGCTTCTGTGTCGCAGACCTCTACATCTTCACTCTGGCAGATATAGTGTAAACGGTCAGCAACTGCCTTATGACTTATTCTCTGGAAGTCATATCTCTGCACACGGGACAGAATTGTCTTAGGTATCTTCTGCGGGTCAGTGGTACAGAAAATGAAGATTGACTTTGCCGGGGGTTCTTCAATCAACTTAAGGAATGCCTGCCAACCTGTATTACTGATTGAATGGCACTCGTCTATAATGAATATCTTGTATTCACTATCCAGACTCTTTGTCTTTGCCTGCTGAATTATAGCACGGACATCTTCTACGCCACTGTTACTTGCGGCGTCCATCTCTATCGGGTTGCCCTGGAACTTGTTAATCTCGTTGGCGAATATTCTCGCACAGGTTGTCTTACCAGTACCTGCGCCACCACAGAATAGGTAAGCGTTCTTTACTTCTTCACTTTCCAACTGCTGTTGGAGAATTAACTTAATAGCACCCTGCTCGACTACCTCATCAAAGGTAGTCGGGCGGTACTTAACTGCTAATGATTTAATTGCCATCTATAATATCCTCTTCTTCTGCAAATCTATAACGAGCATAGGTGATTTTCTGCTCATATCTATTCAGTCCTTCGACCTCTTCGGTAATGATGTTTTTACCTTTCTTATGCCTAAGGTCATCGATAACTGCAGGTAAGTTTGCTATGCCTAGGTCCATAAGAGCATCCGCTCTTGTAATACTGCCAAAGCGGCACATATAATTAACAACTCGCTCGGCTTGTGTAGGTACTTTACTCATCCCTAGTCCTCCTCAGGTCTCATATCATAGTATTCCATAAGTCTTGCAACTTCTTCAGGATGATTTTTGCCATAGATAACCTCCATACGAACACAGTTACCGAAATAATTATCCTTTTTGACATAGAGGAAGTCCCTAAAAATATTAAGAAGGTCGTAGGCGCTGTCAAGTTCTGCCTTTAATTCTTCAAGTTCATCCTTATAGTCATCAACTGCTATCTTATGTACTTTTTTAGTAAGGTCGAGTTCTGCCTCTAAGGATTCAAGTTTTTCTACAACATACTGTTCTGCGGTCTTAAATTCTGCCATTTTACGGTTCTCCTTCGTTTTCTAAATATTCTTGAAGTTTCTGGAAAAGGCGTTGGTCTATAATATACCTATCTACACCATCGCCAAAATCAAACACGATAGCGGAATAGTCTTTGTGCATAGCAAACGCCTCTTCCTCGTTTTTATCAAACCACTCTTTTTGCAAAGTGAATGATTTTCTAGGCTCTGTGCAGGTCTTACACTCTATGAGCCAATTCTTGGTAGTTACATCACCCTTGCTGAACATCGTAGCGCCAGAGTTGGCAGTTTTCTTACCGCCAACTGCTTTTGCCACTCTTTTCTCTTGGGCCGCACTATAAAATCTAGTAGGTCTGGGCATTACTTTAATATGTCGCGGATTTCAGTCAACAGACTGCGAATATCCGTAAGTACGGCATACAACTCATAGAGATTTCCAGGGGGCAATGTTTCGGGCTCTTTCGCAGTTGTGTTAGTTACAATTCCTACAGGAACTATTACTTCAGGTTCTGCAGGCTTCTTAAAGGTTTCTTCAAACACTTTATCAGTGCCTGTAAGTTTCATTGCCCACTCAACACAAGCCTTGGCACCTGAAGTAGACAATCTCTGCAAAGTGTCCCAATCCTTATTAATACAAGCAGTATGCGCCTGACGAATATAACTGACGGTAGAATTTGAGATGTGCATAATGTCCGCAATCTCTCGGGTTGTTAACCCACAAGTAATCAGTTTAAGGCACTGATTTCTCTCCTCATCGGAAAGGTTGTGTTTTTGGTACAAAAGTCGTTCGGTCTTGTTCATAAGTTTTTCTCCTTTGTGAGGTTTGTTAATTTGTGTAGATTGTTTTCTACAATAATATTATACTACATAATTGAAGAATTTTCAACAGGCTATACAAATTTTTCAAAAAAGTTTTTTCTTTATGGTTTTAGACTTAGGAGGTTTAGATACAGGAAATGATAATGTAACTGTAATAGGCGGGTTGTGTAGATTTACCAACATTTCAGCGGTAGCTATTATATTAGGTTTATCTTTGCACCTCAGGTATGCTCCTGAACTACCGTCCCATCCCTCAAAGTCTTTCGCATAAGGCACTTGGTTAGCAATATCTGGGTATTTTTTCTGTAAGTCTGCTAATTCTACTGCCCACTGTGACCACTTGCTATCGGATACTACATTCTTATCCATTTCATAATATATATAGGAATGAACAAGCATCTGGTATCTTCTTTGTTGGATTTTCTCTGCGATGTCTAATTCCTCACCGCTAAATATTTCATATAGTCTTGCCATCACTATCAGTACGCAACCCTTCTATCTTCTTAACCTTGGATGTCCTAAGTGCTACTTTCAGGTCTTCAATAGTTGCCTGCTGTGTATCAATAATGTTAAGAGCCCCTTTGCATAACTTAACTATGCAATGTGGGGTATTATACAGAGGGCAAGGTCTGCAATTTATTTCTCTGGATGCTCCTGAAGAACAATGTATGAGTGCCTTAATTATCTGGGTATCTATCATTTTGCAACACCCCATTTTTCATCATTTAGTTTATGTAGAGGGCATTCCTCACACCCACTTAAGGAACTACAATACCTTTGTATATAGTCTGCCCTTCTTAATACACCCGGGAATTCCAATGCAGTATTGAACCCATTAAAAAATCCTTCACAAACTATTTTCAATTTATCCCGACGTTTGAAATACGGGCATTTTACTTCTGCTTCTCCACGATTAACTTCGTACATTAATTGTCCTCCAAAAAACCTTTTGATATTTTTTCAAGTATTCTATTGTGGATTATCTTAACCCACCTGACTATCAGTTCTTGGCTTGGTTGAGGTATCTCTGGGTGGCATATAGGTAAATTTTCTATAAAGACTTGTTCGCACTTAATGAAGTGGTCATCAATCAAAGAATAAATGTCTTTGACGGTTGCAATCCTTATCTTTCCCTTTTTCTTTTTTATTCGTTTATTCATCTTTGCCCTCCATATCTTCTTTGTGTTCCCTCTCGTCAGCTAAACTCTCACGGAGATATTTGTTTTCTTTTTTGAGGTTTTCATTTTGTGCTTGGAGTTCCTTGATAAGAGCAATGGTATCTCTTGCACTCTTTTCGGCACACTTATCTACTTTCGTATAAGGGCAATCTATGCACCTTTGTATTCCCGAACAACACTCCAAAGCCTTAATTATCTGTTCTGGGGTCATTGTTCGTCCTCCGTATTCTCGCCCAACATATCTATTAAATCTTCTATCAAATCTTCCTTCATTTCTTTCCACGCCTTCGGCACAATGCTATACCATATAAATGCAAGAGGGAGTGTTATTATGTAGAAAAGAAGAAACCACTGTGTATCTAATATAGCGGTTACACCGGGTACTACGAAACAAACAAACGGAACAGACATTCCTATGAACGCAGATATAATACCCACGCAAAACTTAATAATATTTACTTTGGTTTTCATTTTCGCTCCTTCCCCTTATCTCTTTTGCCTCGTGCTCCAAAGCCTCAATTATTTTTTGGGGGTCTTTTCTTTTATGTTTATCTAGCATTTCTAACCATTCGAGGTTGTATCTTATTCGTTCCTGTGTGGTATTATACTCATCAAATGATGCCTTTAATTTTCTGCTAGTTTTTCTGTCTTCTATCCTCGCCCACAGGAGAACCCCGCAAGGAAACAAAAACCATAATGCTAGAAAAGAGTATGCAATAATTTCATTCGCTGTCATTTTCGCTCCTTTCTACAACTTTCAATAATGCTGCCTTGCATTTTTTACATAGCCAAGCCTTACCTACATCAACTATTTCCGCTTTGGGGTTTTGACGCTTATCGCAAATAAGGCATTTGCAAGTCGGTGGATATA
>JAEIGA010016544.1_pt1 | contig 11216 bp, 9 predicted proteins | sample 9270691 | NCBI WGS metagenome assembly JAEIGA01 (sample SAMN17057246, study PRJNA624740) | gut metagenome | biome: biome; isolation source: fecal sample | host: Bos grunniens | place: China: Xizang | collected 2019
TCCACGTACTCTGCCATGGTTGAAGAAGGCGTGATAGGGTAGATGGCTGCATGCTCACTGAAGAGGTAAGCGATATGCGCCGCTGCCCAGTTACCGTCACAAGAGACGAATTTTATCTCGTTTGCCATAATTGCGTTAAAAGTTTATGTTGTATTTATTTGATTTGTAAGTCATTATGTTTTTCGTGCTCGTACACGAACGCACAATCATACAAATTTACGGATTTTTGACGAAAAACCACGCAAAAATCCGTAAAAATTGACTAAATTTGTACTCCGTTTTGCCCGCATAGTTTAATGGATAGAATTTCAGATTCCGGTTCTGACGGTTGCAGTTCGATTCTGCATGTGGGTACAAATGAAAATCCCAGGATGAGATTTTTCCTCATCCTGGGATTTTCATTATGCTGCGTATGCGCTATAGGTGTATGTCTTTCTAAATATTGGTAATCAGTACTCCGACCACCCTGAAGACATTGATTACATCATCATAAGGGAGTTCGAAATCGGGAAATTCATTCTGATTCTCTGCAATGAACGTCAACCCGTTGCCATTGTCCACTATCCTTCTCAAGAACATGCCGTTTGACAGTGTGTCTATAACGTAGATCTCTCCGTTGATGATAGGACTGTCATTCGGCATCTTTCTCAGAGCAAGAGTGTATCCGCGGCAGATGCGGGGAGCCATAGCATCTCCCGGACATGTCGCGAACATGTCGTGCTTTTGAAAATGAGGCACCGGCGGTAGGCGATCTACCGACGGGGAATTCATTACATATTCGTAGGTGTTTATTTCTGGGGCCCTGAATATTCTTGCGGGAATTACCGGGATGTCATCCTCGTGAGTCAGTTCAGGGTGGCTCTCATATCCTTCGCGCTGCTCGTTATTGTTTGTGTCGAACATCGGACCCTCTCCGGTAAGGAGCCAGCTCAGTCTGAATCCGAATGCCTTGCTCCATTTTGCGGCTGAATTTTTACCGAAAGAACGTCCGTTGAGTTGGTTACTCACCGCCGCTGGCTGTACATTTAGAATCCTTGCTACCTCTGTCTGTGAGATGCCTGCTTCTGAGAAATATTCTTTGATTTTCTTTCCTATTCCGGTTTTGTTAAACATTTTGGTTTAATTTATACAAAAAAGTGTAAAAATATTTTACAAAAGAGTTGCGTATTATAAAAACGGTGTTATATTTGTACCGGCTCTTTGTAATTTCTGTGCAAATGTAATACTATTTGTGAAAATAATCACAGAAGAATTATAAAAGATTATACTTTATTGTAAATTTAGTGTATCAGCGATGATGTTTGGCACAAAAAATCGCGTCGGAGCTCCTAAAACTATAGGAAGCCTGACATTGGAAAGTGTTTTTTCTGCAATTTGTCTTATTGCGGGAACAGTATTTCTTATCATCGCCATCTTTGGGGTCTGGCGGCACTTCTTCACAATGGGATTGTGCTTCGCTGTCGCCGTCATGATTTCAGACGAGGAAAAACCTGTTCAGAAGAAAAGACGCCACGAAGACAAGGTGTCATCGTGACGTCGGATTCTTTAGAGCCATTCTTCCAGCCATCGGAAATATTCCCTGTGCCACAGCATCGCATTCTGTGGCTTGAGTATCCAGTGGTTCTCATCCGGGAATATCAGGAGTCTTGAAGGTACTCCCATCATCTGTGCGGCATTGTATGCTGCCATACCTTCATCTACAGGTACTCTGTAGTCCATTCCTCCGTGTATCACCATCAGCGGAGTATGCCACTTCGTTACAAGATTGTGCGGTGACAGTTTGTAGTGTCTCACTGCCTTCGGATCATTGCTCCATGGCGAACCTCCCTGCTTGATTCCTCCGAATGTCACTCCGTCACCTGCAGGTCCTACAGGTGCTTCTGGTGTACCTACTCTTGGATCTATCACTGTTTCATGAAGACCTCCGTTGTCGAAGTTAGGGAACCACATCTCTTCTGTGGTCATATACATGTGCTCCTCATTGAAAATACCTGCATGTGCAATGAATGCATCGAATGTATCTTCGTGTGTGCCACATAGATAATATACAGAATATCCGCCGTAGCTTGCTCCGCATGCAGCCATCTTGCCGATATATGGTTCTGACTTGATTTCGCGTGCAGCAGCGAGGTACTCCTGCATGTTCAGACCAGGATAATCACCGGAAATCTGCTCTGTCCACTCCTGTCCGAAAGCTGTTGTTCCACGTCTGTTCGGAAGCACAACCACATAGCCCTGTGCTGCCATCAGGCGGTAATTCCATCTGTATGACCATCCCTGACTCAATGTACCCTGAGGACCTCCGAGACAGATGAGGATGGATGGGTAGGTCTTCGCCGGGTCGAACTGTGGAGGGTACAATACCCATGTCAACATATCTTTTCCATCCACAGTCTTTACATATCTTGCCTCAGTCTTGTGATCTGCAATCTGATTGAGTATATGGTCGTTTTCGTGAGTTATCTGATTGCATGAAGCATCCTTGCCTACAGTTACAGCCACAAGTTCGGTAGGGAAGTCCATGCTGCACCATGTGGTGTATAGGATCTCTGAACCGTCGCCGTTGTCTGCCACATGGAATGGTGAACCGAAGTCATACCACAGGTCATCTCCGGTGAGACGGCTGATCTCCCAACTTTCATTTTCTTCCGTGGCCTTGAATATGCCCTGAAGTCCCTCTGCAAGTGAAGCGAAGTATACAGACTTCGAGTCTGCTGACCAGACAGGGGATGATGCATTGTATTTGAAATCTACGGTTACATCCATGATTCCGCTGAATGCAGGCATTTCGCCCGACCAGTCTACATTTGCAATGATAAGTCTCTGTTTGTCTGCTTCATATCCGTCCCTTTCCATGCTGATCCAACATATCTTCGAACCATCAGGACTCCAGACAGGGTCGGTGTCATAGCCGCCTTTCATCTCTATGACCTCGGTCTGGGCAGTCTCTGAGTCATATATGTATATTTCAGTGTTAGTCGAGAACGCATACTTCTTGCCGGCAAGCTTGCGGCATGAATAAGCGATGAATTTGCTGTCAGGGCTCCATGAGAGCTGTTCGATTCCGCCGAAAGGCTCGGTTGGAAGCTCATAAAGCTCTGTTTCAGCGGCAAGAATGTCTGTGCCAGGCTTTACTGCATCAGCCTTAAATGCAAAATCTGATACGAATGTGTGAGGAATCTCCATGACGGTGTGGTCCCAGTGACGATACATCAGGTCATCTGTAGTATATGCAGTAGCTTTGTCCAGATCTGCATAACAATCTGTAGGAGACTTCACTGCACTCTTTACATAACTTACATACATAACCTTTTTCTCATCAGGAGAAATCTTGAATTCGCTGATGCCGCCAGGAATGTCGCTGACCTGCGCCGTATTTTTCAGTTTCCACTCTCCATCAGCGCTGCGGCTTATTCCAGCTGTCCATATCTGTCCTCCGTAAAGGAAGGTGATATGCTTGCCGTCCTTGCTCCAGCGCGCATTGGATATGCTTTTGCCGGATGTTGTAAGCTGTCTGTTGTCAGAACCATCCAACTTGCATACGAACAGGTTGCGCACACTGCGGTTCTCAGCCACAGATGTGTAGCTGACTCCATAAAGTATGTACTGTCCGTCAGGCGATACCTGAGGGTCTGACATGCGTCCCAGTGCAAGAAGAGCTTCAGGAGTCATCTTGCCGTCCTGAAGCGTGATTTCACTTTTGCCGATGTAGCCGTCGTTGCTGATTTCTGTGTTTTCCTTTTTCATAAACATCAAGATTCCGATTGCAATTACTGCCAGCGCACCAAAGCTGACGATTTTACCGGTTGTTGTCATTGTTGTATCGTTTAATTGTTTTGTATTCAGTGATTTGTGGTTGAGTATTGATCTGCTGCTTTACGAAGTTCTGCTGCCACAGCCTCGCGTACTGAGACTGGTGAAATAACTTCGAGACGGGCTCCGTGCTTGCAGAACTCCATTATCAAAGCATCATTAGGACATACGAAAAGTTCAAAATACACGCGTTCGTCCGAAATGCTTGAGTTTGATATGAATTTCTTTTTTTCTTTTTCTGGCAGTTCCCTCTGGCTCAGATGAATAGGCAGGTCGCGAAGGAAATTTGCTTCCTTTGGAGTCGTGCGGAATACGATGGTCTGTCCCTTCGATTCCGGAATATAAATACCGAAACTTGTCGCAAAGAGCCTGTCTATATCGAAGTCCTTTGGCATACGGAACTTGCTTCCTGTGATATCCAGGTCCATGATGCGGTCTAGTCCATATACCCTGAGGGCATCCCTCTCAAGGCAATAGGCTACGATGTACCAACGTTTTGCAAATTCCTTTACTGCATAAGGACGGAGAGTATATGTGTCAGGTTCCGAACTGGTGTACTTCTTATAACGGATAACGATCTCGCTGTTTTCCGTCATTGCCTCCATAATGCTGGTGAGATGTCTGTGTCCGGATGGAATATCCTCCACCGATACTCTACCTGAAAGCCTCTCCTTGCCGAGAGAAAGCATGCTGTTGACGGTGAATGTGTTTATCAGCCAGGCTGTTTCAGCACTTTCGTCCGCCACGTCTTCAGAATATTCTATAAAGTACCGGTTTGTGCTTCTGTTGCATCCGATATGGATGCCGAACACTTCCTCCACCGCCTCGCGATGATTGTTGAATGTGCGACGGGAATAATCGCTGCCGAATCTTTCCTCCCATCTGTCGATGATTTCATCCAGACTTAATCCCTTTTCTCCTGCCCGGATGAATGTCTGCACGATCCAAATATATTTCTGCAATAGTTCTGTTACCATCACTAACTGATTTTACTATAGTCCTTTATCTGATATTTCTCCTTTCTGAGTTCTTTGCGTAACAGCTGATTTCTGTCGGAAGTAAGAGCCGGATCTTCCTTGAGTACAGCGTCCGCATGGTCACGTGCCGTATTGAGGATAAGTCCGTCTTTTGCAAGAGATGCTATGTTGAGGCTTATCGGCAGGCCGCTCTGCTGTGTGCCTTCCAAGTCGCCCGGTCCTCTCATCTTCATGTCCTCCTCCGCCAGCTCGAATCCGTTTTCCGTTGCGCACATGAGTTCGATCCTGTGTTTGGATTCCTTGCTCAACTTATGTCCGGTCATCAGTACGCAATAAGATTTCTCGCTACCTCTTCCCACACGTCCGCGGAGCTGATGCAGCTGGCTGAGTCCGAACCTTTCCGCGCTTTCTATTATCATCACCGATGCATTCGGCACGTCCACACCGACCTCAATCACTGATGTCGCTACAAGAATGTCTGCGCGTCCTTCCGCGAAAGCATCCATGTTGAATTTCTTGACATCATTCAGCTGCTTTCCATGCACTACAGCTGTCTTGTAATCAGGGAACGGAAATTTCTGCATTATCTCCTCTGCTCCGGCTTCAAGACTTTGATAATCAAGCTTTTCTGTTTCGTTAATAAGAGGATAGACTATGAATATCTGTCGTCCCTTCGCAATCTCATCGCGCATGAACCGGTACATGGCAGGACGTTTTCCCTCAGTAGCATGGATGGTCTGAACTGGCTTCCTTCCAGGAGGAAGTTCGTCAATTACCGAAACATCAAGATCACCGTACAAGGTCATGGCTAAAGTACGTGGAATCGGAGTTGCTGTCATTACGAGTACATGGGGAGACACTCCACAGGATGCCTTTCTCCAAAGCTTTGATCTCTGCTCGACTCCGAACCTGTGCTGTTCGTCGATTATCGCTATTCCGAGATTATGGAAAATTACATTGTCTTCGATCAATGCATGAGTGCCGACAATAATCCCAATGCTTCCATCCTCGAGTCCGGCGTGTATCTCACGCCTTTCTGAAGTTCTGCTGCTGCCGGTCAGAAGAGCCGAACGTACTCCTGTCGGAGCGAGGAACTTCTGTATATTCTTGAAATGTTGCTGTGCCAGAACTTCTGTCGGAGCCATGATGCAGGCCTGGAAACCGTTTCCGATGGCTATAAGGGCGGTCAATACTGCCACCATGGTCTTTCCGCTTCCTACATCTCCCTGCAGAAGACGGTTCATCTGATGTCCGCTTTTCATATCATTGCGGATCTCTGTTATCACCCTTTTTTGTGCTCCTGTCAATGGGAACGGCAGGGAATTATAACATTGATTGAATGCTTCCCCGACCTTCGGCATGATGATGCCATGTTCTGCACGGCTTCTTATATATTTCTGTTTCAGAAGTGACAACTGCAGATAGAAAAGTTCCTCGAACTTCAGACGATACCTGGCTTTTTCCAGAGATACCATGTCCTTTGGAAAATGGATGTTCCTCAGGGCGAAATGAAGCGGCACAAGGCCACATTGCTTCATCAGATATTCCGGCATAGTCTCTTCAATGTCTCCAAGTCCTTTATTCAGGGCAGCCTCCATAATCTTGGTCATTACCTTTCCCGTCACCCCAGAGTTCTTCAGTCTCTCGGTACTAGGATATACTCCTGTCATGTTTGACCCACTGCCCGTCATGCCGGACTCCTTCTGGCTTCCCACTGGTGTCGCATCTACCTCCGGGTGGACCATGTTCATACGTCCGTTGAATGCTGTCGGCTTGCCGAAGAATATGAATTCGGCTCCTGGAATTAACTTCCCGTACATCCATTTTATGCCTTTGAAAAAGACCATCTCCATCTCTCCTGTGCCGTCTCCCACCCATACGCTCATTCTGCGTATTGTGTTGAATTTCAATGGCTCCTCTTTTTGTGGCTGTGGCTCTGCAGATCCTTTGGCTCCATAAAGCTCCACTCTTGTCACTTTTGCCCTTATCTGGATTGATGCCATATCTGGACGTGCGTCACAGATTCTTACCAACGAACTGCGGTCAATGTATCGGAACGGGTAGAGACGGATCAGGTCCCCGACGGTGTGTACCGCCAGCTCTTTCCGCAGGAGTTCGGCCCTCTTTGGACCCACACCCGGCAGAAACTGAACCTCCATATCTGTACCATGTGCCATAATACGGCAAATATAATAATATTGTGGAAATAATATCTTATATTTGTGGGTTGTTTTACTAAAGATACACATAGTTATGGCAAAGAAATTAGTTGTCGGAATAACACAGGGTGACGGAAACGGTATCGGATATGAGGTGATTATCAAGGCTTTGGCTGACGAGAGAATGTTGGACCTCTGCACACCTGTAATATACGGATCATCCAAGATCTTCGGTTTCTACAAGAAGCATATACACAATATCGACCAGATAAACACAAACGTGATATCCTCTGCGAAGGATGTGCATCAGAAGAGGGTGAACATCGTGAACTGTCTTCCGGAGAATGTTTTTGTGGAGCCGGGTCAACCTACTCCTGAATCTGCAAAGTCAGCTATGACATCTTTGGAAAGAGCTGTTCAGGATATCAAGGACGGTTATATAGATGTGCTTGTGACTGCGCCTTTCAATAAAAGAGCTATGGCAAGTGAAGGTTTCGGGTATACCGGTCATACCGAATATCTCGAGAAGGAGTTTGGTGTGGATGAAGTAGCCATGATTATGGTCTGCGACCGTCTCAAGGTGGGAGTCGTGACCGGACATATCTCATTGAAGGATGTCTGCTCAAGTATTACAGAGGAGAAAATCCTCAAGAAACTCCGCCTCATGAGAGCGTCGCTCCAGAGAGATTTCGGTATTGATGAACCTAAGATTGCTGTTCTTGGACTCAACCCTCACTGTGGAGACGGTGGACTTCTCGGAGACGAGGAGCAGCAGATCATACTTCCTGCAGTAAAGGCGGCTAATGAAGAGGGTATAATGGCTTTCGGTCCATATTCTCCGGACGGATTCTTTGGCTTGGGCAACTACAGCAAGTTTGATGCAGTTCTGGCCATGTACCACGATCAGGGACTTACTCCGTTCAAGGCTCTTGCCTTTGAAGAAGGTGTAAATTACACAGCAGGTCTTCCGATTGTAAGAACATCTCCAGACCATGGTACAGCTTACGAAATGGCGGGACGCGACCTTGCGGATCCTCGTTCGATGATGGCGGCAATTTATACAGCTATAGATATTTACAACAGACGTGCGGATTATGACGATCTCGTGGAGAACCGCATGACTATAAAGATGCCTGATACGGAAATCAAGCCGAGGGGCGGAAGGATAATCGAGTAACAGGCTATGGCAGAGAACAATCAGCAGCGTCCTCCGATTTTCCTTTTCACAGATGGAGCATCCAGTGGCAATCCGGGACCGGGTGGTTATGGGGTAGTGCTGAAATGTGCCGGCAGAGAAATGGAAATGTCGGGAGGTTTCAGTCTTACCACCAACAACAGAATGGAGCTGCTTGCTGTCATAAAAGGTCTTGAGGCTATAAGGTGGCAGAATGCTGAGGTACATGTCTACAGTGACTCTTCATATGTGGTGAATGCCATCAATAAGGGTTGGCTGGAAGGCTGGCAGAGAAAGGGATATGCCAAAGTAAAGAATCCTGACCTATGGATAAGGTTTTCTGCAGTGTATAGGATGCATCGGGTGACCTTTCATTGGATAAAGGGGCATGCCGGACATCCTGAAAATGAAAGATGCGATGCCCTTGCTGTTGCTGCGGGAGCCGGTGCGGTTGCGTCAGGAAAACAGCTTCCTCCAGATCCGGGGTATTCTCCGGAATAGGGGGTGATCAAGTCGATAACAAAGAAAAATACTTGAATATGGAAATAATAAGAACAGATATTCCAGACGTAGTGATCGTGGAGCCAAAGGTGTTCGGCGATCATCGCGGTTATTTCTTCGAGTCGTTCTCGAACAGAGATTTTACAGAGAAAGTCCGTGAGGTGAAATTCGTGCAGGACAACGAGAGTAAATCATGTTATGGAGTGCTCAGAGGCCTGCATTTTCAGAAACCGCCTCATGCCCAGAGCAAACTTGTGAGAGTGGTGAGAGGCCGTGTGCTTGATGTAGCTGTGGATGTGAGAAAGGGGTCTCCTACCTTTGGAAAACATGTTGCGGTGGAACTCTCTGAAGATAATCATAGACAGCTTTTCATTCCGAGAGGCTTTGCACATGGTTTTGTCGTATTGTCTGACGAGGCTGTGTTCCAGTACAAATGCGACAACTATTATGCTCCTCAGAGCGAAGGTGCTGTAGCTTGGGACGATCCGGATCTCGGTATTGACTGGATGCTGCCTGCAGATAAGGTCATTCTTTCAGCCAAAGATACTGTACATCCGCGCTTGAAAGATGCTCCGGAACTTTTCGATTACTCGGTTGACTACTATGAGTAACTTACAACTTGTGAAACTTAAGTAGTGATGAATGTACTGGTAACAGGAAGCTGCGGGCAGTTGGGATGTGCGCTGAGAGAGGCGGCCAAAGATTCGGGACATACTTTTGTTTATACGGATCTGAGGGCTGATCTGGATTCAGGTGTGTCCTGTCTGGATATCACGGATATGGCTGCTGTGAATGAGATAGTCGGCAGTCGTGATATAAATGTTATCCTGAATTTTGCTGGTTATACGGATGTGGAAAGAGCTGAAACTGAGGAGGATGTCGCTTTTAAAGTCAATTCCGAAGCTGTGAGGGTTCTTGCTGATGCGGCAAAGAATCATGGTGCGACTCTTGTCCATATTTCCACTGATTATATCTTTGACGGGCGTAGCGACGAGCCGTATGGCGAGGACGCGGAGCCCGCTCCGCTGAGCGCCTATGGGCGTTCCAAGCTCGCAGGCGAGCTTGCCGTCCTCGCCTCCGGATGTAATTCTATCATCATCCGCACGGCATGGCTTTATAGCCCATATGGAAAGAATTTCGTGAAGACCATCTTGAAAAAAGGCTCTGAAATTCCTGTTCTTAAGGTGGTTTCAGATCAGATCGGAACTCCCACATACGCTGGAGATCTCGCTGGATTCATTCTTCAACTTCTGAAGCCGGAAAATATCGTTAAGACAGGTACGTACAATTATACAGATGAGGGTGTATGTTCCTGGTATGATCTGGCTAAGGAAGCGTGTAGGGTGAATGGTACAGAGTGTGAAGTGGTGCCATGTATGACAGGGGAATACCCCGTACGGGCTGTCCGTCCTCGATATTCCGTTCTTGACAAGACTAAGGTGAAGGATACTTTCGAAATAGAGATTCCTGACTGGAAAGACTCTCTTCGTAAGTGCCTGACAAGATAATGAGATTGTACCTCCTTGCTTCTCACCATGGCATAGTTTCGACCTGGGCGGGATTCTTTCATGACAAAATGTCACATTGCGGGGCTGTTTTTGGATAAATCGCAGATTGTCACTATATTTGTAGGTTGTTTGTACTGTAAGGTGCATGCAACCTGCTTTTTGTTTTGAAGGGCAGCAGACTTAACGATAATAATAAAAAACTCAATATGTCATTTACAGACGTTTTTAAGAAGATATTCGGTACTAAGGCAGACCGTGACATGAAGGCCATCAAGCCTACTTTGGACAAGGTGCTTGAGGCATATAAGATGATAGACCAGCTTTCTGATGATGATCTCAGAGCAAGATGTCAGTCTCTCAAGGATAAGATTCAGGCAGCGATTGCTTCTGACGAAGCACGTGTGGCTCAGATCAAATTGGAGCTCGAGAAGGAAATTCCTCTCTCTCAGAAAGAGGCGCTTGCAACAGAGCAGGATAAGCTTGTCAAGAAGATTGATGAGACTATTGAGAAGGTGCTTGACGAAATCCTTCCTGAGGCATTTGCCATAATGAAATCTACAGCACGTCGTTTCACCCAGAATCCGGAGATCCGTGTGAAGGCTACGGACTTTGACCGTAACCTCAGCACAACCAAGGAGTTTGTGACCATCGACGGTGATTATGCCATCTGGCAGAACCATTGGATTGCAGGCGGTAATGAGGTTACATGGGATATGATCCACTATGATGTACAGCTCATCGGTGGTATTGTCCTCCATCAGGGAAAGATTGCAGAGATGGCGACAGGTGAGGGTAAGACTCTCGTGGCTACTCTTCCTGTGTTCCTCAATGCATTGGCTGGCAAGGGTGTGCATGTAGTGACAGTCAACGACTATCTCTCAAAGCGAGACTCTGAGTGGATGGGACCTCTCTATATGTTCCATGGACTTAGTGTGGACTGTATCGACAAACATCAGCCTACCAGCGATGCTCGAAAGCCAGCAGTTGCATGCAACATTACATTCGGTACGCACAACGAGTTTGGTATCGACTATCTCCGTGACAACATGGCAATGTCGCAGAAGGACCTTGTACAGCGCAAGCA
>JAEIGA010016545.1_pt1 | contig 11216 bp, 3 predicted proteins | sample 9270691 | NCBI WGS metagenome assembly JAEIGA01 (sample SAMN17057246, study PRJNA624740) | gut metagenome | biome: biome; isolation source: fecal sample | host: Bos grunniens | place: China: Xizang | collected 2019
CATCCCGTACGCATTGCTGACTTGGCAAAGAATATGATTCGTTTGGCCGGTTATGTCCCAGGAAAAGATATTGAGATTATCTATACCGGACTCCGTCCTGGAGAGAAGTTATACGAGGAATTACTGAATCAGAAAGAGATCACCTTGCCAACAAGCAACGAAAAGATTTTGGTGGCAAAAGTACGCGAATATGATTTTGATACGGTAGCAGTTAGTATTCAAACTCTGATCGAAGATGCTAAACTAGGCAAAGTCTTCCCTGTAGTACAAAAGATGAAAGATATCGTACCAGAGTTCAAGAGTAAGAACTCCGTTTACGAACAATTGGATAAGAATTAAACACTGTAGTTGGCTTGCAAGCGTCCTCTAATCCCCTGCCGGTTACGGGTTCTTGACGGGTTCACAACGGGTTCATCACAGGTTCATGACAGGTAAATAGGCGCACATCTCTGTCACATATAGGGCACTTCATTATCTCATATCTCCATTCATCGGAAAGTTCCGTCCAACATAGAGTTTGGGCTTCTTCTTTTAAACACCAGTTATAAGCCTATGTTCGAGTCCGTGGACTAAGGTTAGTGTAGAGTTGTATTGAGTGGCATAGGATAAGATACTGAGTATCGACTCGTATATAGTCAAAAAAAAAATACTGCCTGACGATTGTCAGGCAGTATTTTTGTATCAACTAGTTTTGTTATTAGTTGAAGAAGTAGTTAGTATCAAAGTTGAATGCAACTTTGAGGCCTACATTCATGAAGCCAAACTTGTTAGAGTATGCGGTTGACAATGGATGTACATCCACGATAGCAGCACTAGAGCTAGATGGTGGAGTTACAGTAATCACCTTACCTACAGGATCTGCAGTATTCTTGTAAGCATTGATGATAGAATAATCTGCGTAAACACCCAAGTCAATAGACTGACCATACTTTCTGAGTTTGATATTGTAACCAAGTTCAGCGCCCAAAGCAAGTGAGAAGAGTTTACATGGGTTATCAACGAGGAATTTGTTCTTGTAAACACTTTCAGCTTTACCAGTTACAACCTTATTTACAATAGGATTGCCATTCAACTCTGGCAGATATGCTTTGATAGTAGGATCCAAAGTTTGCTTGTATTGGCTATATACAGGCAAGATGAGTTTTGGACCTGCATTGAGGAAGAAACCACGATGGGTTTGCATAGCAAACATGATAGGTACCTCGAGTTGGAGTTGGTGAGTGTTTTGCTTAACTTCTCCAGTAGAAATCTCATAATCAATCTTACCACCATCTGCAGTTACAGCGAATTTATCCATATCAGGAGTTTTGCTTTGGGTAGTGTAAACATAGCCTAAGTTCAAGCCAGTCTTGAGACCGAAAGCAGTTTTCTCAGCACCTGCTACCCAGTAGTGAGCGAAGGTGAAGTCGAGCATTGCACCAGCACCGAGAGGCAATTTCTCACCAGCGAAGTTGGATGCAAAACCAGCACGAGCACCTACTGCAAAGCGATCAATATGGTAAGGAACGTTGATAGACCATCCTGGTACTACAGGAGTGATTGGCTTACCATAGCGAGTTTGGGCTTTAAACTTGAGTTCCAAATCTTCGATAAGGTCGCAGCCATAAGAGTCGGTACCTGCAATACGAGAGGTATCACCAATATTCTCCATGATAATTCCGTTCCACTCATAAGGCAATTGGCGTGGACGAATCTCCACTGTAGTCTTACGGTGAGTAGGTTGCTTGATAGTCAAGTGAAGAGTAACGATACTATCGCATCCATTGGTTGCAGTAGCCTTGTAGATATAGTCACCGCTGGTGGTGTATGTCTCGCCTGTAGCCTCCCAAGTATATTCTTCACAAGCAATCTTATTGATGATTGTGTTAGGGATGGTATTAATGGTCAAGAACAACACAGCAGTACTATCGCATCCGTTAGCTGCTTTACCCTTGAATACGTATTCACCGCTTTGGGTATATGTCATGTCAGTAGCATACCAATAATACTCGCCACATGCACTAACGGTGATAGTATCCGTCTTAGGCATTTTAGGGGTAGTAGGATAAATTGTAGGTGGGTATACCCATGAGTAGATACCTCTCAACAAGATACCATATGGATAGCGACGACCACCAACTTGTTGTACGGTGAGTTGTTTCTTATATACCCATTTTGCGATACGCTCACCTGTCAAATAATGGAGAGTATCAGGATGAATGCGAACGGTGTCTCCCACCTCTACTACTTGTCCTCCAGGATAAGTAAGGACTGGTTTGTCAGCTGCAGGTTCTGCAGCATTGATTGGCTGTGCAGCCCCTGCTGCAAGCAGCAGGAACGCACTAACCGATAAGATATTTTTAATTACTTGTTTCATGATTGAATCCTCCTATTATTTAACAACATAACGAAGTGATACTTTTTCGGTCTCAGTCTGAACATCTACTACATAGTAGCCAGTCAACTCAGCAGCAGGGAATGTAGTTTCCTCTTGGTTAGTAACTTGGAATGTAGTGATCAAGTCACCAGTTGTGCTGTAGATGCTGATAGTAGAAACTGCATCTGCATTCAGGTTGAGCACTCGGATGAGCTCTTGTGGGCGAGCCACGGTAGGCATCAGCTTAGGTGCTTTGTTAGCTTCCTCAACAGTCACTGATTGAGTTTGGATTGTTCCATCGCAAGCCTCTGGGTTGCTGCGAGTGTGATCAATGCGAGCGTAATATTTACCTGCTGGCAGTGGAGTACCATCTTCCTTGGTTAGATAGAAACCAGTACCTACTACTTGGTCGCCATTGTACCATGTCACATCATCAGCCACAACGTCCCAATCGTAATTCTCCTTGATGTAAACGAGATCCACAGTCAAGAGACGGTTGCCATACTTGCTATAAATAGGAACAATATTGTCCATATCTGGATCGTTCTCATAAGTAGGTTTCTCTACCGTGATGGTCATTTCATCTGAAGTTACATCCTCGCAAGCGGTATTGAGTGTATAACGAACGACAACGGTATCATCTGTACCATCAGTAGGTTGGAGGCTTACCCATTGGCCATCAACTTTTTGCTCCCAAACGATGCTCTCGATTGCAGGGGTCAACTCAACTGCCTCTACATATGCTTTGACATATGCCTCAGCCTCAGCCACATTAGCTGTTTTACCGCAGAGAACAAGGATAAGCTCTTGAACATTCGCAGTTGCAGGAAGTTCTACAGCAGCCATAACAGTGAGCTCAAGGGTGTAGATCAAGCTATCGCAACCCAAAGAGTTCTTAACCACATGGGTATAAGTCTTGCTCTCGTTGCAGTCTTGACCATTCCATGGATAAGAGTCGCCATGGCAGATAGTCTTCTTCTCTGCAGGGAGGTTTTGTACTGCTGGCAATACGGTGAGCTCGAGGGTGTAGATCAAGCTATCGCAACCCAAAGAGTTCTTAACCACATGGGTATAAGTCTTGCTCTCGTTGCAAGTTTGACCATTCCATGGATAAGAGTCGCCATGGCAGATAGTCTTCTTCTCTGCAGGGAGGTTTTGTACTGCTGGCAATACGGTGAGCTCAAGGGTGCAAATCAAGCTATCGCAACCCAAAGAGTTCTTAACCACATGGGTATAAGTCTTGCTCTCGTTGCAAGTTTGACCATTCCATGGATAAGATTCGCCATGGCAGATAGTCTTCTTCTCTACTGGGAGGTTTTGTACTGCTGGCAATACGGTGAGCTTCAATTCATACACAACGCTATCACAACCATATACATTTTTCAAAGAAGCAGTGTGGGTGCCTGTTGTAGAGAACTCTTCTGAATTCCAAACAACCTTTTCACCGAAGCATATGGTAGTCTCTTGTTGAATCACTTCAGGAGTCTTTACAGGCATTACGAATTCCCAAGTGTAAGAGCTTTGGCAAGAAGTCTCAACAGACAAGAATACCTTATGCGATGTAGCACCACATGCAACTTTAGCAGATAACCATTCAGCAGCGACAACATCAGCGATAGAATCTTCATCAACAGATGCATAGTAAGCTAAAATTTCATCTGTAGGCAGAGTTGGTTTCGCGCCAGGTGTAAGTTCTGGATATGCTCCTATAATAGAAACTAAAGCAGCTGAATCCAAAGCTTGTGGAGCTACATATGGAGATACGATAGTAGTAACTACAGAGTCAACAAGGATATTAGCTGTATGAAGCGTATCTACAGTAATTAACACAGAATCCTCTGGCAAGAAAGTAGTTACTCCAGTTACAGGGTGAACGAAATCGCTACCTGCACACGCGTACATATTGATTGTATCATATACGAACGTTAATGTATCCCCTGGGATAGAATCCTCTGGCATTTCCACTGCGATTTGGAAGTCAATAGGCTCGTCGGTAGTTACCTCCACATAATATTGATCTACTCTGTCGTCAACGAATTGCTTCATCACGCCGAATACCCAAAGTGGAACAGTAATATCTACATCCATCTGAGGAACAGGAAGCTTACCACGAGTAAGGATACCATACTCGCAACCTACGGTAGCACCAGTGGTAACATGAGCAGTCTTGCCACTCTTGTTAGCGAAGCTGAGTGTAGCAGATTTGCCAGTAGCATTGATGAATGGAGTAGCAGAGAACTTATACCAGCTGGTACCTGGGGTGATAGTATATTGTACATTAGGTTCAACCAGTGTAGCATCGAGGCAACCAGTTACAGGAGTAATCTTAGCAGTCTCCTTCTCAGCCTTAATCTCGATATTGCTATCGGTGTAAACTGCCATATATACAGTATTGATAGGAGTAGAAGCGATGAAGCTATAGTCAATCCATTTGTCCACGCTCACGCCTGCAGGTACAGGGAATACCATTGGGAGGCCTACATAGAATGGGCACTCGTGTGTAAGGAATGCAGCCACCCATGCGATAGAGTCAGCAGTATTGGTAAAGGTTAGTTTAACTTGCTCCTCGTTAGCCTTGAGGTCAGTAACATCAAACTTGTACCACTTAGCATCGTTAGCAGGGATGGTAGTGCCAGTAGCCCAATCAAAGACAGTAGCATCGTCGCAACCGAAGGCATTGCCATACTCTACGCCGAAGCCGAACATGATAGGTTGGTCGGTAGTCACCTCGATATAGAACTCGGTAATCTCCTTGTTGGTGAGCTTATCGATCAGATAGTAAGCACCGCTAGGGATGATAGAAGTGAGGTCGAACCATGTAGGGATGGTAACAGTAGCACGGCTAACAACGCCATAATCGCAAGCGATGGTAGCGCCTAGAGTAACATTAGCGGCCTTGCTGCCTTGGTTCTCAATGGTGAGAGAAGCGAGGAGTCCGAGGTCATTCTTGATAAAGTCCTCGGTCACGCGATACCACTTGGTAGTACCAGCAGCTTGTGTATATTTAACACCATATTGGAGTGTCTCGTTGGTGTTACACAAGGTAGGATCTACGAGTGCAGAAGACTTGGTAGCAGTGAGTTCAACCTCAGCATCGATATTGAGAGAGAGGAGATTCTTGATATCCTCTTTGCTGCTAACAGATGTGATATCACTGAGAGCATCAATAGATGTAGGTATTACTGTAGCTGAAACATAGATACGCTCTACTGGAGCAGCCGCGATCAAGTTGTAGTTGATGAGTTGGCTGATAGACTTGCCTGCAGGGATAGGCAATGCGTAAGGGATAGAGTCGGTAGAGTTGCAATCAAGCAAGATAGAACCTACTACTACTACCATTGAATCAGACTTATTGGTGAAGGTGAGCTGAACTTGCTCTTGGTTTTGCTTAAGAGAAGAAACATTAAACTCATACCATTTTGTACGGAACGCTTTTTGAGTAAGTGTAGAGTTCCAATCGAATTGAATGCTATTCTCGCAAGCAGGAGCACTTACAGGAGGAAGTACAGCAGACTCGTTCTTTACATATTCAATCCAGAGGTTCAATTGCTTGTCAGCTTGCAAACGAAGGTAAGCCACATCACTATTGATTGCATTTGTCAAGTTATTAACAACATCTTTTACAATAGTAGCTTCTGCAGGCACTACAAGAGTTTTTACGATTGTATTCTTCACTGGGAGTGAGAAAGCAATCTCTTGCTCTAGTGTTACATCCACAGAATTTGGGTTTGCGATACGGCAAACAGTCTCATAGCCCAATGGAGCTTTGAGGTCAGCCAAGTTGATCTTGTACATGGTCTCACCATTAACAACGATCTTCTCGCCAATTACCAATTGAGGTGCAGCAGAAGGGTCGAAGCTAGGAGTAGGAGTTGGAGCTACCACTTCCTTCACGCTCAGCTTAAGGTCTTGATCAGATGTAAGCTTGAGGTAAATATAGTCCTCTTTTAGTTGATCAAGGAACAAGCGTCCAAATTCCTCTGTCATATTGCCACCAACAGGGATAACCCAATTGTAACCCATAACAATACTAGCAGGGCAGTCGAGACTGAGGTCGAAGTTAACATTAGCTACTTGTGTGCCTTTGTTTTCAACCACGAAGTCGAGCTTCTTAGAAGCATCAACCTCTGCGATATTCAAGCGGAACCATTTCTCACCAGCAGCTACATTTTGGCCAGCCCAATTGAAATCAACGGCGTTTGTACAAGCGTCATCAACGATGTCTTCGGTCTCATAAATTTTAGCTGCGAGAGCAATTTTCTTGTCAGACTTGAGAGTCAAGAAAATATGCTTAACATTAAACTCAAGAAGTTCCGTAACATTCATGCTCCAAGGTTTGTGGTCCTTAGCAGCAATAGTGTGATGGAACGACTCGGTCATAGTCTCAGTTTGACCCAAGATAGTAACAGACGCTACCACATCAACATCCACAGCTGTACTTTGGTCTGTCAAGTTGGTCAAATACAAGGCTAATGTAGGATCGGCAGTACCTTCCAATGAAGACAAATCTACACGATACCACAAGGCATCAGCAGCCTCGTGAACATTACCATTAGCCCAATCAAAGTCAATTGCATTGGCTTTGCTTGTACCGCTGTTATTACCAATAGCCATCATGCTGACAGCCATCAATAATGCAACGGTTGAAAGTAAAATTTTACGCATAATTAAAATTGATTAGTTGTTATTATTTAGTTAAATATTTTTTTCGACTTCATTCAAAGTTTATGCCACAATTGACATAGTCTCCAAAATAGGCCACAAAGTTACATTTTTTTTACGAAATATGCAAATATATTTATATATTTTTTTACGAATATTAAGTTTCCCGTTATTTCACAAGTGCTTTTGCTTGGTCATATTCGCCACGGACGAAGTATGCACCAGCTGGCAATGCGACTACAGTTTGTTCTGTAATATACTGACTATCAACAAGAACTCCGGACGCATTGTAAATAGCAACATATTGTGATACAATTGGCTGAAGGATCAATCCGCCAGGAGTATTGTACACCAATAATTTGCGTGTTCCTGCGATCGTAGGCGTTGAAGTAGCAGTCTCGTCATCCTCATAAGTCACGACACCTGACATCATATCGATGGTTGCTTTGCGACCTGGCATCGACATAGCAGGCATAGTATGATCCACCATTACATAACCCGATGTAGGTTCTATCTCTATTGGGTCATCAGAAGTTGGCGCCGTAAACTTTTGATAACCATTTTCCATATCTTGGCTCAATACGTATGCATCCTCATTAGGCGTCATCTTGGCAAGTGTAGAGTTGACACGGACCGCTGCTTTGCCAGGTGCTGGCAAGATATTGCGGATGGAACTATGGTAATTTTTGCCTTCTATCGTTTGGGTGCCTAATCCTTCAAAGACGAGGTACTTACCAGTCCAATAATCCCACTTACCTGTCTTTTGAGAATATCCATAGTACATATAAGGGAACTTCATCGAATAGATCTCTCCCTTCTTCATGATAACGTCGTATTGCTTATCTCCGTGGGTAACTTTTTCGGGTGTAACGAACTGCCAATCGGTCTTAAACTTCTGCTCTGTTTCATTCCAATCCCAATCCCCAGACGAGCGTTGCAAGTAGTAATGGGCATTGTAGTTATTGCCCGTAAAGTGGGTCAATTGTATCGCACCTGGACCTTTTAATAAATTAGGATCGTTTCGCCAATAGTTATACACCGACCAAAAGTTCATACTAGTATTCATGTATTCTACATAATAACAATAATAGAATGCAAAATCCAATAATGATTGGGTTTGTATTTTGTAAGCATCATACAAAAGGGGAACTTTCTTCAATGAGTCTTCGGGGAAAGTTTCTAACACATAAACATTGGTTACATCAAATGGTGGGCTAAATAACATCCACCCATCTGCAGCCTCAATCGATTTTATTAGATATTGCGCATCTTGAATCGTATATGCTTCCTGATTCTCTATATCTGAATAGTAACAGTCTTCCCGAACCTCTGCTTCATATCGTTTCAACTCTCCTACTTGAGGAATCTTATATCCTGCTCCAGGTCCAGCAACAGACATCGCATTAGAGCCCATCTCCGTGTACATAAAATAGCGTGTTGATTGGGTACTAGAACTCTTCACTGTTCGAGGACCACCAAATGTTAGTGTGCCTAAAATACCTGCATCAACATCAATATAAGGTAATGAAATCGTCCAATCAGTTAGTGTCTCATCACCAAAGATTCTCTTATTGGTGAAATAGTATGGCAACATCAATGTGACAGAATCCGTAGCATCCGCTTTCATACTCGCGTGATTATAAGTGCCATCCTTACCTTCATAATATGTAGCAAGCGATTTGCCATAATAAGTGGTATTGCTCTCATCCCGACAGATAGAAACTTGTGCGAGGGAATCAAAATTCACAGTAGCGATATAATAAGGCGAAGCTGGCGTATTGTTGATTTTCAGGCGGACAGACACCAAGGAATCGCCATACTGGTTGGTAGGCGAAGCACCAATACTCTGCGCTGCATCACACGCCCAAATATCGCACAATAGATTACCACCATTGATTTTTGTGTTTCGAGGACCTTTCAAGGATGAGGTAGTACGATAACAACCTGGGTAGGCATCCATTTCGCCTTGGGTAATCGGTACGCAATAGATCGTTCCATCGTTGAAGTTGACATTACCACCTGGCTGATCCTCTCCCATACCAGACAACATACCTGTGATTCCTATTACTTCTTTCTTGTAAGTTCGGCGTCCAATCGCAAAAGTTGTTCTATACACGCCCGAGAAAGGAATTGCATTTTTAAAATACAACTGTCCACCATTGATATTTACCGTAGAGTTGTCATTTCCCAATTCAATACTGGGTCGTCCGAGATATGTAGGAATCAAATTCAGTTTGCCATTTGTTCGCACTTTCTCGGTAGTGCTAATAGGCCACTCGTCATCAATGGTTAGGGATGTAACCTGGTTGGTCGCAGTGACATACAAGTGAATAGGTGCCGAATATATACCTGCATTCTGGCTAGAAAGTGTTTCACGAATATGCCCTGTACCACCTTCGAGCTTATTTGAATCGCAAATATGGATGGCGGGAGTAAATGGATTATTCTTGTTGGTGGAAGTAGATGAGAACACAAAAGGCGAAGCAGAAACAGGAATAAACTTATCCGAGCCGACACCCGCAGAAATTCCGTGAGTTTCACCTCCTTCTAAAGGGAAGTAGCCCCAACCATTGCTAGTATGGAAACGAGCATATAGGTATAAATCATCCAAATACACATCCACTTTAGCTCCTGCTCCACCCTTGATATGGAATACACCAATTGTAGTGGTCACACCATTGGATGCATAGGGGCAATAGCCCGTAAAATAGAGTTTTTGTCCATTTGCCGTAATATCCGGTATAGGTTTTACGGTAGATTTTGGATTCATATTTTGGATGGTTCTCTGCAAGGTATAGGTATTCTCATCGCTCTTCATATACACATAACAAGGCGTAATGGCATTAGGGATTGGCGTATAACCTCCCGTGTTGGGGTATCCTGAACCCATAATATTAATGAGCGGTTGACCATCTGCAGAGAAGGTTTCACCAAAGATATACAAACTATCAAACAATGCCTTGTTATCATTGCCAAAGATCTTTGATAAATCGATTCGTTTTTTAGGAGAATATGGGAAAATATCTTTCGTTCCCTCTACACCTGTGTATAATTCTACCTCTAATAAATTGTCCTTAGTAATGGTTGTATAGGGATTCGATGGCATAAACTTAGGCGTTAATACGATCGTAGTTGGCGCCGCAGAATTTTCTGAAGTGGCAACCAAATCGTATCTACCGTTCTCACCTAATACCACCTCAGTGCCGCTCTGATCATACCAACCCAACAACTCATAATTACCTTCGGGTGCTTTTGCATGGAAATAATAGGAAATTGTAGCACGAGCGTATTGTCCATTACCATCTGCACTTTTGCTTTGCGTTGTTCCAGTAGGGATGTTTGTTTCCCACATATCACTACTATCATCCGGACGGACACCATCTGTACTAACATATACCATCGCATCATCTGGAGCAATCGCACCAGGGCTCTGATAGTAGTATGTACGAGCAGTAAAATGAGCTGTATATGTATTGGGACAATCTGCACGTTGTGTCTCATCACCATCATTGTTTTTCATTTGCTTTCTTTCCGGACATGGGATAGAAATAGTTGCATCTGTAGAACTTCCATCATTCCAAGTCCAACCAGTGAATACACTACCATCCAATGCTTCTGCCCGAAGCGTTACGGATGTATATTCTATGTATGGATTCTTTTGGTTTGTTTTATTTTCGTTCTTTTGAGAGACCGAAAGTGTTAAAGTGGTTGATTCTTTAAAATCATCTATTTTTTTATCATCCTTCAAAGTCTCACTCCACAGGTTGCCATCCTCATAATATGAACTAGCAGTAGCATCAAGATATACTTTTCCTAATCCTGTATTGCTAGCGTTAGGAGCAACCATAACGTTATATTCGTAAGAAAAATAATTACCTGCTGATCCTGTTATAGAGACTAACAGCATACATAGCAGAACTGACAAACGAGAATACTTGCCCATCATACTCATCTTGTTAAACCTTAGATTCATCATATTTTTATACATTTTATTATTTAATATTCAATAGTTTAGCCATTTACATGCTTAATGATATTCGATTGTTTCAACACGATCAGCATCCATGCCACCGCTAGCAAGATATGGCTCCAATCTACCAAGATATGTCCCCAAAGAGCCAACGCCATCATTGCCATCGTCCAAATGAGCAATATTCCGGTATAGGGCAAAGCCCAATACTTGCGCCATTTCCAGCAC
>JAEIGA010016546.1_pt1 | contig 11216 bp, 10 predicted proteins | sample 9270691 | NCBI WGS metagenome assembly JAEIGA01 (sample SAMN17057246, study PRJNA624740) | gut metagenome | biome: biome; isolation source: fecal sample | host: Bos grunniens | place: China: Xizang | collected 2019
TCACAGATCGGCACAGAGAAGGTTCAGATGCTCAACAAGGTAAAGGTAAAGAACCTCAATACAAACCAGATCATGAACTTCACTCTCGTAGGCGAGAGCGAGGCTGACTTCATGGCAGGTAAGCTTGCAGCTCAGACTCCTATCGGAAAGGCTCTCATGGGCCACAAGGTAGGTGAGGTCGTAGAGGCAAAGGTTCCTGCAGGAGTCATCAAATTTGAAATCCTGGATATCACACTCTAATATCATGGCAACAATTTTCACCAGAATCGCCAAGGGTGAGATTCCGTCATACAAGGTGGCGGAAAACGAGGAATACTACGCATTCCTCGACATCGCCCCTATGGCCAAGGGACACACCCTCGTGATCCCTAAGAATGTCGAGGATGACTACATCTTCAATCTTGAGGACGAAACCTACATGGGCCTCTGCGCATTTGCAAAGAAGGTAGCTCAGGCCATCAAGGCAGCAGTGCCTTGCCAGAGGGTAGGAGTGGCAGTCCTCGGAATGGAGGTACCTCACACCCACATCCACCTTGTACCTCTCCAGAGCGAAGGTGATATGGATTTCAGAAAAAAGAAACTCGAGCTTTCTCAGGAGGAATTCGCTGAGATCGCTTCATCAATCTATAACGAATATGTCAAGATTCAGTAAGATCATCGTATGTGCAGCAGCTCTTACAGCTGCTGTATCATGCTCTAATAACGCTAAGATCGAGGGAACCCTTTCTGATGCTCCTTCATCTGAGGTTGTAGTAAAGCTTTTGAACATCAACCATTATCAGATCCTCGACACAGTCAAGACTGATGCTGCAGGACGCTTTGCGTACAAGGCTGAGGTCAAGAAAGGCCAGCCAGAGTTCATCTACGTATTCTATAAGGATACAAAGGTAGCGTCCCTCCTTCTCGAGGCAGGAGATAAGGTTTTGGTAACTGCAGACACTCTCGGAAACTACTCTGTAGAGGGATCTGAGGAGTCATTGAAGCTTGCGCAGGTAGAGAAGAACTATGCAGAGGCTCTCATGAACCTCACCGATCTTTCCGATTATGCCATGACAGCCCAGGGTGCTGACCTTGAAGCAGTCAGAAAGAAGATCGGTCAGGAATATGTGAACTATTACAGAAACAGCGTGAAGTATGTGATGGAGAACAGCAAGTCCCTTACAGTTGTTCCTGTGTTCTTCCAGAACTTCGGATCTGATCTTCCTGTATTCGCACAGTCTACAGATGCCCTCCACTTCTCTGCTGTCTCTGATTCTCTTGAGATGGTTTATCCGGATTCGAAGTATGTGAAGGCACTCAGAGCCGAGGCCAAGAAGCGTCAGAACTATATGGAGATAGAGTCTCGTCTCAACTCTGCAGAGACTGTAGGATATCCTGATATCGAGCTCCCTGACGTGAATGCCCAGAAAGTGAAGCTCAGCAATGTAGATGCAAAGGTTACCATGATCTTCTTCTGGAGCGCAGCTGATGCTACACAGAAGATGTTCAACCTCGACTTCCTCAAGAGCATCTACGAGGATTACCATGATAAGGGCTTTGAGATCTATCAGGTATCACTCGATCCTGACAAGGCAACATGGGCTAGGGTAGTGAAGGAGCAGAAACTTCCATGGATCAATGTCTGCGATGCACGTGGAGCAGCTTCTCCATACGCTCTCCTCTACAACATCTCTTCAGTACCTGCAGCATTCGTAATCGCTGACGGTGAGCTTGTAGACGGTGACATGGTAAGCGAGAAAGCTTTCCGCAAGCGCCTCGAGCAGCTCCTCAAGTAGCACTCGCTGAAATGCATACCGGCCACGTAAAGGACTCTTTACGTGGCCGGTATGCATTTTATCGGATGCTTACGGGTTTTCCGGATAAACGATGAGAAAAGATGAAGATGTCCGGGTTTATGTGGGAGGTTATTTGATGTATTTTTGCATTTTGGAGGTTACTTTCTGGATGTAGTCCTTGGTCTCGTCATGCGGGAGGGAGCGCTTCAGGTAGTCGAAGAGGTGATCGTATGACATGGTGTTGATTGTCGGGATGGCTTTGGAGATGTTGGTTGTGCCGTTGATTGCTCTGCTGACATTTCCGGCGCCGGTGTTGTAGGCGGCTATTGCACAGAGCATTCTGCAACGTGCATCCTCAACCTTTTTGAAGGTTGTCGACATCAGGAGCTTGAGGTAACCTGTTCCCAGCTGGATGTTATTGTCAGGATTCAGAAGGAATTCTGCTGTAGGGATTATGTCTTCCTTATGGACATATCTGTAGGCATCTCTTCCGCCGGACTTTGGCACGAGCTGCATGAGACCATAGGCAGGAACCCATGACTGGGCCTGAGGGTTGAAGGCAGACTCCTGTTCCATGATGGCATAGATGAGAGGTTCGTCTACAGAGTATGTTCCGGAATGCTTGCTGATCATATCCTTGAACTTCTCAGCTCTCTTAGGAATGTGGTCTTCAACCAGTTCCATTGTGATCTTCACGACATTCTTTGTTCCTTCTTCAGTTTTTACAGTCTGCACTACAGGGGTCTTTGATTCAACGATAGCTTCAGGAAGTTTTGCAATTGCTTCCTCTTCCTTAGCTTTCTGCTGGGCAGATGTTCCGGCAACGCCTTTATCAGCGCTAGCTCTGTCGGTCGCTGAGGCTGCGGCAGTAGCCGCCGCGGCCGCGGCCTCAGCCGCCCGGCGCTCCTCCTCTGCCTTGCGCTGCTCGGCAGCCACCTCTACCATCGTCTTGCCAGAGGCATCAGCCAATGAACTCGTACCTCTTCTTGAAAGATTCAGCTTTCCGCCACGAGACGGTGCAGGACTTGAAGAAGCCTTCTTTTCGAAAGGCTTCGGAGCCGAATTAGCCTGAGCCAAGGCGACCGGATAGGAAGTAACCCCATAAGGAGTCAGGTCTATCTGTCCCTCAAGCAGAGGGCTGTCCGTATTGCCTTTTTCAGAAAGCAGGTCAGAAACAGCCTTTGCAAGCTTGCTTCTCACATACTGATCGTCCGCATCCTGGTCCACGAGCACCTCGACATAGACCTCTCCAGACTCCCAGTTCACAGAGGTTCTGCTCATACGGTCATCCGAATATTCCACCCATTCCTTACGGGTGCTCTCGACCACTACGCTATCTCCCCATGTCCTCATGACCTCCTCACGGAACTGCTGATACTCCTCAAAAAGCCTTGCCTCATATTCCAGGTAGGCATTCAAGGCAGCGTCTGCAGAATCTGCAAACTCCTGTCTAATCTCATCAAATTCTCTGCGAGCTTCATCAAAAGAGACATCAAGATCCTCTACAGTCTGCGCACGAAGGCAGACAGTAGAGATCAAGGAAATAACCAGTAATGCGATACGTTTCATAATTGACTACCAGAAAGTTATTTTCCGGAATTTACCTGCTTGATAAAAAGTTCGTTAAGAAGCTGCCTGTCAATATTGACCTTCTTAGGGCCCTGGGTCTGCTCGATCGAGTCAAGAAGCTTCTTGATGAACTCCTCGGCAGAAAGCTCAAGAACCACATAATTCTTATGCATGCCATTAGCATCTGCAGGCTCCCACTGGTCAAAGATAGTACGCACACCCACAAGCAACTGCTCAGAAACTATAGTACACTTCTGGCTGAGGAACTCCTTTGAAGCAGCCACCTCACCCTCGGTAAGCGAAACACAATAATCCTCAATTGTAGTCTTGACAACAGAATTGAGCATACGCGCAAGCTCCGAAGAAGCCGCCGCCACAGCCTTTTTCTTTGCAGTCATCTCCGAATCAGAAGTTCCGACAGCCCAAGCACGAAGCACATCAGGAGCATCAAGAAGATCATGTCCCGGCTGCACATAAGTCTTGACCGGCTTCTGAGCAACCTTACGTGAGGTTCCGCATGAGACCAAAAGAATGGCCGCCAACATCATCAAAACAATCCTTTTCATATTACAACTGTATTATCGGTTAACATTCATCTTCTTAAGAGCCTCCGGCAACTGTACATTCGCACGTTTCATCAGCTCTCTTGCACATACGGCTTTCGCCTGCTGTGCAGAGTTGTCCGCCGGCACGAGCACACGGATCTGAGGAATATTATAATTCAGGATCTCCACCCTGGTCTTGTTGTCGTAGACCTTGAGGTTCAACGACGCAAAGCACTCCTTCATATCATACAACTCGCCAGCAACCTTTCCACCCTCCTGATAAGTAGTCGATAAAGACACATAAAGGTCTGCCGAACTGTCAGAAGAAATATCGAAGTTATTATTGGTCAGGATAGAACGGATCTGCTTTTCACATGCATCGATATCATTCTTCACAGCCTCGAAATACGCAGCATAGTCAGGGCTGACAAGAACAAGAGTAAAGGAAACCTTTGGCAACACTGAAGCATCGATCAATGCCTTGTAAGACTCAGGAAGATCGGCCATGAACGAATCATCGACCTTCACCTCGACAGTCTGGATCGCAGACTTCGAGGTCACATTTGTCACATAGAACACCGCTGTTCCGCTGCCATCAGTCTTGGTATCAGCTGTAAGCGCACCGTCACCTGTGGTGAATGCAGCCTTCATGGTCACATTAGGAATCACCTCCCCTGCCTTGCTCAGACACACAGCCAGCGGCTCCGCACACGGCTTGAAAGCCTCCACAGCAACCTCAGTCACATTCGGAACCAGCTCAAAACCGCTGAACACACCGACACATGCATTATAAAGCTCAGAAGGAAGATCGATCTGCTTGCCCTCATATTTCGCCTTCAGGTCAAGGTGAAGATAAGGCTCGATGGCCTCGAGGCCCTTGGCATAAAGCTTCAAGGCATTCACATATGAATGTGAAGCCTCAGCAGCACGTCCCTTGGTATAGTAATCCAATCCAAGCTCGGTACCCTTCTTCTTCTGATCGGCAGCAAACTTATCATACTTCTTCTTATCGAGCTCATAATAAACATAATAGAATTTATCAGACTGATAAGTATCCTTGAGCTCGTGGCCAGAAACATTGGCGGCTACCCTGGAGTTGACCTTCTCCTCGAAAAGCTCCTTGGAACGGCCGTCCACATCCAGAGTCTGCATGAACGAGCTTGCCTGGATATTGACACTGATCTGAGAAGCGATGTCCAGCATCGCATTTGTGACAGCGATGTTCCTATGGTCCGGATCAGAAAGCGGAGCCATACCGATACCTATATATTTGGTATCATCCACAGGTCTTTTGTTCACCCACTGCGGCACCTTTGCATAGACATTCACCAAAGACGCCAAAAGACACAGCGAGAGTATAATCTTCTTCATAATCTCCTAATTACAAGATAGTTATATAAATTGTATTACCATCAAACCTGCTGGTACATGGAATACCCAAAGTATCGTTGAACCAAGCCTCGATCTTGAAACCATACTGAGCCGCATCCATACCGAAACCCTCCTCATCACGCGGAGGAATGATCACATAGTCGAAGATGACGCTTGTATCGACCATACCCTGGAGATGGTACTTGCCGTTGTGAGAATTCTTGCGCACCCACTGATGGATCAGATTTGAAAGCGGATAATTATCCTGTCCGACTCTGTCATTCATAGTCCTGTATGACGAACCGTCGATCGAGAAGTTAAGGGTAACCCTCTTTCCGGTAGCCATCTGCTTAGAGAAATTCTGGCAGATATCGTCAAGGAACGCATCGATATTGTCCTGGATAGCGTATGAGCACAAAACATCAGTAGACACATCCTTGACACGTCTTGTAAGGGCATCCTTAGACGCGATGATGCTTCCGCTGGCAGTCTCATAAGCCTTCATTATCAAAGCGACTCTGGCGCCCTCAGCATTCTGATCCTTGTTCAGGTCGACAACCACATAGACATCAGAACCCGAGTTAAGGATAAGCTGCTTGTCGTTAGAGTTTGCATCATTGGCACCGAACTCCACGCTTCTTTTAACTGCAGCCAGTCTTGCATCTACGTCTACTGTAGTCACATTACGAGCCTCAAAGCCCTCCTGAACCTTTCCCACAGCCATTCTACGGTCGAAATCCTGTGCAAGAACAGACGAGTAAGTCTCCCCTTCCTTCTTGTAAGGCACTACCATGATGGTCGGAAGAACCACTCCTGCCTCAGAATCGACATCCTCATAAGTGAATGTCTTATGAACATTATGTCTTTCAAGCTCCTTGATAAGATTACCATACACTACAGTGATCCTGTAAGTAGCCTGGAACTGTTTGTTAGGATTCTTCTCCGGCTTGGCCATCTCCACGCTGGAGCGTACAAAGAAATGGTATCTTGAAGCCAGGAAGTCTTTTACATACTGCTTGTCATCGGTAGTGATCAAAGGCTGACCTCCATTCACACCGTCCACACCCTCATAAAACAAGGTATAGAACAAAGACTCGGCAGCATTGTCTGCAACATCCTTTGCCTTAGAGGCAACACCCACAGAAGTAAAGGTAGCAGACTCCGCATCGGAAGACTCATGAGTAATTATCTGGATATAGTTCTGTGCCGACAGCGCAGCTGCGGACAGAACAAAAGCAAGCGACAGAATGAATATACGTTTCATATGGACTAGTTATTAAGCATATTTACGATTCTCGAAATACCTTCACCTACCTTTACGGCCTTCTCGCCGATGTCGACTGCCTTACGGCCAGCCTCCATGACGTCACGTCCTACCTCAGCAGCAGAACGTCCCGGCTCCTTCTTCTGCTTGACTTCCTTACCTTGTACATTAAGCTCATGACCTGCCTGGAATGCAGCCAGAATCTCGTCTGCTCCCGAAGTGATCTTACACTTTGAAAGACCATCAGCAACAATGACATCTACCTTAAGCTTACCGACTTCCTCTCTTCCCTCGATGCCGGCGATCATCTTGACCTCAAGAACAGTCAGCTCATCGCCTTCTGAAAGACCATAGCTTGAACCGAGGTTGACATAGCAGCTCTTTGGCTTTCCGTTCTTGATCTCATCCATCTCCACGATCTTTCCTCTAAGATTGAAACACTTGGAAACAAAGGCCCCCATCGACTCCTGAACCTTTCTGAGAGTCTGGAACAAAGCTCCGTCAGCAGTATCTGCAGAACCAGCTGCCAAACCTGAATACTGGAAAGTCTCAGCACCGACGATAGTACCGTCCTCTGTGCTTACTACCTTCAATGTAAATGCTACACTTCCGGTGTAGTGTTTATCACCCGACTTATCAGCGCCCAACTTCGTAGCCGAACCTGTCACCACATAATTGGCACCAAGCTTCTTCATGGCTCCCAGACGGGCTGTCTGATCAGCAAGAGACATTTCTGAAGAACGACGCTCCGCTTCCATCGCAAGAGTCGCTTCCGCCTCCACATCGACAAGGCTTACGTTTCCGGTGTCATAGATACCGGCAACGACATGGTCTCGAAGATTGACCAAGTCAGCTACCTTGCAGGAAGCTGATGTAAAATGGTCCACCACTACAACTGGTTTCTGAGCAAAGGCGCACAGGCAAAAGCTCATTGCAAAAAAAAGAAGAATCGTTTTCTTCATAATAAGATATTAAGTTTTAAATGAATAATCCCCGAAAGTCATATAACAACCTTCAGGGTAATATTGTCAAATAAGACTGCACGCAGTCTTATTTATGTTAGAAGCAGTATGTTGCTGAGATACCACCATTGAAGATACCGCTGCGATTACGAGAATAATTATTTACATAATTAAGAAAGTTTATGAAGATTAATAAAAATTCTTACTCACACAAAGATATGCATATTTTTAGTAAAATAGCAAACTTTTCTACCCCCGAGCAAAAAAATCGAAATTTCTATTTTGCCTCTCCGTCAAAGATAGGGGAGACGAAGACTTCGATTCCGCCATCGGCAGTAAGGAGATTTCCAACCAGGTTAGTGCGCCAATTGGCCTGGAACCAGACGTTGCTCTGCGTGTAGCTTACCAGCTTGACAGCGCCATCCTCCGCAGGATTTCCTTCGTAGAGAGTGAAGGTCACATCCTTGTTGTCATCCTTGCCAAGGCTTGTGAATATGTAATTCATGCCCAGCCACTCGTACTCCTTTTCAGTTACAGCTCCATCAATGCCCTGGATCTTGGCTACAAACCTCTCACCGGCAGAAATCGAAACCGGTGCCAGTCCTGCATCGAACGATGCCGCAACAAGTTCAGTAGACACGTTGTAGTTCAGATTCTCGTGGTCTGTCACCAGAGCTGAAGAAGCATTTGTCACGCTGACTTCGATATAGATATTATCCACATCAAGTCCTGCAGCACGTGCAGCATCCAGATCTTCTGGAGAAGTACCCACATTAAGCTGAGCGAAAGGACGCTTGAGGGTAACTTCCGGAACCACACCCTCGACAATGACCCCTGACGAAACGCATGCGAAGAAAGCATCCCTCGACTCGTTGTTGGCAACATTATCCTTTGTGTAGTCCACCTTGATCTTATTCAGATCAGTGAAGTCATAGCATGACACGCTCTTGTTCTGGGCCCAGCATACAAAGGTATAGCTCTTACCCTTTACGAGTCTTACCGTAACGTCCACGTAAGGTTTTCCCTCCGAGTTGACCTTATCGAAAGTAAGTTCAGTCTGTGACTTTGTCCAGTCGCCCTGTCGAAGATCGGGAAGCTCAGCCCCGGTCTCATCAAAGACACCGAACACCAGATTGTCCGCTGACATACCGTCTCCATAGGCCCTTGTGCCCACAGAAGCCGGTGTCTGTACCCTGACAGTCACGTTCGCATACTCCACCTCATCCATATCCTTCTGGCATGAGACAGACAGCAAAGCGACGGCCATCAGCAAATATTTAAAAAATCTGTTCATTCTCATCTGTTATATTGTTGGATACTTGATGTTGAGGTCCACATGATCGTAAGGAACAGGCTTGATCTCGATCTGGAACACTGCGTCATCTGTGAAGAGGGAACCGAAGATGTTGGTTCTGTAGTTACGTCTGTAAGGAACGTTAGGAACATCCACTACCACCTTGTCATTGTTATAATTGAAGGTACCTTTCAGAGCAGTTATGTTAGCGCTCTGAGAGCCGGCAAGGATGTAGTTCATCGCCACATTGTCATAAGTCTTCTTTGTACCATTGTCGTCGAGAGTCACTTCAACAGTCTCGCCGGCAGCAGCAGGAACAGTCGTAGCATTGAACTTCACTGCTACAGGAGTATCCGCAACGCCTGTAAGAAGATTAAGTACAGAAGGAACAGAAGCCTCAGTAACCTCGATTGTAGAAGTCATCGAAAGACCAAGATCCGCTACATTCTTATAATCATCCGAGCAGAAATTGATCTGAGCGAACGGACGATAGAGAGGAACTGACTTCTTCTCTGAAGTAACCACATAGTCATCCACCATAGCAAAGAACGCATCGCGTGTCTCATCGTTTGCATCTGCATCTGTATAAGCATCAGTCACTGTGACCGTAGCCTTGTCCTGGTCGAACTTATAAGGAGCACCCTCAGCCTGAGCCCAGAACACGATATCATACTTATAGTTCTTTACAAGCTGGAAAGTAACCTCTGCCTTAAGGTCATTCAGTGTAAGAGGCTGTGCCGGAGTATTCTTCGGCTCAACGCGCACCACCTGGGCACCCTCCTCATTGCTGCCTCCCTTATAGATGGCATAATAAAGCTTTGTAGCTGTCTTACCGTTACCAAGGTTCTCAGCCTTTGTCTGAAGCACGCCTGGAAGCTCGACAGTAAATGTAACATCCTGCACATCAGAATCTGCAGCAACTTCAGTTGCCTCCTTCTGGCATGAACATACAACAGCCAGAGAAGCAAGAGCCATAAATTTAAATATCTTATTCATTTTCAGTTCCGTTTGTATTTTCATTACCATTACCACCATTGTTCTCAGGCTGCGGATATGCCTCGTTATGATTGCCCACAGGGATAGGATCGACCTTGATTTCTACTATAGCCTGCTCGGTAAAGAGGTTTCCAAGGATATTTGTCCTGTAATTAGCCTGATATGGAAGGTTATCGATCGAAAGTTCGATAGTACCCTTGTCATGGGTGAAAGACGCCTTCATCGGCTTGGCCATCATAGCCTTTCCGCTGTCCGCGAAAATGTAGTTCATACCTACATATGCATACGATACATCCTTAGTTCCATCATTTACCACCAAAGACTCACCGGCACCCTTGCCGCATGGAGCGACAGCAGCTTTAAAGTCCACTTTGGCACGTGACTTAGTGATCTTGCCTTCTGTAAGGTCGAACACATCCGGAACCTCAGCATCAGCAAACGAAATGGTAGAAGTCATCTCCTTGCTGAGGAAATACTTGATAGCCGCAAAGTCCTCGTCAGTAGAACCGAAGTTGATCTGAGCGAGAGGACGGTAAAGATCCACTTTATATGGATCAGTAGGACCGGTAAGCTTTACATCTCTTTTATTATAGAACGCATCACGAGTCTCATCGTTTGCAGCCTGTGTATAATCAGCTGTCACAGTTGCAGCAGCAAAGTCCACAGCATAAGCCTTATTGCCCGGAGCCTGAGCCCAGAACACGATCCTGTAGTCCACGTTCCTTACAAGACGCTCCTCGACACGGAAGTTAAGGTCGCTCGTCTTTACACCCTTGCCATCCTTTACATAAGTAATAGAAGTGATGTTACCATCCTTATCCTTCTCCATGGCATAGATGCCGTACAAAAGCTCGCTGGCAGTCTTACCGTCACCAATTGTCTTTGACTGCAGCTGACCTGGCATAGCCACCTCGAACACCACCAATGGATCGTTCTCTGTAGGGATGACTCCCTCCTTCTGACATGAAGCGGCACCGATCATAAACAGAGCGCTGACCGCCATAATGAAAAATTTCCTCATAGTATTTGTTTTTTTATTTTTTTTCAATTCATGTGCTTTGCACTGGAACCCCGCAGCGCGGTCAGGCGCTGCGAGATTAATGATTATCTGATATTATTTATCTTCCTTGACAACGTAGATGGTGTTGCCTTCGGCGTCTGTGGATTCCTCTACAACATATCCGTCTGGAACGTAGTCGGTATCTGCACCGTCTGCTTTGTTGTCATTTGGATTGAAATTGTAGAATTTACCACCGGTAACCTCGATAAGTGACTTCTCTGCATCTCCCCACTGGTTGATGGTGAAACGATAGTCGCGATATTCCTCGTTCAAAGTAGCGTCTGTTGCCTCAGCACATCTGAACTCACCGCCGGTGATGTAGATCTTAGCATCCTCATGGCGAGAATAAATCACAGCATTCTGCTTTCCTTCCTCATCAA
>JAEIGA010016547.1_pt1 | contig 11216 bp, 12 predicted proteins | sample 9270691 | NCBI WGS metagenome assembly JAEIGA01 (sample SAMN17057246, study PRJNA624740) | gut metagenome | biome: biome; isolation source: fecal sample | host: Bos grunniens | place: China: Xizang | collected 2019
ATACTGTGACTCATCTCCTACACCACCTTGCACACAAGGATGAACAGAAAGACAGTTTTTAAGTTGCTTTACGGTAACGTTTTTGAGTGCACCTTTATTTATTGCCATTTCTACAACTTCATCACTAATGATTTCAAACATATTGTATCTGGTGCCATTAGAATTAAGAGCATTAGAGGCCTCAGAATAATTGAGTGCGACTACCGCATAAGCGTTTTTCTTGTTTTCAATATGACTGAAAACACCGTAAACCATAGATACAACAAAACATAATAGTATTATCCAAGCGTTAAAATATCCTGCTTTTTTGAAAATTTCTTTACGTTCAGATGGATTTACGTTCTTGTAACGCAAAATTATTATAATTACACCCAAAAGCAAAAAAATACCGACTGTCAAAACAATAATTTTTTGAAGTATATCAAATAACATATTCTAGTTCCTTTCAATATTAAAATTTATTAATATCGATAATTACCAATTCCGGTTGATTATTAATGCGTAAAATTCCCGAGTTTTCAAGACCGCAACTTACTATCAAATGAGCACCGGCTACGTTATATCTTCCGTAAACGAAGTCTCCTTTACGTTCAGGGAAAATGCCGCCTTCTTTAGTATATAACGGTCCGAGTACAGGTACTCGCATTAATCCGCCGTGGGTATGACCGCAAATCATTAAATCTCCCCAAGATTCAGGATTAAACTCCTCAAATATCGTGGGCTCGTGAATTGCAGTAATTTTAATATTATCTTTATTTTCGTTAACGTACTCGGAGAAGGAATTGGCTGTATAAGACCAGAATGACGAAGGATTAGAAGTTAAAACACCATATATATCAACAGTAGTATTTTTGACAGAGATGGTATCCATTTCGTTTTTGAGAACCTTAATACCGACATTCTCTAATTTTTCTTCAAACGGATCCTTTAGATTATTTATTGCGGTTTCATCGCGATTAGCCGCGTTAAAACCGAATTTCGCATCAAGTTCTTTTTCGTTTAATGGGAAGCCGTAAATACTTTCAACTTCGTTATTTCCGTATATATAATACGACGGTGCTATTTTCGAAAGTTCTGATGCGAGGGAAACGGCATACGCCTCATCTTCTACAGCAGAATCAACAATATCACCTGTGCAAATAATAATATCAGGAGATAAAGCTTTGATTCGTTCGAGCAGCTTATCATTATTTATACCGTAATTTGCACAGTGTAAATCAGAAAGCTGAAGTACACGTATACGGCTATCAACCTTAATACTGCTTGTACTATAAAAAGTTTCTCTGAATTCTCTATTACCTATATAATTAGCCAAAACCACGATTACAGAAGTAGCTATTAGAACAAAAGCCATACCAATAACAAAAAACTTTATAGCTCTGATGTTATTTTTTGTTTTAGGTTGTAAACTGTTATAGCCTTTTTTCTCCACTATTTTAATCTTTTTAACGGCGCCGAGCACCGAAAAAACGCAAGGGAATAATGAATTTTTGCATTCTCTTTTAAAGATTTTGACATCTTCATTACCGCTATATAAAATATTAACTTGTTTTTCATTAATAATTTCGATTTCAAAAGCATCAGACCACTTATTATACAATTCTTCTGAAGACAGTTCTTTAAAAAGATCATAAATACGTTTCTGATATAGTTTGTTATTTTCAATGTTAATTAAGTTATCCATACCAAATACCCTTACTATTATTTTTTACGCACTTTTTGATAAAGTTCGATAGTTTTATCTGCAACATCCTGCCAACTATACTTATTTAAAATAAATTCATCTACGCCATCACGCAGTTCTTCCACCAATGCTTCATCATCACACAATTCTTGCAATTTATCTTTCAAATCATCCACGTTGCCTTTTTTAAAATAAACTGCTTTATCTTCGGCAACCGAAGTATTTTCAGGAATATCAGAACAAAGAAGTACGTTCTTATATGCCAGAGATTCAAGCAAACAAAGCGACATACCTTCTAAATCAGACGTTAAAACGTTTAAATAAGCATTTGAATAAAGTTCATTCAACGTATCACCCGAAATAAAACCAGTAAAAATAATATTAGGATTATCTTTTGCTTTTTCTTTAAGCAAATTTACGTATGCGTCAGTATCGCTCGTATCGCCTGCTATAACAAGTTTCTTATCTGTTTTTAGTTTAAGGTAAGCATCAATCAGATAATGAATGCCTTTTTCGGCAGTAAGTCTTGAAACAACGGAAATATACTCATTTTTTTTAAGACCGAATTTTTCTGTTATAATTTGCGCTTCTTTAAAAATCGGGGGATTTATTCCGTTATTTATAATAACCGTTTCACGATTGTAAGTATCTTTAAAATAATCATAAGCTGCTTTACTAAGAACAATAACTTCATCTGCGTGTTTAGCAAGGATTTTTTCGCCAAATTTTATGTATTTAGACGCAAAACCCTTACCCCACTTTTCTCTTTGCCAATCTAGACCATGCACAGTTGCAACGCATTTTTTTCCAAACATTTTCGGTAACCAAAGTGCTGCACAGGGACCCTCAGCGTGAAAATGAACAATATCATATCTACTGAACGCTGCAGATAATGCCGCTGTAAAGGACGCTATCATTGCGGCAACTCCACGAAAATTAAGCGTAAAGGCTTTCTTTAATTTTACCCCTTTATAGTTTTTGTTTATTACTGTACCAACATATTCATTTTCAACCTTATCTGATGAACGGTTGTAACATGTAACGTCAATTCCCTTTTCAACCAAAATCGGACACAACGTCGTCAGGACGTTCTCTATTCCTCCGCGACGCGAAGGAACAACTTTATGCCCAATCATAGCAACCTTCATTATTTTCACTCCAATTTAATTATCTTCCCGTGCCAGTAAGCATAACTATCGGGGTCTTAAGCATAATTTTTAAATCATTAAGATATGTACGCGTTTGAATATATTCAATATCCATTTCAACCCATTTTTCAAACGGAATATCGTTTCTGTTTTTGGAAATCTGCCAAGTGCAAGTAAGACCAGGTGTAACCAAAAGACGTAATCTTTGATAATCTGTGTAATACTGAACTTCTCGTGGCAGAGGCGGTCTCGGACCCACCAAAGTCATATCACCCTTAAACACGTTGAAGAACTGCATTAGTTCGTCAAGGGATAATTTTCTTAAAATTTTACCCACTCTCGTAATACGCGGGTCATTCTTGATTTTAAAAACTGGACCGTCCATTTCATTCTGTGCTGCAAGGCTGTCAACCATTTTATCGGCATTAGCACGCATTGTTCTGAATTTATACATATAAAATTCTTTTCCGTGGCGACCAACTCTTATTTGCTTATAGAACGGTCCTGCGCTCGGATCATCAATAACGATTACTATAGCAATAATTATCATAAGCGGTAGGAAAAAAAGCAGAATAAGCGTAGCAAAGAAAATATCAAAAAGTCGTTTTTGTTTCCAAAACGTAGAATACGATTTTTCAATAATAGCTTCTAATTTTGCTCTGGTTTTTTCATCAACTTTATCTTGTTCGATATACGGCATAATTAAACACTTCTTTCTGATATATTCATTGCACTGTCAAATTCAGTTTTTCTGTTTTCAGAAAAATAAAATTTTGTAAACTTAATATTTTTATTTTTAAAATCGGATTCATTCTCATCTATAAAACCGGGATGAAAAAGCACTTCAATATCCTTTTCGTGCTTACCTGCGATTTTTTTATATTTTGTTAAGATTTTTTCAACTCTTCTTTCATCCATTTTACCTGAAAAAAGAATTCCGAAAAAATATGCACTCGGTAATTTCTTATTTTTAACATGTCTTTTATTAAAAAGCCATAAAAAATTTAACAACCACTGCTTAATAACATTTACCAAATCATAAGTGAAATACAGCGAAGGAGTTTTAAGATAAGGCAAAATAGGTTCAGCGGGAATTCGTATATATTCAACTGATATATTTTCGTCCTCCAGGACTCTTATAAGAGTTTTGAAAACAGACGGAATCATGTGAGAATGTTGATGACTATCGACACAAAACGGCACGTCGGAAGGCATAATAGATTTGTAATAAAGAACTTGTGCCCTGATTTCTTCGTAAAGCTGCTTAATAAACTCTTTACGGTTAAAAATATCGAGTTTTAAAAGGCCACCAAATGAATATTTAAAATTGCCGTCAGAATCAGTAAAAAGCAGCACGTTGTTTTGTTCTGCCATACATTTTCCCTCAACGAGATTCAAATGAAGAGAGAGTCTGACGTCTTTATGTTCTAATAATTCCTTGACATCAAAACGTTCCAAATTTAGGAAAACGCTAACCTTATTCAAAGAACCATTTTTCAAACAATCCAGAATACGTTTTGAAGATATATCATTCAGTCCGTAATCATCGGCACAAAAGTATATCACTTATTTTTCACCTTCTACGTTAAGTTTAACAACAACCGTATTGTCAATGACGGCAATACTGTTTGTAGCCGGCCATTCTCCCATAGCCTTTACTTCATCTTTTTCGGCAAATTTTTCTTTCTCAACTCCATACAAAAATTCATAATTCATATCGCAATAATCATTCAAAGCACTGCATAGCACGCTTTGTCCAACGGTTTCATCATCAGCACGAAGGATATAGCCATCAGTAATTCCGGTAATATTAGGCGAAAGATTAACACTATAATCCTCACTATTCTCTAATGCACCGAATATAACGATCTTCTTACAATTTTTCGAGTCTGGTGATTGCTCAATTCTATCAGCTATACGTATCAAAGTGCCGTATGATTTTTCATAGGCTATTTGAGCTTTATGATAACTGACGTTTGCAACAACAACTTGATTTGCCACTAAAATGATAGCAGTAATAAGTATCACCCACTGCTTTATACACGAGTGCTTTTTGGTAACATCCGTGCCGCGTTCATAAAGTATAACAAAGAACAAATAAAAGACAGCGTATCCCATAAGCATAAGAGTATGATAATCAATACCGGGATTAATAATTGCCAAAACGCCTGCTCCTATAATCAACATAGCACAAAAAACAATAACGGCAAATATATTCCAAAAACTTTTATAAATTTTATTAATTACTATGTATTTTCCGTAATGAGCAATAGTAAACAATAGTGCAAACGCATTAATTATCACGTGAACGTTTATACCATTTGAGAAATCAAAAAAGAAATCTTTAAATGTTTCCTTAATTGTATAGAGCGATCCCCAAATATCCAACGAAGATAACGAAAAAGAAGAATTAATACCTTGATAATCAAGCAAATCGGTTGAGAAAACGCTCATTACAATTCTAAGAATTACGCTATAAAGCACTACCCCGCCAATTCCGGATATAAGAATAAAGGAAATTTTCTTAAGCATAGCGATAAACTGCGTTCTATCGTAGATAATTTCATCGATAAGTTTAAGCAAAATAAGCATTATCGTTACTGTCAAATAAGCTTGATATATACCGGTTGATAAAGCGATGAGCAATGCGGAAAGTAAATACCTTGGTTTTTTGTTCGTTAAAAACATAGCAGCAAGAGTTGAAAGGAAGAATGCAATACTATATCCATCCGCAACGTAATTATACATCATAATCGAAGTGACCGTAGGGAAAGATACTATAACCGAACCTATCAAAACTGCGGTTATTTTTTTACTTACATTAAGAATTTTGCAGATTATAACAGCTCCTAAAGCGTGAAATATAATTGCAATAATACCGTTTAAAAAAGGAAGATCGTAAAAAGAAGTAAAAGAACAGACAACGGGAAGGAACCATCTACCAAGACCGATCATATTTTGAGAATCGTATCTGAAGACAAGTGAATCCCAATTAGGAATCCAACCTGTCAATTTATATATATGAGCAAGTAACCCCACAATTAAAGCTGCAAAAAAGCAAACTTTCCATACTGGCAATATATTAGAATAAAATTTTTTAAGTGTTTTTTCCGGCAAAATTACCACTCCAACCATTTGAATTTATGTAAAAATTTTCCGTAAAGCTTATCATAAAGTTTTACTCCCAGAAGACGTTTAAAGAACAGCGTTCGCTTAGCTGTTGCAGACGTCCACGAAGCAGAAAAATGATGTATAGAATAAGTGTTATTGGTAATTACGATTTTTCCGGTATAGTATTTCATAGGGCAAAGATAATCTTCAGGCAACATTCTAATACCCATAAAAACTTGATCTTGATTATTACTGTTAAATCCCATTTTTACCATTGTTTTGGTATTTCTTTCAGGACAAGGAGTAATATCATAAGAACCATCACTAAGCAAAAAAGGAATGTCGTTGTAATCATTAAGTAAAGCGCCAACTAAAGCATTTCCCTGTTCACAAGCAAAACCCAAACCGGTGGATATAACAGAATTATCATCAAAGCCCATGTATCCACCATCAACAACAAGATCGTCTATCGGCTTTATAATTTCCACGTCGGTATCAAGATATATTCCGCCGTTTTCATACAAAACTTTTAGTCTTGCATAGTCACTGACAAATGCCCATTTTTTTGCTTCATAAGCTTCGGATGCATATCTATTTTGTTTAAAATCAAAATTATCTTCATTTATGCAAACTATTTCATATTGAGGACAGAATTTTCTCCAACTTCGTATGCATTTTTGTGCAAGTTTAGGAAGTTCATTTTTACCAAACCAGCAATAATAAATCACTTTTGGTACACTCATTGGTTCTTCTTCCCCCTATAAAATTCAAAAACAGTTTTAAAAGCAGTCTTATTGAAAATAAAATTAGTTAAAACGTATAAAACAATTATCCAAACAGAATGAATAACTCCATTTATCAAAAGTTTACCAAAAGAATAATTACTGAAAGAATCTACGTAAAAAACTGCCAAAACAACTAAAAACACCAAAACATTTAAAAGCAACGTTTTATAAGTTAAAAATTGTTTTCGATTTAATACCTTTTTATTAGTATGATAGATAGTTGCGATACTGCGATAAACAAGAGCAACTATAGTACCTAAAATAGCACCGCATATTCCCCAAAAAACAATAGCAATTACAGAAACACTCAGGTTTAAAATCATTTCCCAAATAGCAAATGATCGAGTCTTTTTAAAGTCACCCGCAAACTCGATAACGCTATTTACAGGAATTTTGCAATTAGAAATAAGATTCATTATAACAAACAAAATTAAAAGCAGTCTGTTAGTATATTCTGCATCATTAATACCTTTTGTATAAATCTGTATAATCGGCAGAAGAAAAACAGCCATTAATGTATATACAATAAACGTAGCCATAACGTAAAGAGTTTCATATGCATTATATAGTTTATCAAATTTTTCACGGTCTTTATGAAACATTTGACCAAGAGCAAAAGTAAAAGAAGAAACAACGCTGCTGATAAAATTTTGTACTTGAGAAAAGAAAATGTTATATATTGCGTAAACGCTTACAGCTTTAAAATCACAAAGAACAGAAATTAAAATAACGTCAGTGTTGTTAAAAACCATGCCTGATAACTGATGAACCAAAACTGAATTTTTTTGCGAAATCGCATTAAAATCAGGCTTAGATTTTAATTGTAACCAATGATATCTACGTTTGGCATAAAAATACAAAAAGGAAAGCTGTGCTATGTACAATATACAATATACAAGTTGTATAAGAATAAGACTATCGGTTAATAAAAGAACCAAAATCTTGGCAATATTTGACGTAAGCTGAAGAACGGTTTCGGAATTGTTTATTACGTATTTTCTGCCGTCAACCTCCAAAAGTATGCGGTATTTGGCTTGAACAAAATAACTAAACAACGCAGGAATAGCGGTAAGAATAATTATAAAAAACAATACGTGTCTATTAATAGACGTGGGTATTACGTATGCGTAAACGACAGCAATCAATAGAACAATTGCAAGATATATAATACCGGTTCGTCTATAATAAATATTGGTAGCAGAAAGAACTTCACTGGCACTCTGATAATCATTTTCGCCGATTTTTTTATAAAGAGCCTGAGTAGTCGCAAGGCCTACGCCGGCTTCAAGTAAAAACATATAAACAAATATTTGCTTAATGGTTGATAAAACGCCGTTGACTTCAGAGCCAAAGTTTTCAAGATATAATCTCGGCAACAAAAAACTCAAAACAATAAGTACTATTTGATATACAAGTGATGACACAACGTTACGTCTTATTCTAGTATCCTTTTCAGCCATTCCGCCACCTCCTTACAAGAAATATTAAAATTTACACACGATTACAAACGTAGTCAGCGGTTGCATCATTTCTAGGAATTATTTTTACAGGATTACCTATAACTATACTATGATCAGGAATATCAAAATTAACGTAAGTAAGAGGCGCAATCAAAACGTCGTTACCTATTTTAATGTTACCAACTATTACCGCATTAGTTCCTATCCAACAATTATCTCCAATAATAGGAGCCCCTTTACGTTTGCCTCGGTTTTCCATGCCAATAGTAACACCGGTACCTACGTTCACGTTTTTGCCGATAACTGCATCAGGATGAATTATAACGCGGCCTAAATGTCCAATATAAAATCCTTCGCCTATGCTTGTCCTTGCAGGAATCTGAATTTGAGTCTTATGAGAAAGGCATAACAAACGCCATGTATAAAAGGCTTTCAAAGGATTAAATTTACATAAATTCGCTTTTCTGAACAATAATATGTATTTAATTTCCAGGGGACGTATAATTCTTTTTATAAAAGGTTCGCCTTCTTCACCGTAATACCTATATAAATCTTTTTTTAAAATACTTTTCATAAATTACACACTCATTTATCTTTTGACTCAAGAAAAATTTTTCTTGTAACAAAGTTATATACAGGAACTGCCACCATAGCAATAAACTTAACAATCAAATAATATATAGATGTAAAGTTAACGCCTATCCATAAAATAATCTGATTTAAAATAAGACCGCCAATACTCAAAAGTACAAAAATAATAAATTCTTTAGCTTTATCTTGATTTTTGCTTTTGAAAACAAATTTCATACTTAAAAGATAGTTTACAACTACCGAAACACAAAACGAAATTGTTGAAGCGATTAATACATGTAAATCGCAAAATTCTTTTAAGAGAACTAAAACACCCACATCAACCAAGGCGGCGATTACACCAACTATTCCAAATTTAATGATTTGTTTAAGCATAACCTCTCCCCTTAATTTTTGTCAAATATGTAAAATGCACACAATAATGGCATTTTATCTTAGTTTATTCTTGTATTATATCATACGAGTTATTGAAAATCAATTGTTTAAAATATAATTTTATAATATTTAACCGTGCAATTGACATACAAAAGTAGCGGTGATATAATTCTTTTATAATCTTTATGTAAAAAAGGAAGGAATTATTTATGCACGGTTTTGGTAAAAGATTACTGGCCTTATTTAACTTTCCGCGAACATTCCCTGTTTATCTTTGCGTTTTACTTTCAAAACAAAAATCGCTTATTAAGGAAGATATAGCCCGTTGGAACGAAATAGACCAAAACAAATTTGGTTTATTTAAATCTCTCAACTGGTATTTAACTTATAAAAAAGAATTCAGAAACCTTCTCCAGCACAGATTAAAACACCCTTCTTACACCTTCTCTGCAATTATCCATTCAATAATAGCGCGTATATTGTGGAAACCGATGGAATCTCTTTATATATACACCAAAGATATTGGCGGAGGCTTATATATTCAGCATGGCTTTGCAACAATCATCAGTGCTCAAAAAATAGGTAAAAACTGTAGAATTTATCAGCAGGTCACTATTGGTTATAAAGGTGAATTCAGCCCAATACTCGAGGATAACGTATCGATAACGTGTGGTGCTAAAGTCCTCGGACAACTAACTATGCACAAACATAGCCTTGCCGCAGCCGGAGCTGTTGTTCTCAAAGACGTACCCGAAAAAGCCATAGTTGGCGGAGTCCCTGCTAAAATAATAGGTTATAAAGACGAAAACAATTTAGATTTTCAAGGTTAAAAGGACGGCAACGCCGTCCTTTTAACCTTTTCTTAACACATTTTCATACATGTTTTTAAAAAATAAAAAAATCCAAGTTAAGCAACTTGGATTTTTGGGATAGTTTGAACTTAATGGCACGAATAAAATATGCCTGAAACCTATAAATTATCTACTGATTTTTAATTTTTGTTTAACGAAAATAATTATTGCAAAAATTAGCAAGAAACTATATAAAAATATTTTTACTACATCTATAATAAATTCGTTACTTTCGAAATATACTACTTTTCCGTTGTCCTTGATATATTCAATTAGCGTGTTTTCATAACGGCCAGTTATATAAAAAACAAAATTATCTTCTTCATCATAATTTATAACAATTTGGTCTTTATGCATTAGAGTTTGCCATTCAATACTTATCGCATTATCCATATTGGGCAAAGTTTCATCAGTTTCTATATTTTTAGAAATCAGTTGCCCTATTACTCTCCTGTTATTGTCATCAATATCAATGGAACGTCTTCCGTTAGAATTAATGAGAAGAAAACCAAAAATCTGCGACAATATCAATATTATACATACAATTGACGCTACAATACTTCCTACTATTAATAAGCGTTTTTTCATTTTATCACCGACTATATTTTTTCTTTCAAGGTTTTGCAACTTGAAATTAGAATTTTTCTAATACGACCGCAGAGATTTCTGTGCTTTTTATATGTATCTTCGTCAATAACACTTGTATTAAATAATAGTTGTAGCCAGCCCTCTGTCTCGCTGCACTCTTTTAGAGAAATTTCAAATTTAGACAGCATATCTGCCCTACTTTGTCCGTAATTCGCTTCTCGAATATTAGCATAAACACTACTTGAGCTTTTGCGAATTTGAAAAAGAGTGTTTGATGGTGCTTTAATATTTTGACACATTAATTCAATATCCGTCGCTAATTGTTCAGAATATATAAGCAAATAATTCTTGGGCATAATCTCACTTCCTCTGTAATGATTATACTAGAAACTCAAATAAAATCAACGGCTTGCCGTTGTATATCATCAATTCCGCAGGAATTGCATATCATCAAAACTTTAGTTTTGTATATCATCAAGCCGACAGAAATACACACCTGAAGGTGTGATGAGATACAACAACGGCAAGCCGTTGTTGATGATATACACGCTGACGCGTGATGATATGCCAAGCCTGTCGGCTTGGATAAAAAAATTCCAAGTCGAAAGACTTGGAATTTTTTG
>JAEIGA010016548.1_pt1 | contig 11216 bp, 7 predicted proteins | sample 9270691 | NCBI WGS metagenome assembly JAEIGA01 (sample SAMN17057246, study PRJNA624740) | gut metagenome | biome: biome; isolation source: fecal sample | host: Bos grunniens | place: China: Xizang | collected 2019
CTGCGCTGATATTTGCTCTCCCCAGCATCTTTATCCCTCCCTGCCTCTTTAACTATAATCCTGTATAGAAGGACATTTGAGAGGAGAATCCATAGACTGCCGCCGAGAGTACCGGTATATTCATACCACTGTACAGACTTTATCGAACCTGCAAAAGCATTACCGAGAACAAGCCATGGCCAAGAGACCTCTGCATCGAAATAGTAGTGCTCCCAACCTAGCCATGTTACAATAAAAAAGAGGTAGGGTATAAAACTGTCCCTGGAAGCACCATCCCTTTTGAGAATCTGCTTCTTGAACAATCTGTAGAACCAGAATACCAGCGACATCTGGAAGGCATTCAGAAGTATAGCTGCAATCCCCCCTGGAAGTGTCGCATATGAAACCCAATAAGTGGTAATGGTATTCCAGACCACAAACAGCAGATAGTAATACCATGTAGCCCCCTTGACATCATGCTTTCTGCATATATCCTCAATAAAAAATAGAGGCACCATCCCGAATAGAGCCAGAAAGCCAAGATGGTCTACCAGAAAAGGTAATGACAGCAGCAGGGAGGAAATAAGAATCCACCCCAATATATATATGTGAACACTCTTTCTCGATTTCATAAGGGAACCTTTTAACGCCTACAAATATACTAAATCTTCATTTTTTATTATATCTTTGTCTTTATTATGGTGACAATTTATGATTGAAGAACTAATAAAAGGGATAATAGTTGGATTAGGAGCATCTATCCCATTGGGACCTATCGGTATTCTCTGTATCCAAAGGACACTGAGCAAAGGAAAATGGTCAGGGTTCGCTACCGGCATGGGGGCTGCAATTTCCGATATCATATTCTCTGCAATCGCCCTTTTGGGCCTTGCCTTTGTCAATGACTTTCTCACCACATACCGCGAGTGGGTAATGCTATTTGGTGGTGCCATTGTTGCCGGGTTCGGATTGAAAATTTTCATCACTAACCCCATCAAGCAAATCAAGAGGGTTCAAGAGGGTAACCATCAGTACATTCAGGATTTTGCATCCTCATTCATAATGACAATTACCAATCCAGGTGCCATCTTCCTTATCATAGGGATGTTTGCATTTATCGGCATTGACTCTGGAAGCTACGAATTCGGGCTTGTCCTTGCCCCAGCACTTTTGGGTGTATTTATAGGTACTCTCGGATGGTGGTTCACATTGTCAACAGTGATAAATATGTTCAGAAACAAGTTCAGACTCAAACAACTGCTTGTAACGAACTGGATTGCAGGTACCATCATTATGGCTATTGGTATCGTAACCTTGTTTGAAGGACTTATTCAAATAATCAGACTATACATATGAGACCAGACAAAACTTTAGGAGTTTTAGGGGGTATGGGACCTGCTGCCACAGCAGATTTCCTCAGAGTTCTCGCTGAAAAAACCCCTGCGAGCTGCGATCAAGAGCACCCTAGAATGATCGTCTACTCAAATACAATCACACCTGACCGTACAACATTTTTGCTTGGGAAAGGGCCGGATCCCACTGAATACCTGAAAGATGGGCTTAAAACCCTCATCGGTTGGGGAGCTGATATCCTTTGCGCCACTTGTAACACAGCCCACTATTTCATTGATGGGATGAGGGATGAAATAGAGAAACCTATCGTCCACATCGTCGATGAGACTATACTCAAATCATCAACCATCTCTCCAAAAGGTGCATGGCTTACAGCCACTCTCGGCACTATGAGGACCGGTCTGTATCAGAAGCATGCTCAAGATAGCGGATACAATTTCAGAGTAGCATCAGAAGAGCTCCAAGTGGAAATTCACGATGTTACCGATATGGTAAAAGCCGGCAAACATAAAGAAGCTGGGGAAAAATTCAGAGGAATAATAGAACAACTTTGGGCCATTGAGAAACTCCCAATCGTAGGAGCTTGTACAGAAATTCCTATCGCTTACGCAAATACAGGACTCGATCCAGAAATGGCCATCTCATCACTTGAGGCACTCGCTGACGGCTGTATAAGAGAACTTTACTATAAATAACAGATATCCAGTATGAAAAAGATAAAAATAGCATTACCTATGCAGATTCTGATGGCACTAGTTCTGGGTGTCATATTCGGAATCTTTGGCCATGAGTATGTAAAATATATCAGTTGGGCAGGGGTAATATTCCTCCGCTTCCTAAAGATGATTGTCGTTCCTATAGTATTTTCATCTATGGTGGTGGGAGTTGCAGGCATGGGTAACAGCGGTGGTTTGGGAAGAATCGCCGGCAAAACCTTCAGCTTCTACATCATCACTACCCTTATAGCGGCATTTATCGGGATGCTCTTTGTGAACATTCTGGAACCTGGTGTAGGGTCCACCCTTATTGACCAAGCCAACGGAGCAGCTCAAGCAGCATCTGCCAATAAGATTTCACTCGGGGAAAGGCTTATTACTATTGTTCCTGACAATATCTTCAGATCCCTTACAGAGGGTGATCTTCTTGCAATCATCTTCTTCGCCATCCTCTTCGGTTTCTTTGTGACCAAAGTGGAGGAGAAGTCAAGAAATATGATTGTGGATGTATTCCAGGCGGTATTTGACGTAATTATGAAGATTACTCTGGCCGTTATCAAGCTTGCCCCTATCGGAGTTTTTGCCATAGTTTCCAAGATGATTGCCGAGCAGGCCGGTGACACAGCCAAACTGGTAGAGATCGCCCAAAGCCTTGGAATGTTCGTCCTAATCGTATGGATAGGTTGTATGATTCAGTTCTTCATCATCCTACCCGCTATAGTCCATTTCATCGGCAAGGAGAACCCATGGAAACATATGAAGAAGATGTCTACAGCTATCCTTACTGCATTCTCGACCTGCTCATCAGGTGCAGCACTCCCTATCTCCATGAGGGACTCACAAGAGAAATGCGGAATCTCCAACAAAATAGCCAGCTTCACTCTCCCCCTTGGCGCCACCATCAATATGAATGGCACAGCACTATATGAATGTGTAGCTGTAATATTCATCGCACAGGTATACGGAGTGGATCTGTCGATAATGGAGCAATTGATAATTGTAGCAACAGTACTATTTTCTGCAATCGGTGCAGCCAGCATCCCTATGGCAGGACTTGTAATGCTCTCTGTAGCACTCTCTGTAGCAGGCCTTCCACTCGAGGGTATCGGACTTGTACTTGCTGTAGAGCAACTCTGCGATATGCCTCGTACCGCCACCAACTCATATGGAGATATGTGTGCTGCGGTAGTTATTGCCAAATCTGAGGGTGAGAAACTTACTATAAGCGAGTAGCCCTGAGAATCTCCCTTTTACCCCCCGGAGGACCGGGAATACGTTCGACTCGAAGGCCCAGGCTTTCGAGTCGTCTTCTTATTACCCCTTTTGAACAATATGTAGTGAGAACTGCACCGGGATTCATCACCTGCACAAGGCGCTGAAACGCCTCCTCTGTCCACATATCGGGCTGCTTCTCGGGGGCAAATGCATCAAAATAGACCACATCTATCCCTTCGGGCAATAGATCTATGGTATAATCGCAATGCCTCTTTTCAAGGGTAAACCAAGGGGTAATCTCCACTGGGACATTCCAGAAAGCTGCGTGAATTCTATCAAGCAGTTCACCATTTACGAGTTCTCCATATTGGAGTTTGCGCAACATCTCGGTGGAAACAGGATATTTCTCGAGTGAAATATAATGAACAGGGTGCTCGGCATCTGCCACCATAGCTGTAACAGCAGCATTAAGACCTGTGCCGAAGCCCACCTCCAATAATCTCATAGGTGAACCATCGGCACGGTATAAAAATGCTGAATCTCTGAATATATGGTTCGACTCGGTAAGAGCCCCTTTGACTGAGTGGTAATGTTCGTCCATCTCCCTTACGAAAAGGGTCGCCGAACCATCAGCAGTTATCTCTATCTCAGCAGAATGCATCTGACTACCTGGTATAGTAACCAATCATCCTCTCTATGGCCCTTTGACATACAGGACAGAATCCAGGAGCAGTATTTGTCTTCATCCTGCAATCTGGAACTGGTCTGAAAATACCTTTTGCCATATAGCCACCACCTTCATAGAGACCAACCTCCGCTCCACTCTCCATCATATCTTTCCACTTACTTTCAAAATGGACCTTAGTGGTAATATTGGGCTCCCAAGGTTCAATTTTGATATTGTAGAAATCCTCATAAGAGGTGCTTGAGTCATAATATTCATCTCCAAGCCCTGCAAAACTGTGCCCGAATTCGTGAACAAAAACCGGTTCTGCATAGATGCAGTCACTCGCACTCAATCCATAGAAGTTATAGATACCACCTCCACCATACTCTTTATTGTTAACCAACACATAAAGGGCATCATACGGGGCGTTGGATGCTACCTGACTTACAAGTTTATGGTTTTGGGCTGTAAGGTACCTGTCACTACGGAATGTATAGAAATTGGAGCTTACCACAGTCCTTTTCCATATATCCTTGTGAGGAATGTCTGTACCACTCTCCTCTGACACAGACTCCAGAATCCATATATTGAAATCCCCTTTGTGGCGGGTATAAGGATCCATAGTAAACATGTAGTCAGCAAATCTCTGTGCATCTGCCCTGAATTTATCCATCTCTTGTGCAGTATACCCCTCTGCTATAAAAAGCAGGTCTACTTTATTGGCAGGATCACCATTATAGAGAATCTTGTCCACTTTGAAATCATTTGGGACCTCTCGGCTTATCAGCTTGTCAGATGGATCCACTTCAATAGAAAAAATCTCCCCATAGAGACCTGTTTCCCTTGACCTTTCAAACACTTTAAAAAGGAATTTATCTTTAGGATACGGGATAACATAAGAACTGGCAAATGCCTGAGGGGTGGTTCTGGCTTCAGCAGTAGTTCTCCACTCCTGAAACAGGGTATTGAACCCTTTTGAATATATCTCCTTTCCATCAGGTGTATGAACCTCAAGTCTGTATTCGCCGTAGCGGAAAGTATCTATAAGATTTACCTTTGATCCGCTCCAGTCACACTCTCTGGCCATACCATCAAGAAAAATATTCTGATACGAAGCATCTCCGGCAAAAGTGAGATCCACCCTTAACCTGTAAGGGTGGAAATATGTATCATAATCGGGCTGCACCACCTGCGACTGAGCTAGGGCACACACAGACGACACTACAAGTGTCAAAATTGCAAAGACCCTTCTCATATTACTCAACAACAACAGGTGATTCTTCAGCAACAACCTCTTCCACGGTCTCCTCAACAACCACTACCTCTTCTTTATTGAAACAAGGGAGTGGAGATGGAAGTTTTGCCCATGCAAAGAGGTTACAAATCCACAATACCACCAAAACAACCACTAGAGAAGAGAGTGATATCACCCATTTTTTCCAAGCTGGAATACCCTTCTTGGCATATGGATCTTTCAGGTTCAAAGTTGGGAATTTGGCAATATTTGTAAGGGTTTCACCAAATGGAATGCTGATACGGGTAGAGGCATTCATTGCCCAACCATTAGCATTCAAAAGTGGAGCAATATTGCGACGGCGAAGCTTCATCCACGCCATCACCATAGCAGGGCCCGAGATTACAAGCAAACACCCCACGAATGTAAGGATCACCTGCCACCAGCTCAACGCTACAAGACCTTTTACAAGACTTGCCAAAGCCGAACCAATCATGCCGACAGCCATACCTAAGGCAGCAAAGATACCGGCAAACTTACCAATGTCAAATGGTGCAGCAGTCGCTGCGGCAGCCTTTGGATCTGCAGCAGCCTTGGGGGCATTATTGATGGATGTAGTAACATCCTTCATAATCTTGGCATCCTTATCTGCAGCATTTTTGGCAATGAAGCCCTCAACGGTGCTTGCAATTCTTCTATATGGAGACCAGAATGCCTGTGACATACTGATAGGATTGTCTATCACTTTTGTGATGACAGCATCGTACTCTACACCTTTATTGTCATAGTAGATAGCATTTTTACCCACTACCACATCTCCAATATCTCCTACGGTGATAGCTGCCATAATCTGCAATTTGCCGGCTACACCTTTGGCAGTGCAGTCACAATAGACAAGATACATACCGCTGGATGGGGCCGCTGCTGAATGCTTGCCCATATCATCCACCTTCATACAGAAGAGGCACTCCCTCTGGTCTATGATAAGTCTGCCTGACTGGAATATGGCTTTGGTCTCCTTACATTTGTCATAAAAATCGTGGAAGGTGATAAAATTCTTGAGCAATCTGTAGAAATCCCTGTATACATGAAGGAACTTATCCATCACTGCAATATTATCCACATCACCCTTAAGTGCCGCATCCTTAGCTACAATGGCCAGAAGTGCATCTTTATGGTTCTGTTCAAGATATTTTTGGATGGTCTCCAAGCCCAAAGACTCCACCTCTGCCCCTGCCTTTGACCCTTTCCAAGCTTCGTATGCCGCAAATTTGGCACCTATTTCACACCATTCTGCCTCAGTAAGCTCCTTTTTCTTGGGATCCATCACTATCTCTTTAAGAGCCGCAAACTGTGCTGCCCATACAGGATTGATGGCTGCCCTCAAATCCAATGTATCTTCTCCGGTAATTCTTGCCAATGGATATGTAGCAATCTCATCAGTCTTGCCGGTAAGGTTATCTGCACTTATGGCTTCAATCCTTGAATTCTGAACATCAAGGGTAGAAGTGCTGTCAGGAGAGAATGCGGCAAGTTTAGAACGCATAAAGTAATCTTTCACCTTAGCATCCAGGGCATTGTAGAGCTCCACAGCTTTGTCGGTCTTATCACCGTAGGGAGCCTCGACTTTGGCTGCCTGCCATGCTGCATAATCTGCAAGTGACTTGTAGAAATTCTCAATTATCTCACCATTGACACCCATAACTCCACTTCTGTCCATAACACCGCCCGATACAGCTACAGCAGAGGCAATGACAGCTTTTTGGTCAGGATCATCTGCGGAAGCATCAATTATGACACCGTCTCCATTGAATGTGGTCTTGGCAAAAATGGCAGAGATATCTGAAACACCTGAGATGGATATTCTCCCCCCCTGTTTGCCAAGGCTCTCAAGTATTCTCCCTGCACATACAGAGAGATTTTTTCCAAGTTCACTCTCTTTGGAGAAATTGTCCACATCAAAACCATCTTCCCCTTTGAGAAGCAAATCAGGATCATTTACAGCATCCACAACCCATTTTGCTGTACTTATCACATCCTGTACACGAATCTTTCCATCACCATCCGCGTCCATATATACAAGACTCTTCTCATCGATCTCCAGACCTTTTACAGGACATGATAAAACTGTCCACATCTTAGGATCAAGTTCATGCAAATGGGCGATATCTTCACCTTTGGTTATTTTAACACGTGAGCAGCCTCCGATTATCTCGAAGTCCCAATCATACTTATTCTCTTTTCTAATGAATGCCATAAACTTTAATATTGAATTGGATTTAATCCTCTAAGTTAACTACTTTTTTTCAAAGTGGTAAAAAAAAGCAGCATCGTGTAAAGATGCTGCCCTAATTTAATTTGTAGATGTACTTCTATCTGAATTTCTGAGCACCGTAACCCTCTTCCGCTCCGAAGAAAACCAGTGCTTTATCGAAGCTGTATCTGTTACCATACATAGAAACTCTAGTAGTGGAAGTACCCTGTTTGTTCAGACCGTGGGCTTCACGATAAAGATTAGCTGCAGAATTTGGATCATAACTTGAAGTGGTCATAACCTTCAGATTTGCAAAACCCTTCAGATAAGGCTGGTCGATAAGCTCTTTGAAATTGCTTGTACCAGGCAACTCCCTGTTGTTTTCATATTTGACAAGAGACATAACCTCATCAAAACGTTTTGCAGGGACAAAGAGCCATTGGCCACCGCTTGTTCCAGGGATAGTGATATCACCTTTGTTCATAAAGAATAGGTTATCCCAAGCAGAGGTGATCTTGCGTTTGTCTGCAGGCAGTGTAGAGTCATCCCACGCATTGTCGATAGCGCTCAAGTTTGAGCAGCCGAAAATATTGTGGTGAACATCGTGGTCCACACCGTTGCGCATACGGTAACCGTATCCCATATCCTCCATCTCTTTGGTAGCGCACCAAGAGAATAGAACAGTATTATGATGAAAATCTACTGTTGACTTATGTGCATTTGTGGTCTGGTTAAGGGCACCATTAACCTCGCAGCTCGCGTAGATATTGCTTACAAACACATTGTTGTAAATTTGCCAGTTACCACCTTTATGCATAAGGAGGATACCATAGAACGAAGAGTTCAGGAACATACAGTTTCTTATCGCAAGGTTACCTGAGAAATTACCACCTATAGAGCGGATTGCTGAGTTAGGTGGTTCACTGATTGGCTTCACACGACCTGTCTCGCAACCTTCAGGACAACCCCAACGTGGATCTGTCGGATCTGCAGGGCAATATTCAAGATAGTTGCCAAGGTCAAAGGAGATACCGTCAATAACCATAGTGGCAGCCATATTTGAGGTGCACTCAAGCATCAGAAGTCCCATACCGATGGTACCTCTCTGCTGTGTGGTAGGCTGGATACGGGTGATGTACTTCTGCGGATCTCTCTCAGTAAAATCGGAATTGAATCCACCTACAAGGGAAACATACTTACCCTTGATTTCGATCCAACCACGATCCAGATTACCAAGATAATTACCCTCTGCGATACATACCACACCACCATTGGGTGCAAGGTCTATGGCCCTTTGTACATCCTTAAGAGGAGATTCTTTAGCACCTGTACCCCTTGCTGAGCCTCTGTCTATAGTCACATAGAGGGCGTTTGCCGGGATGTTTGCAGGTGTAAACTCATCAAGACTCACAGGTGCACCTGCTGGAGCAGATGGAGCGGGCTGTGGGGACTGATAAGTTTGAGTAGTGGCAGGTTTCTGCGCTGGAGGAGTCTGAGCTGAGCTTTGACTCTGAGAGGAAGATGACTTGTTCACCTCCTCTGTTAGTGCATTGATACCTTTTTTCAGTTTGTTACCCAAATTACCCAATTGTGCGTGGGCAACTCCGAATGTAAGGAGGAACATTAGCACTACTACAAATAACTTTTTCATAGTAAATGGGTTTATAAAATTATAACGGTATAAAGTTAATAAAATATTTCCGTCATTTATACAACAAAACTAAAGATTTTTAGAACTCTCCACACCTCCCCATCTCTCCACCCTCTCATCATAAATCTTCCCATCCCAGTCCAGTCCGAAGGCAAAGTCATACACATTCCCCTCTGTATCGCAATAGCAAGTCATATCGTGAGGTTTGTCCTCACAATGGAGCTCCACTGCAGACATATCTTTCGGGAGTTGGAACGGCAGAAGTCCCGAAGGAGCCTCTCTGCCGGAAATTATATCCATTATTGCTTGAGCCTGCACATCAAACCCCACTATCACCCCATCGGCATAAGGCTCAATCTCCTTCATCACCATAGGATTAAGCATATTGATCACCACTATTACGGGTTTATCACCCATCTCCTCCCGCACCTGATGAACCATCTCCATATCGCATTTATTGATAGTTCTGGCCGACTTTCCATGATAACTCCTCTCACCTGCAATGCTTTGTCCTCTTGCATCTATGGCAATATAATCTTCATACTGCAAAGAAATGGGGATATACCCATTGTTATAACCCATCAAATAGCTATGTGGAGACTCTATGAACACCACTGCTGCGTCAGCATCATCCGGAGATGAAGCAATGGCAAAATCTCTCTCCACCACCTGTGCCGGCACTGGATCATACACCCTCTCTTCCTGTATCTGCCTCCAGTAATTGGGTCCCTGCGGTACTCTGCGCTCAGGGATATAGAGTCGCATTCTACTCCTCAATGGCAACACATTGCCCTTGTTTTTCAAAAGGACAATGCTCCTGAGCTGCTGGGCATACCCTTTGGCCATAAACTCAGGGCATCCCACTACCCTCTCTGCCTCAGACACATCTATATATGGATTCTCAAAAAGACCTACCCTGAACATATTGAGCAGAAGTCTGTATGCTGACTCCTCAAACCGTCTCCTCATCCACTCTTCGCCGTGCTCACTAACCCCCATTTTGTATGCCTCTAGTACCGGAGCCATCTCATTGTTTCCACCAAACTGATCCACCCCAGCCATCAGTGCCTTATAGTGCCGCTCTGCCACACTCAAATTCTCCACACCCCAGGGTTTACCTGAGTGCACACCCGGATCCTCACTATCGTGGGTCACCAGCCAGTCTGTACATATAACACCTTCAAATCCTACCTCCTGACGAAGTTGACGCAACAGCACATCGCTATTGTATCCATTGGCCACATCCTCAGGTGTTTGCCCGAAAGGTATGGTATAATAAGGCATCACTGCAGAAGAGGCGCCTGTCCCCCTCCTGAGATCGAAAGCACCATTCACAAAAGGGATTTTATGCAGTTCATAACACCCACCCGGATATACAGCATATTTTCCATTTCCGTAATGGGCATCACGTCCCCCCTCTCCACATCCCCCTCCGGGCCAGTGCTTTGCCATCGTATTGACACTTTTTCTGCTCCATCCATTGCCATCAGGTGATTGGAACCCATCAGCATATGCCCTGGTAAGATCCGCCACCAATTTGGGATCGCAACCGAAAGTGCTGCTATATCGGTACCAGCGTGGATCTGTGCCCAAATCTGCCTGCGGTGATAAGGCTGTCGCAATACCCTGCAATCTGTACTCTCTCGCTGCGATTCTACCAAATTCCTCCACCTGCTCAGGGTCAAATGTGGCAGCGAGCCCCAGGAGATTGCTCCAAAGCGACCTTTTACCACTTGCACCCGCAGCAAACTCCGCATCAGGGGTAGCAAGATGTCTCGGATCTGATGAATTATTGGCCGGAATCCCGTGAGTTCGCCCCTCTACCAGAGCCTGAACACTGTTATTCCATTTTGCAGCCACCGAAGGGGAATCCACCCTTGAGACAAGTACGTGACGGACATTGTCCTCCAAAAGGAAGTGCCTCTGCGCATCTGTTATATCCGGAGTATCAAGATGATTCTGAGGGCTATAGAGCATCAATCCTGCAATCTCCTCCACACTCAGTCTCGAGGCAAGATCCCTCGCCCTCTCCTGAGGAGTGAGACGCCAGTCCTCATAGGGCCTCAACACACCATCCCCTATAAAATCTTTAAATGGAAGTCCATCCACATAGATAATCTTCACACCTGAATCGGGAGAGTATCCCA
>JAEIGA010016549.1_pt1 | contig 11215 bp, 7 predicted proteins | sample 9270691 | NCBI WGS metagenome assembly JAEIGA01 (sample SAMN17057246, study PRJNA624740) | gut metagenome | biome: biome; isolation source: fecal sample | host: Bos grunniens | place: China: Xizang | collected 2019
CAGTATTTGCTGACAGCCATACTTGTGTAAGAGCTAATATGTGTCCTGTAAGATGTGTAAAGATCAAGTTATGAGAAGGATAGGAATAATAGCATTGTTTGCAGTGCTGTCTGTCGCATTTGCCTGCGAGAAGATTGTGACAGTGACTGAAACGGTTACGGAGACAGTTATTGAAAAAGAGAAGGTCGAGACTTCTGCTCCTGTTCCTGCGCTTCCGTCATGGAGCACATCCGCTGTTCGTATAGGCCTTATCGGAGACTCAATCTCGACTTTTGCAGGATGGATTCCGGATGGTTTTGTTGCATATTATCCGAATGCCGCCTCAGAAATTCTGGATGTCAAGCAGACATATTGGTATCGCTTGATATATAATCTTATGCCTGATGCTGTCCTTGACAGGAATCTTGCGTTTTCGGCAACGCGCGTGGCAAAGATCGGAAAGGAGGACAATTACGATAAGAATGATTTCGTCACGAGGATCGACCAGGTAGGTTTTGACAATCCGGACATCGTGATAATCCATGGTGGAACTAATGACCGCAAAGCGTCTACACCGAATCATGTACCTCTTGGCGAGTATGGCTACGACCTTCCTCTTGACCAGTTGGATCGGACATGCTTCCGATCATCTTATGTCTGCATGGTCCGTAAGATTATGGAAAAGCATCCGGGTGTGAAGATAGTCTGCATAATAGGCGATACTCTTAATACTGAAAAATATCAGGGGTTGGCTGATTCGATAAAGGCTATTGCGGATTACTATGGATTCCCGATAGTAAACTTTACTTATGCGCTTGAAAGTGCAGATGGCGTTCATCCAAATGCCTCGGGAGCACAATATATGGCTGACAGAATCTTCGATGTACTCCAGAAGGAGGGACTCTTGTATTATAAAAAATAGAAAATGAGACGTTTGTTCTTGATAACCACGGTTTTGTCTGTTGCGGTTGGGGTATATGCCCAGCCGGTGCTGGTACATACCCACGACATGATGAACAGGAAACCTGTGGAGAAATATTCTCATCTGGGGCAGGAATGCTGGAGTTCTTTGGAACCTATTCATGCCCAGGATACTCTTATTCCAACCTTGAGCCTTCTCCCGCACGATTTGCCGGAGGATCAGGCAGCTCCATTCTATCCGCGCATCAAGGCACTTCGTGACGGCCGTTATATCATGTTCTGGCAAGGTGGTCAGATTTCCAGCAGAGTGTACTATGCCCACAGTACAGATCTTCTTCATTGGGGAAAACCGGTGCGAATGTACGGTCCCCACCAGGTTCAGGTCGATAAGCATAAGCCTTACAGACGCTATATGACTTCTGACGCCGTTGTACTGAAGACAGGTGAAATCGTTAATGTGACATCATTCAGAAGCGATATGTATGCTTCCGGAAAAGGGTGTGGAATAATGATCAGCCGCAGCCGCTATAACGGCGATGAGTGGAATAACAAGGCTATCATTTATGAAGGACCTAACTGGGAACCTTTCCTTCTGGAACTTCCGGACGGCACTCTTCAGTGCTATTTTACTGACGCCAAGCCGCAGACAGCAAACTCAGGAACATCTATGATAGAATCATATGATGGAGGATATACATGGACAAAGAAGAAGCGTGTATGTCGCCAGTACAAATACTATCATATGGATGAACGTATCTATACGGACCAAATGCCTTCCTTCTGCGTTTTGGCTGACGGCAAGACTGCTTTCGGTTTTCTTGAGGCTAGGCTTGAAGAGGGAGGATACGGCACAGGAAGCACTTTTGCCATGTCGATGGTATACAATGATGCATATAGTTGGAAAAACCTTGTAAAAGATGAGGTGGGACCATCAGAAAGGAAGACAAACGCCTTCACGGGTAGTGCAGGTTATGTGTCTGTCTTCCCATCTGGCGAGGTGGTGATATCATGTGGCATAGGTCGTCTCCTTTCGCTCAAGGTCGGCGATGGTATGGCCCAGAAATTTAATGGAAAGAACTGGGAGTCAGACTGGCTGCAGCCCCTGCTCCGAAAGGGCCTTTGGGGTTCGACGGAGGTGATAGACCCTCACCACATTGCCTGGACAATGGAATGTGCTGAAGGCATACAGATCGGTGTGGGCTATCTTAATCACACGATTGAAGCGGTAAGGCAGACTGTGAGTCTTGATGGAGACGGAAGAGAATGGGAGGCTGCAGATGCTTTCTTTATTGGATCGGACTCCCCGACAGAGACTGTCTTCCGTGCATGTCATGATCAGCAGAATCTCTATATTCTGGCAGAGTCAGTAGACGATGCTTCCGGTGCACTTATAAACCTGACATTGCATGATGCATCTGCAAAAAAACTGGCTTCGGGTTCTTCTATCACCCTTTCTGTGAATTCTTCCGGTCTTGTCAGTGCAAATGGATTTTCCAAGTCAGCACAAGTGGAAGGACTTGATGTGAAGGTTCGTGAAGGAAGGACCGTGAACGGCAGAAAGGGGTATGTCGCTGAAATAGTACTGCCGCTATCTGCATTAGGCGTTTCGGAAGGATCGACGCTCGCCTTCTTTGCAGAAGTTTCGACTCCATCCGGAGTTAAGGATACATTCTTTGGTATAAATAGAACAAAACCTGATACATGGCAAAGAATACAGCTAAAATAATGGTTCTATCGCTGGGCCTGTGCCTGGTCTATGGTTTATGTGACGCGAAACTTCCTCAGGATGATGGTGCTGCGTCACAGGCAATCTTGCATACTGCAAACGATATGATACCCTCATGTCAGCCCGTTCTTAATTCTCATGCTGGGCAGGAGCAGTGGAGTGTCATGCAGCCGATGTATGACTACTTTCAGCAAATCCCTCATTATGAGCTGACCGGCGATGTGGTTGAAAGCCAGCAGACCGCTATGTACTATCGAGTGAAGAAACTTGCCAATGGCGATTATATAATGTTCTGGCATAGTGGACAGACAGGCTCGCGCATATGGTCATCTATAAGTCCGGACTTCAAGACGTGGTCAAAGCCGGTTCTTATGGCTCAACCGGAGCTTAATATGATAAACGGTGTTGAGGATTGGCGTCGTTATGTCAACATGGATGCTGCGGTGATGCCGGACGGGGAGGTGCTGGCGGTATATTCATTCCGTGCCACACATGGATATTCAACAGGACAGGGATGTGGAATTATGCTTATTCGCAGTTCTGACCATGGCCGTACGTGGTCTGAACCGCAACTGATTTATGATGGTCCTAACTGGGAACCATATCTGCTTGTTCTTCCGGACGGAAAAACCATCCATTGCTATTTTACAGATGCAAAGCCACAGACCAGGAACTCTGGAACATCTATCGTCATGTCGACAGATAAAGGTATGACATGGGGCGAGCGTACAAGAGTGTGCCGTCAGTATAAATATAACTACGATGGTCCTAATGGTAAATATTTTTCCGGAGAAAAAGTATTCACGGACCAGATGCCATGCTTCCGAGTCCTGAATGATGGTAAGACCATATTCGGTTTTATAGAGGCGAGGCTTGAAGAGCCCGCAAGCATTCAGGGAAAGACTACTTATGAGATGTCACTTGTGTGGAATGATTCTCTTGAGTGGAAGTCGCTTGGCGAAAATGAGGAAGGCCCTTCTACAAGGGTAAAGAATTTTATCAAGGGTGGTGGCGGCTATGTTTCGACTTTTCCTTCAGGTGAGGTGGTAATAAATGGTCATATGGGAGGTAGGTTCAAGATGAAGGTCCTGGATCACACCGGTGGGCGAAACTCTTCAGTTGAGTCCCTCAAATCAGGATGGATTACTCCTTTTACCGGAACCGGCATGTGGGGCAGTACAGAGGTGGATTCTCCTATGACTCTTGTTGCGGGCATGCACTCGAAGACTGGTATGGAAATGGGGCGTTTTTGGTTGAATCATCGAATAGATGCCTCTGTTGCTGAAATTACGGTTGATGGTAAGTCTGATGACTGGGATGCTTCCGAGGCCTTGTATTTGAGTGTACCGTCAAAGGAAGAGTGTCTTATAAGGGCGCGTCGGGATAACGACAATCTGTATCTGCTGTTGGAGACAGTGACAGACGATGTAAACGGACATGTGAAGGTGGACCTTATGCTTTGTAACACGGAAAGAAGAGATCCCAAAACTATTAGAGTTTCGTCTGCGGGACAGGTACTTTGTTCGGACAAATCCGCATCTACATCCTTTGGCTATGGGGCGTCGGCTGACGGGCGGATGGGTTTTATGGCAGAAATTGCCATCCCTTTGGAGAGTCTTAAGGCTGTTTCGGGGAGTTATATCGGAGTCTATGCAACAATGGCTGTGGGCTCTTCGATCAATACTTTCTCCCTCTCTTCCAAATCAGATATCAATACATGGCAAAGAATAAAAATCAAATAGTATGAAGATGAATATATTTTTATTATCACTTTTGGTGACATCGGTATCGTGTAGTGCGGAACCACAGCCCGATAATACCGGTTCTGGAACTTCGGGGAATACCGGTGTGGTTGTGCATACGGCACAGGAAATGATTCCTTCTGCAGATGAAGTCGTACTCAATTCTCATGCGAATCAGGAGCAATGGAGTGTTCTTCAGCCTATGTATGAGTCATTTACCGTTCTGCCACATGTGTATCTTATCGGTAAGAAGGTTATTACTTATGAGGACCAGTGTTTCGCTTGCTATCCACGCATCAAGAAGATGGCTAATGGTGAATATATCATGTTCTACCATGGTGGTGAATTTGGTACAAGGATATGGTGTACTATAAGCTCCAATCTGAAAAGGTGGTCAGAGCCTGTGATGCTTTATGATGCTGAACAGATTACCATTAATGGTAAGCAGGATACAAGAAGATATGTGAATATGGATGCTGTGGTACTTCCTGATGGCGAAATACTTGCAGTGTGTTCTTATCGCGCATCAGGACATTATGGCGAAGGTCTTGGTGGAGGTCTGAAACTTATCCGTAGTACAGATAATGGCCGTAAATGGTCTACGCCGAAAGTGATTTATGAGGGACCTAACTGGGAGCCTTATCTTCTCCTTCTTCCAGATCAGAAGACCATTCATTGCTACTTTACAGATGCTATACCACAGTCTCGCAACTCGGGAACATCGCTTATTATCTCAACAGACAAGGGTAATGCGTGGTCAGAAAAGTCATATGTGTGTCGTCAGTATAAGTATGATCATTTCTGTCCGGATCATGGTTCTGCAAGCAGTAATGCGGCATGCCCGGCTGACTGTATCAAGAAGGATTTCTTCGGCCAGAAGATATATACCGACCAGATGCCTTGTTTCCGTGTGCTTAATGACGGCAAGACTATTGCTGGCTTTATGGAGGCTCGTCTGGAAACCCCGACCAATATTAAAGGAACCAGTTTATGTAAGATGTCCATGGTATACAATGATGGACTTACTTGGACAGACTTGGGTGCACCGGATAAGGTGAGCGTTACTGAAGGGCCTTCAAGGAGATACTCTAATATGTTCAAGGGTGGATCTGGATATATGGTTACTTTCCCTCAAGGTGAGGTGGTCATTTCCTACAATGTGGATCAGAAGTTCAAGATGAGAGTCCTCGACCGTCATGCTGGAGGATATGGTGGAACCGTCTTTACCGAAGGATGGATTACTCCGTTCACGAAATATGGCTATTGGGGCTGTCTGGAAGTGGATTCTCCTCAAACTCTGGTTGCTGCGATTCATGGAGTCAATAACGCATCTAAAGGATATGACGGCGAGTACGAGGACGATGAGGGTATGCAGATAGGGCGCTTCTGGGTAAACAGGCGTGTCGATGCTCGGAATGAGACTATTGCAGTTGATGGAAACGGTAAGGAATGGAATGGTCGTAGCGCTCTTTACCTTTCATCGCCAGATAAGACGGAAACCATCTTCCGCGCATCTCATGATGGTTCGAATCTTTATCTGCTCGTCGAGACTGCTGCATCAAAAGGAGTACAGCCACATACTCTTACCCTCGGAGTAAGCAATGTTGCGGATACGGCAAAATCCTTCATCAAGATTGATTCATCTGGCAAGGTTACGACTTCGGGTGTGGCTATTTCTGCATCTGCGTCATCTTCCGCAAAGACAGCTGATGGAAGGGATGGACTTGTTACAGAAATCTGCATTCCTCTTAAAGGACTTAAAGCAACTCCAGGAGAAATGATATGCTTGTATGCCAAGGCTACAACTTCAAATAGTAGCACTGCATTCTCATTGGCTGACCAAGGTGCAGTGAAAACCTGGCAGCGAATAGCATTGTGCAAGTGATAAATCTCTGATATATGAAAAGAATCATTCCAGTATATGCAGTTATTGTGCTGATGCTCATAGGTTGTACACCTGTGGCATCAGCACAGGAATCTTTAAGCACTAGAGTTGATGTTACGTCACTTGGACTTAAGTCCCATCCGCGTCTTTTCCTTACGGATGCCGACATTCAGGTGTTGAGGCAGAAGGTTAACGATTCAGAGGTTGTCAGAACTCTGCATAACCATATAATCAGGACCGCTGATGAAACTTTGAAGAAAGGGCATTTGAAGTATAAACTTGATGTTAGCGGCAAACGTCTGCTTTCTGTATCCCGCAACGCCCTGCTACGCATAACTTCCTGTGCATATGCCTATCGTATGACGGGGATTTGGGATTATCTGGAGTACGCGGAAGGAGAACTCAATGCTGTTTGTTCATTCAAGGACTGGAATGATAGCCATTTTCTTGATGTCGGTGAGATGGCACTGGCGGTGAGTGCGGGCTATGATTGGCTTTACAACGATTTGTCTGATGCGACAAGGCAGGCTGTTGAGCAGGCGTTGAAGCAATATGCCTTCATTCCTACACTTGAAGGCGAGCAGGAACAGCGGTTTTATAAGGCGACAAACAACTGGAATCAGGTGTGTAACGCTGGCTTGCTTGCTGCGGCAATAGCAGTGTCCGACAAGTATCCTTCAGAAGCAAAGACGCTCGTAGTAAAGGCCGTTGAGTCGAATGCTGCGCCTCTTGCTGCAATGTATTCCCCGGATGGAAACTATGTCGAAGGTTATAGTTATTGGAGGTATGGTACTTCATTTCAGGTGCTTATGCTCAAGATGCTGGAGCAGTCTTTCGGAAGCGATTTCGGCTTGTCAAAGGTCCCTGGCTTTATGAAGACTGGTGATTTCATGCTGTTTATGGATGGAGCATGTGGCTGCTTCAATTATTCGGATTGCGTTGATGGAACAAGACCTGCTGTGCCTATGTGGTATTTCGCTGACAAACTTGGCAGACCGGAACTTCTTTACACAGAGATAGCCTCTGTGGGAAGCGGAAAGTACGCAGAGTTTCAGGAATCACGCATTCTTCCGCTAGCGATGTGCTTTATGCTGAATGTGGATCTTTCCAATGTGTCAAAGCCTACAGGACAGTTCTGGGCAGGAAAGGGCAGTAACCCTGTTTCTCTTGTACGCAGGGATTGGACATATTCTGATACGGATGCATATCTTGCGGTCAAGGGAGGAAAGGCCTCGAATAGTCATGGACATATGGATGCCGGCTCGTTTGTGTATGATGCGTATGGAGTCAGATGGGTTGAGGACTTGGGAAAAGTTAATTATAGCCCTATTGAGAAGGCTTTCAAGGAGACTGGAGGTAATCTGTGGAGTTTTGCCCAAGACTCTCAAAGATGGACTGTTCAGAGATATAACAACCTTCATCATAGCACCATTACCCTTAATGATAAGTGGCATAATGTCGATGGAGAAGCGATCGTTAAGGAGTTTATTGATACGCAAGCAGAAAAGGGCATGACTCTGGATATGTCTGCAGTGTTTGCTGGTCAGGCAAATAAGGTTGAGAGGACGGTCAAGATGCTCTCGGACAATAGTCTTGTCACAGATGATAAGATAGTTGCTCCAGAGGGCAAATCTGTCAAGTACTCATGGCGCATGGTTACCCGGGCAGTGCCTCAAATTACAGAAAACGGTGTCATTCTTGAGAGGTTGGGCAAGACAATGATGCTCAAGGCTCAATCCGATGTGAAATTTACCTATACCACATGGAGTGCCGAGCCAATTGAAAGTTATGACGAGCCCAATGACGGTTATATAATCGTAGGTCTTGAGGCTGATGTTCCGGCAGGTAAATCAGCGGAATTTATAGTTTCGCTATCACGATAAAACAGGTGATAGCGAAACTTACTTTCTCCAGCGAAGCAGTGCTTCAAGGAAGTAGTAGTCAGCGTAAGTGAGAGGTGCATCTACCTCTGAATCTCTAAGTTTGAATCCTGTGCTGTGCTTAAGGAGAAAACCATAATTTTCTCCATCTTCTGCAAGGTATTCACTGCTTGCAAGCGAACGGATCATCTTTTCTGCAACAGCCATATATCTTGATGATTTCGTTTCGTCCACATACGAGCTGAGTTCTATAAGTCCACATGCCATAACTGCAGCTGCGGATGCGTCTCTTACATCGTTCGGAATGTCCGGAGAATCAAAATCCCAGAAAGGAATGCCATCCTCCGGCAGACGAGGAATGATGTATTCTGCAATTGCGATAGCATGATCAAGCATCTGCTGGTCTTTGGTGAAACGATAGACCATCGGGAACGAATACAGAGCCCATGCCTGTCCACGAGCCCATGCGGAATTCTCCGACAGTCCCTGTCCGATCATTTTTGCTATGACCTCTCCTGTTTCAGGATTGTAGTCCAGGACATGATGGCAACTGTTGTCTTCCCTGAAATGGTTCTTTTGGGTTGTGCGGGCATGGGTTATTGCAATATCTTTCAACCCTTCGTCTGCACCAAGTTCGACAGCCTTGAACAGGAGTTCAAGGTTCATCATATTATCAATAATGACGGGGAATGTATATTTCTTTGTGTCCCATGACCTGGTGCAACCCACTTCCGGATCGAAGCGTGTTGCCAGAGATTTTGCTCCGTCTTTCAAAACGGGTACGCAAAGAGTATCTCCAGTGATGCGGAGGCAGTTTCCGTAACTGCACATAAGTTGAAAACCTATGTCATGATCATCTGTTCGGAATCTCAAAGGCTCAAGTCCAGCCTGATACTTAAGAGCAAGTTCTTTGAATTTGTCGTCTTTGGAGTATTCGTAAATCAGCCAGAGAGAGCCTGGATAGAAACCAGAACACCACCATTTGTAGTCGCTGGTCCAGAGTGAACCGTCGTTGTTTATAGATCGTGGATAAATGGCTGTGCCGGGATTAGCCAATGCTACCGAGTCAATGTTTTTGTCAAGTATGAGCATCTGTGCTGCTGCTCTTTCAAAAACGCGTGCGGTGAGCTCTTCCATGCTTTCATGCCTGTTGCATGCGCAGCACAATAAAGCGGCTGTACTCAATACAGCAAACAACTTTTTCATAATTTCGGTTTGATGTTTAGATGAATCTCGCAACGGCAAATGCCACGGCGAGTAATATCGAGAACAGATGCAGCAGGTTTGCTGTGCGGGCTCCCAGGTCTCTGGTCAGATGTGCTCCGCCTTCGATCGAGTTGACGATGGTTTTCGAGCATCCGATGGCGATGGCAATGGTGAGGAACACCATTATGGATGTCATCGGGAATATGCCGATGAAGGTAAGCACTGCTACATATGCGTATGTAGACATGATTTCAAATGCATATGAATATGCAGCAACCTTCCCATGTCCGTGAGTTATGCCGGAAGATATGAGTCCCACCGGCAGAGTGGCCAGAAGTATTTCAGGATGGAATGCCTTTGTGGCAATGAATGATGTCGCGGTGCCAACGATGCCTGTCCACAGGATATGGACAAGTGCATTTGTGACGAAGTTGCGTCTGAATGATGGAAACAGGAACTTGTAGATGAGCCCTGTCATGGCAAAGCAGAGCAGAGGAAGTCCGACAAGGACATGGAGCCAGGTTATGTCGGCGTTTTTATACACAAGGAATGTCAGTGAGACGATGATGGCCACAAGTGTGGCTGAAAGCGGCCAAGTCTTGCCTGTTGATGTCCATTCGCTGAATCTTCTTTTGATTTTTGCCATAATTTAAAGTTTTATATGTAGATCCCCACGTCATTGCAACTTTCACGTCATTGCGAGCGAAGCGTGGCAATCTTCTGCAAAGATAACAAAATAAATTTACCTCTTTCGGATGATGAACCATGCTACCACCGTATATGCTACGATGAGTCCGGTATGTATTGCCAATTTGCCAACAAGCCCGCATGTCAGCCCGCTGTCAATCAGCAGCGACAGTCCGTAGACGGCACCCATTGTCAGTCCGATACCCGCCAGTCTGCCCCAACGGTATGGGATAGGGTAGTATTTCGCTCCAAGGACGGCACTGACGATGAACATTACTATATAACTTGCCAGGTGGCCGTATGCTGCAGCCCAATATGAATATGTCGGCATGAACAGGACGATGACTGCGGTCATCACTGCAAGACCCGCCAGAGTGATCCAGATGGCCATGTTTGTCTTTTCCGAGAGCTTGTACCACATGTTCACATTGAACAGCATTCCCAGTATCATATACGACAGCAGCATTACCGGCACGACTCCGACAGCCTCGCGGAACTGAGGACCGAGAATCAGGGCGATGATGTCGATGTATAATATGACCCCAAGGAATACCAGGCCGCAGAATGCTGTGAAGTATTCCTGGACGCTGGCGTAGAGTTCCTTTGACTTGTTCTGGCCGGCCCTTTTAAAGAAGAATGGTTCGGCAGCATAGCGGAACATCTGGATGAACAGGTTCATTATCACAGCCAGTTTGACGGCTGCCTGATAGAGTCCCAGGCTTGATCGCCATGCGTCTGCGTTGGTGTCGAAATATCTGAATAGAATTCTGTCCAGCATGTCGTTGACCACTCCAGGCAATGCTGCAATCATCAGTGGGATAGAGTAGGCGAGCATCTGCCCCAGAAGTTTGCGCTCGAGGCTGTATGTCATTCTGAAATAGTCAGGAAGGAACAGCAGAGCGCATACTACGCAGCTGATGAATATGGAGAAGATCACATAACTGAAATCCGGTGATTCTGAAACGAAGTTCAGCAGCCATCTTGCCGAGTCGATATGTTTCGGGAACCATAGGAACAGCACGAGGTTGGCCGCAGTTTCAGTGATTATTTTTATTGTCTTGAATGTGGCGAACTTCAGCGCCTTCTCTTCTTGTCTTAATTTTGCAAAAAGTATGGCTGTGATAGCGTCCAGGGCCAGGATGCCGCCTACATATTTGGTGCACGACGAGTATCCTTCATAGCCGAGCCC
>JAEIGA010016550.1_pt1 | contig 11215 bp, 7 predicted proteins | sample 9270691 | NCBI WGS metagenome assembly JAEIGA01 (sample SAMN17057246, study PRJNA624740) | gut metagenome | biome: biome; isolation source: fecal sample | host: Bos grunniens | place: China: Xizang | collected 2019
CAAAGAATACTTTGAAGCAGGCGACATCGAAGCAGATACAAAGAGCTTCTTCGATCTCGATAAGAGCGGCGTTGAATTCGTCTTCAACCTGAACTTCATCGGAACACTGATCCCGACTCAGGCATTCGCAAGACAGATGGTCGGACGCGAAGGATGCAACATCCTGAACATCTCCTCCATGAACGCATATACACCGCTGACAAAGATCCCTGCATACTCCGGAGCCAAGGCTGCCGTTTCCAACTTCACACAGTGGCTGGCAGTTCACTTTTCCAAAGCAGGCATCCGTGTCAATGCAATTGCACCCGGTTTCTTCTCCACAAAGCAGAATGCAGCTCTGCTGTGGAACGATGACGGAACACCGACAGCCCGTACAGGCAAGATCCTGGCTGCTACACCGATGGGAAGATTCGGTGATAGTGAAACAGAACTTGCCGGTGCAGTCCTGTTCCTTCTGAACAACGACGCTGCAAGCTTCATTACCGGTGTTACACTCCCGATCGACGGCGGATTCTCCGCTTACTCCGGCGTGTAATTCTCAAATCAGCCCCTTCGAAGATCCCTGCGGTGAAAACTGCGGGATCTTTTGATTTGCTTTCTCTGCTGTTTCATGATTAGATGTTCAACGTATACACGAGGTTTTAAACTATGCAGAACATGACCGAAGGATCACTGTTTTCTCATTTATGGCGATATGCTGTACCTTTGCTGCTGGCAAACTGGCTTCAGCTTGCCTATAACGCGGCAGATTCCATGATCGCCGGAAGATTTATCGGACAGGATGCCCTTGCCGCGGAAGGCATTGCCGCGCCGGTCATGAATCTTGTCATTCTTGCCATTTCAGGCCTGTGTATCGGAGCAGGCATCTTCATGAGCGAACGTTTCGGCGCGAATGATATGTCCTCCTTCCGGAAGTCCCTTTCTGCCGTCCTGAAAGCAGGAATTATTCTGAGCCTGATCATTGCAGTGCCCGGATTTCTGCTAACACCGCTGATACTGAGGCTTCTGGCTGTACCGGAAGAGATCTTCCGCATCACGACCATCTATCAGCGGATCACCTTCATCGGTGTGCCGTTTACCTTTATATATAATGCCCTGGCTTCTGCCATGAAAAGTGTCGGAGATTCCAAACGTCCCCTGCGCTTTCTGGCCATATGTTCTGTCCTGAATATTATCCTGGACCTGATCCTGCTTGGTGTGTTCCATCTCGGCATTACGACCAGTGCCCTTACTACGGTATTCGCCCAGGTCTTCTCCGCCTTCCTGGCAGCCAGATGCATGATAAAAGAAATGCCGGACCTGATCCCGCATGATGAAGAATGGAGAACAGATACGGCACTGCTGAAGCGTGTTATGAATTACGGACTGCCCTCTGCCCTCCAGCAGGCAGTACAGCCGATCGGAAAACTGTTGATACAGTCACAGGTCAACCTGCTCGGCGTCAGTACGATCGCCGCGTTCAATGCGGTCAGCCGGGTAGACAGCTTTGCGCTGATCCCGGAACAGGGAATTGCTTCAGCTATTTCAACTTGTATCGCCCAGAACCGCGGTGCCAACAAACCTGACAGGATCAGGAAAGGCTTCCTGACCGGCATCAGCATGGAATTCTGCTACGGCATCCTGATCGGCCTGGCCGCAATGGCATTCGGCAGTCACATCGTTGCCCTGTTTATTAAAGGAAACGGAACCGCGGAGGTCATCCGTGAGGGAACTGCCTATCTTTCCGTCATGGCGTGGATCTATACGCTTCCCGGTTTTACCAACGGTTTCCAGGGATACTGCAGAGGTGTCGGAAAAATACCCGTTACCATCCTCTGTACATTCATTCAGATCTCACTGCGTACCATCGGTACCTTCCTGCTCGCTTCCAGAACAGGAATCAAGGGTATCGCCGCCGCAAGCGGAATCGGCTGGGCAGCTATGCTGCTGTTCGAAGTACCATATGTACTGCACCATATGAAGAATTTGGAACATCAGGAATAAAACAATCAGAGGTCACTCATGATCTCATCCTATTGATATATTGTTTTCAGGATACCTTTACAGGTTTGCAGCACCGATCATGCCGGCTGTATCACCCAGCTGGGCCACACTCAGCTCTGGTATGGTTCCGTATACTCCTCCGAAGCAGTCTTCCTCCATCATGGTCTTCAGATCTGGGATCATCTGTCTGATATATGGAGAAAGCGCTCCTCCCAGCAGGATCAGCTGGGGACGGAACAGATTCACGATATTCACAATTCCTGTTCCGAGCATTTCCCTGTACTGTTCCACGACTTCTTCCATATCGATATCATCCAGACTGCTGAAGATCTCCTGCAGGGATACCTCCCTGTTTTTTCTCTGTCTTGCAGCTTTCAGCAATGAAGGAACGGATGCATATGCCTCAAGACATCCCTTTCTTCCGCAGGTACACTGTCTTCCTGCCTGGCGGACTACCATATGTCCGACTTCACTGCCGCCCATAATGCCGCCTTCAAACACTTCGCCGTTCAGGATGATACCGCCGCCTACACCGTTGCCCAGCGTAAACATCATGACATCACTGTATTCCTTGCCGGCACCTGCTACCGCTTCTCCCAGGGCCGCGCAGTCCGCATCATTTGCGATCCTTACCGGGCACGGAATCACTTTTCCGAGGATCTCCTGAAGACTGACATCTTCCCAGCGCAGATTATTGGAATAGATCACCCTGCCGTTCCGGCGGTCGATCGTTCCGGGCACACCGACACCGACGCCGATGCACTGATCCAGAGGCACTTTGTTTTCCTCCAGGAGAAGCAGTGTTTTTTCTGCCACATCATCAACGATCTCCCCGGCTGTCTTTTTCCTGTCGGTCGCATATTCTCTCACTGCGATCAGTTCATTCTGATCATTGACCAGTCCCATCTGGATCTTTGCCGAACCGATAATGATACCGGCACGAATCGGATTGGCCTTTTCCCGGATAGTTGTCAGCAGTGCATCGCACTTTCCTTCAATGGTATAATCTCCGCTTCCTGCTGTCAGAAGCAGACTGTCACCCTTCCGGTAACCAATCTTTTCCCCACGGTTATGGATCGTTCCTTCCCCGTCCAGGATCAGGATAGAAAGGAATGATGTTTCATCCACATTTCCCTGCATGCGGTAGGTCAGCCTGCCATCCAGGTCAAGCTTGTCAACTGTAAAGTAATCGCAGTCCGCGATATGCGGATAATTCTCTCCGTGCTGAACGATCGGCACCCTGTTTGTTACCGCAAGTGCTTTCTCGATATGCAGGTCTCTCTTACGGCCGTCTTTTCCGACCCGGCCATAGTCATATACCCGGTAGGTTACATTTGAATTCTGCTGGATCTCCGCGATCAGGATACCTTTTCCGATCGCATGCAGTGTGCCTGATTCAATAAACAGGGTATCTCCTTTATGCACTTCGACCGGGTTGAGCACTTCCAGAAGTGTATTGGTACGGATCCGTTCGGAGAACTCCTCAATGGAAATTTCATTCTTAAAGCCGTAATAAAGATACGCTCCCGGTTCCGCATCAAGGACATACCACATCTCTGTTTTTCCGTACTGTCCTTCATTCTGCAGGGCATAGCCGTTGGAAGGATGGACCTGGACAGACAGATTGTCCTTTGCGTCGATGAACTTTGTCAGGATCGGGAATTCCCGGAATCTGCGGCAGTGGGTGCCGAGCACTTCCATGCCGTTTTCATCAATATATTCCTTCAGGCTTTTCCCGGCATTCGGACCGTTTTCGATCATCGACGGGCCGTCAGGATGACAGGAAAGCTCCCACGCTTCTGCCAGCACATCGCCGTCATATTCCACATTGTATTCGTTTTTCAGTCTCTGCCCGCCCCAAAGATAATCCTTGCAGGCAGGCTTCAGTTTCAGGATCGTCATGTTATACCTCAGTTGTTTTCAAATACGAGACAGGCAGCCCCGAGAAGTCCGCAGTCTTCATTCAGAGATGCTTTCCGGATATTTACATACGGCCTAACGACCGGATAAACCTTTGTTTTAACAAGCTCTTCCACTTCCTGAACAAATCCGTCGATCTTCAGGGCAACTGACCCGCCGAGAATGATAATATCCGGATCTGAGTAGCCGATAACACCGGCAATATAATTCGCAAGATACTGTTTCGCTTCATTCATGATCTGCTTAGCAGCAGGATTTCCGGCACGCGCCAGATCACTTACTTCCCCGGCATGCCTGATCGACAAGCCTGCTGCGGTTGCACGGTGACTGATCGCCGTACCGGAACTGATCGCTTCCAGCGCTCCGGTCAGCAGTTCTCCGTGCTGCGGACCGTCTGGGAATAAAATCGTATTCGCGACTTCATTCGCAAATCCATGAGCACCCCGGAAGATCTTTCTGTCAATGACCAGACCTGCACCCAGACCGGTAGATACGGTCAGATACTGTACGATCCGGTCATTCTTTCCTGCGCCAAGCACTGCCTCGGCAAGGGCTGCCAGATTGGCATCATTTTCCAGATATACCGGCATATGCATGAGCAGTTCCAGTTCTTCCGCAATATCCAGATAATGCCACGGTCCATGCAGATTCGGCGGTGTCAGTACCCTGCCCACTTTCAGTTCCAGCGGTCCGGGACATGAAAGTCCGGTACCGATCACGTGCTGATCAAATCCATTGATCGTTTCACTTATTTTTTTCAGTACAGTCCAGGGATCTTCTGCATCCGTCGGGAACTGGATACGCTTTTCGATTTCATAGTTTTCGTTGATCAGTGCAATTCTTGTATTTGTTCCGCCGATATCAACTGCTGCAGCATATCTCATAATTCTTTCCTCCGTGCGCATTAATGACCTGCATGACCATGTGATCTTTATGAATGATCTGTCAGGTGTGATTGAAGTTCTTTATGAAAAGTATATCAGAAATCCACATCGGAATAAGCGTAAGAACAAATGGCAGGAATACCTGCTGTTAAAAGGAGGACCCCAGCGGTCCTCCCAAATGTCTTTTATTCAGATCATTGATACAACAAACATACCGATGCACATTATGGTAAATGTGATCATACCCGGATTCAGCCAGGAAGCCTTTCTGCCTTCACTCAGGACCAGTTCATCCTGCTGCACTTCAAAGCTGACAGTCCTCGCCCTGATACACAGCCGTACAAACCCCAGCAGATACGCCGCAAACAGGATCAGAAAATAAGCACCTGCCGCGATCAGTTTCAAAGATACAGTGTCTGAGACAAAGTCCGGCATATGAGTTACCAGATGGGGAGCGATAATGCCGCCCATGAAGTTGATCAGCATATGCAGGATGACCGTATATCTGAGTCTGCCTGTTTTCAGATATACATATCCGAATACCAGGCCGAGCATTGCCGCATAGAAGAACTGGTTCAGATTGCCGTGAAACAGACCGAATGCCACAGCACTGAGAATGACTGCTGTCCTGCCGCCGAAACGTTTTGTTCTATCGATCAGGAATTTACGGAATACCGTTTCTTCAAACAGCGGTCCGAGGATCACGGCAAACAGGAGTTTCAGCGGTACATTATCTTCCATCAGCAATGACTGCACATTATTCTGGGAGACAATATGCAGGAAGCGGTTCAGTGCGTTGGTCACAAGTATTCCGAACACATTTGCCGAATACATCAGGAACAGGCTGATCAGGAAGCTGTCAGCAGCATCCTTCAGCCTGAGCCTCCGGAATGTCTTTCCGGATGCAGGGATCGCTCTTGCGGCCGGCAGCAGCAATATTCCGCTGCACCAGATCGGCAGGAATACCATGCTCCACTGGAGAAATACATTTTCCGTTTTCAGACCTGCTGTACAGAGCTGCAGGATCACACTGGAAGCCAGCAGCGCGCTCAGAGAGAAACCGAGCCTGCTGAAGATCCGTTTCGCATTGTCCATACTTCCGATACTGGAACTGAGTCTGACCTGTTTTCCCTGTACCGGGTCGCGGTACATTCCCGCCAGTCCGAAGAACAGGCTGCCGAAGAACAGATTCAGCAGAGCTACGGCAATGCCGGCTCTTCCGATCTTGTTGAATGCATATCCCATTGCAATGACGGCAATATCCGGAAGAAGTCCGAAATACAGGAACAGGATCAGCAGTGTCTGGCGGATGTTTTTGGAAAGCGACTCCGGAAGAGAAAGATCCAGGAAGGTCCTTGCGGATGTAGCGTAGAAATCAACTGATATCAGTACCGGGATCCAGGCCAGTGCCTCGATCGGATCTGCATTCAGGAATACCGTGCAGAATATCAGGGCAGGCAGCAGATCGAGAAGACAGCAGACGCATCCTCCGGCAGTTGAGTAAAACAGTTTCTTCCAGGCACTTTCCGGAATCAGGACAAAGAACGGTTTCGCCGCGTCATCATTCATCGGATTGCCAAGCGACCGGTAGAAGACGAGAACACCGAGTACCAGCACAGCCGGCAGCAGTGAATTCTTTTGAAGAACAAGTCTGACAAAAGCAGATACACCTCCGGCACATAACAGATATGTCAATGCGGTTTTGGATAAGATACCCCTTCTGACATCACGGAAGCGGATATGCAGAGTTTTGAAGAAATACACCGAAGCACCGAATCCGCGCATATCGGAATCTGTGGTTTTCCGCTGTGTTTCTTTTCTTTTTCTTGTACGGACTCTGCCTTCATTCACTTCTTCCAGGCGGGCTGCCAGTTCTTCTGTTTTCTTCAGAGCATCTTCGTAGAAGTCAGTTTTGATCCCATAGATGACTAAGACCATGAGGATACAGAACACTGTCTGGGCAAGGATATAAAGAAGTGCCCGCAGCGTATTTCCCTCCTGGGCAGCACGGACCATTCCTTTCAGCCAGCCGTATGCCGGTATGAAATAGGATGCCGGTGCATTGAAGAAGCTGACTGCCGCGGAAAGCAGGTCTTTTGAACTGCGCAGGTAATAGAGGCCGAACAAGAGTGCACACACGGCAGTAAACACCGCCACTGCGTTCACAGTATGTGATTTTACAAGCCTGCTGCGGTAAGACAGCAGATAGATCAGCAGCTGGAACAGCTTGCCGGTCATGATCAGAAATGCCCATGCAAGGATCAGTGAAAGGGCACCTGCCAGGCTCATACCGACATTCAGCACAAGATTAGGTATCTGGAACAGCATGTAGATACTTCCGGCCAGAGCTGTCGCAAGCTGTGTCGCGATGCGGAACATCAGCACAGACTGCGGTCTCATCGGAGACGTAAACAGCAGTGCGGCATCCGCCGGCAGAAACAGCGATGCACCGTTTTTCTGTGCCGTGGCGATCTCAAACAGGAGCACACCTGCGATCACACCGCCGGCGATCAGTTCCGTAATATCTCCAACCGTAATACCTTCCGGCAGTTCCTGGATAAGATCCGGCGCGCTTTCCTGCGGAACTTCCGCATAGGTTTCTTCCGAAACCTCAACAAGTGTAGCTGCCCCGTATCCGATCAGTCCGCCGATCAGTCCGCAGGCAAGGATCAGCACAAGCACCCATGTTTTCAGGAGTTTTCTCAGCTGGTTCAGGAATGCATGCAGACTGTAATACAGAAACAGTTTCATTTTGCGAATTCCTCCCCGGTGACTTCATCCCTGCCGATCCCTTCGGTCACAGCAAAGAACAGTTCTTCGAGGGTCTGTCCGTTCTCTTCCAGCTGTTCCCTGGTCACATCCGCTTTGATCACGCCTTTCTGCATGATCAGGGCACGGTCAAAGAAATCAGACACGCTGTCGATGATATGCGTACTTATCAGCATGGTTTTCCCCAGATCCCTCTGTTCATGGATCATACTGCGTACTTCCTTGATGGCATGTGGATCCAGGCCGATCATCGGTTCATCCAGAAGCAGCACTTCCGGATCACTCAGAAGACCGAGGCAGATATTCAGTTTCTGCTGCATGCCCTTGGAGAGCTCATCCCCGAACTTTTTTCTGTGTTCATACAGTTCAAAGCGTTTCAGGAGCGCTTCACTGCGTTCTTTATAATCTTTCAGGCGGTATGCCCTGGCAAGAAATTCCATGTGTTCCCATACGGTCAGATTCGGATACAGTGCAGGAAGCTCCGGAATATATCCGAGCATCCTGCGTGCTTCAGGCTGGTCGGGAGAAAAACCGTTCACGGTTATTTCCCCTTCAAACCTGAGCAGGCCGATCACAGATTTCATCAATGTGCTTTTCCCGGCTCCGTTCGGTCCCAGAAGCACCGTAACACTCCCCTGATCCAGTGTGAATGTCAGATCAGAACAGGCAGCTGTCCTGCCGTAGTGTTTTGTCATGTGGTTTACTTTCAGCATATATTACTCTCCTGTAAAAAAGTGCAGCGGAGCGGCTGCACAGGATCCTGTATTCACAATCCCCATGCACATCTCCGTGCATGAGTCTCACCTTTCAGAACAGACCGGGCTTTCGCCGTGCTGACGATCTGTCCGGTTTTACACCGGTTACTCCCTCAATGTGGTTCCAGTATACCGCAGAGCCTGCAGAGAATACAACATTCTGTGAATTATTTCACCAACTTTTCATAATCGGACAGCTATGATCATGTACTGATACAGAATAGTCATACGTAAAAAGACCTCACATAGTTCATGCAAGGTCTGTGTCTGATATTTGACCGCTGATTGCGGCTGACGGAAGAGTTAGGACTCAGTCTTTCTTTACTTCCTGCTTGTCAGCAGTTTTGTCTTTTTTATCGGTTCCGCGCATCTTTGCACGTTCCTCCATCTCCTCAGTTACCTTCTGAGCGAATTTTCTGGGGATCGGATTGACGGCAGCGTTGGCGATCTGTTCACCGAATTTCGCTGTGAAGCAAAGTGTCGTCATGAAGGAATCCGGATCCAGCCGGTCCATTGTGTCGTGATGATTGTGGATCTCAGCACCGCCGCGCGGGGCAAGTCTTGCGAATGTGCAGGCAGGCACACCTGCTTCCGCAAAGCTGCTGGAGTCAGAAGAATACATGCCCAGCTTCGCGTCAAGCGGGAAGCCTTCTGTCTTTGCCAGGTGTTCGATCACATGCATCGTGTCTTCGCTGCATGAACAGCAAACATGTTCATATCCGAGTGTGACGCCGGTCATATCAAAGTTGATATTGAAGATGATATCCTTCAGTTCCTCTTTATGCGCTTCGCAGTATTTCTTCGAACCGACCAGGCCGATCTCTTCGCTTCCGCAGAGCAGGAACCGGATCGTCCTTCTCGGTCTGTGTTCTTTGAAGTAGTGCATCAGTTCCCAAACTGTAACCGAACCTGTTCCGTTGTCCCAGGATCCCGGGGAATACGGAACTGAATCATAGTGCGCGCTGTAAACAAGGACTTCATGTTTCAGGTCTGTTCCTTCGATCGTTGCGACAACATTCCAGGAAGGCTGCTTCACTTCTTCTGTCTTCAGAACGATCCTGACTTTTTCCGGCTTTGAGCGAACAAGTTCCTCACCGTCACACATATGAAGTTTGACGCCCGGGATCTCATGGGAAATACCGAACGCGTTGGTGGGCCGCAGTTCATTGCGGATGCTGTCTTCTTCGTAAATGTTTCCTGCCAGCAGAATATAAGCAAGCGCCCCTTTTTCCTTCAGTTTCTTTGCCAGTTCAGGCATGACCCTGCCCTGTACCAGGACGATCTTCCCGGCAATATCCGTCAGGTTCGCGTCCAGGCCGTTTTCGATATATTTGAATCCGCCGCAGACACCTTCATCCGGTGTGGAAGCTGTTTTGCCGATCCCGATCACCGGATATTTCCTGTATTCAGGCTCCAGCACTTCCAGTGATGCCTCATATACCTTCGCGTTCTCTGTTTCAAATTCTTCAATGACCGCATCAACTCCGGCATCCTGAGCAGCCTTCAAAAAGATCTCCGCCGCTCTTCTTTCCTCTGCACTGCCGGTTACACGGACAAAGCTGATCTCTTTCAGCAAATTCCAGGCTCTTTCTTTATTCATACTTGTAAAACCCTCTTTTCATGAATGTATTATAACGTATGGGGGATAAAAATCTCTTCATGCGGAAACAAACACAGCAAAACCAACCATTCAAGTCTGCATATATCTGAAAAACATTCAAAAACAAGGCATTCTACGTTCCATAGGGTGACTTGTAAAAGCATCCGTCCTACCTTGAAAGCAGGAGGAATTATGATCGATCAGGAAAAAACAGGCAGGTTCATCGCAGACCTGCGTAAAGAAAAGAATCTTACCCAGAAACAGCTTGCGGACATGCTGAACGTATCCGACAAAGCTGTATCCCGCTGGGAGACCGGCAGAGGCTTCCCGGACATCAACAGCCTGGAGGATATCGCTGCCGCTTTGGACATCAGCACGGCAGAGATTCTGAAAGGAGAACGTATCCCGTCTGAAGTCAGCGGGGAAGATGTCCGGCTTCTGGCAGATGACAGCCTGACTCTGGCAAAAGAACTGCTTCATAAAAAAACAACAAGGAACATCCTGACCGGTTTCCTGGTCAGCCTCATCCTGTTCGTCCTGGCAGTCGTGCACCTGAACTGTCCAATCTATATTAAAGATCCCGGCGATGCGCTGAAAACGGAGGTGCTCTCTGACGGGCGGGTGATTGCGATCATCAATCAGCCGGTCTCAGGCTGGAACCTGGACAGGGTCGATTATTTCCCGGGCAGCAGCGATCAGACCTTCCTGAGCTGCTATGAAACTCTTTTTGACCGGCTCACAGGCCGGGCAAAAAGCCAGATGATCCTGCTGGGGACCGTCGATGAACTGAATGAAGTGTGGTATTATCCCGGCCCGGACAGTGACAGGCTCCTGTATTCTCCGGACGGAAAAAACCTGCCTGACGGGGTCTGGACACTGCCAAGGCTCGTATACAACGCCTGGACGGTATTCGGTGCCGGCTTCACACTCATTGGTCTGTTGATCTTATTCATTTTGCGCAGAAGCCGCTACCGGGAAACGATCCTGAAGCTTACCGCCCTGCCGCTGTGCTTTACGATCAGCCTTCTGCTGGTGCTGGCCGGCAGATATGGTGAGGTGTACAACGCTCCGTATTATCTGAGCGGGATACTGATCCTGACCGGGCTACTGTACCTGCTGTTTCTTGCGCTGTACGGCAGGCACAGAGAAAAGAAGCGAATCTGAAAACGATGGTGATCATACCGGTCACCATCGCTTTTTTTGATTCAGATCAGGAAGTGATCCCGTACAGCCGGTTTCAGCGTCCACAGGCGCGGGAACACATCACCTTTGATACGGAAATGATGTTCTTCCTCTGTCGGGAA
>JAEIGA010016551.1_pt1 | contig 11215 bp, 8 predicted proteins | sample 9270691 | NCBI WGS metagenome assembly JAEIGA01 (sample SAMN17057246, study PRJNA624740) | gut metagenome | biome: biome; isolation source: fecal sample | host: Bos grunniens | place: China: Xizang | collected 2019
TTATAGCGACCTACTACCTTATAGGGGATCACCTTATCACCTGCCTTGTAGTCCTCGAGGGGCAACTCAGCGCCCTCTGCTTTCAGATAGGCAGAAAGTCGTGCCTCTGCCATCACCATTGTGACAGGTTGAGCTGTATAGGGATTGTAGGTTTGAACGGCTACATAGTCAATATTGGGGCCCACACAGAGTGCTGTGTTTGAAGGCAAGGTCCAAGGTGTAGTGGTCCAAGCTACAAACACGGGCGTACCCCAAGCCGCCATTTCAGCCTTAGGGTCAACAATGCGGAATTGCGCAGTGATTGTGGTGTCCTTGACGTCGCGATAGCAACCTGGTTGGTTCAGCTCGTGCGAACTCAACCCCGTACCAGCGCCTGGAGAATAGGGCTGAATGGTGTAACCCTTGTACAGCAAGCCCTTGTCATACAGCTGACGGAGCAACCACCACAGCGTTTCGATATACGAGTTTTCGTAGGTGATATAGGGGTTCTCCATATCCACCCAGTAGCCCATCAGATGGCTCAGGTCTGTCCACTCCTGAGTGTACATCATCACATTCTTGCGACAACGTGCATTATATTCCTCGATCGAGATAGACTTGCCAATATCTTCCTTAGTGATACCTAATTCCTTTTCCACGCCAAGTTCCACAGGCAGACCGTGTGTATCCCAACCAGCCTTACGCTTCACTTGGAAGCCCTGCATCGTCTTGTATCGGCAGAACACGTCCTTGATAGTACGTGCCATCACGTGGTGAATACCAGGGTGTCCATTAGCCGAGGGAGGTCCTTCGAAGAAAACGAATGAAGGACAACCTTCACGTTCCGACATACTCTTATGAAACAAGTCAGCCTTGTCCCAATCCTTCAGCACCTCTTGATTCACAGCATAGAGGTCCAGTTTTTTGTGTTCTGCGTATTTCATATTTCTGATTGATTATTCGCTTTAGTTGATATTTCGGAGGCCGCCAAGTCCAGATTTGGCACCTCGTGAAAATTAAAGTTGCAAAAATATTAAAAAAGTAGGGGAAATGCAAAATGAAAGTTGAAAATTTTTATTCTCACTGCTAATCGACGCCAAAACTCGTGAAAAAGCACGGCAAAAATGCAAGAAAAAAAACCTAGACCTTTTTTAAAAAAACCTAGACCAAATTTAAAAAAGGTAAGACTTTTTTCTAAAAAGGTCTTGGTTTTTTTATGTCAAATTATGATGTACCATCGGCAGGTGATGGATATATAAATACAAGGGAGAAAGTTACATAAAAAGAGGGCAAGAGGATGAATACACTTGCCCTATCACATATTTATAATCTTAATCAATTAAGTTTATATATCAAACTATGGTTCAATAGTTTTTATGATTTTACTCTATCAACAATTAACTGATGCAAATCATAACCAGTAGGATGTTGGAAGACTTTCAACCCAAACTGAGGCAAAGCAGCCAGTAGGCGTTCTTGAACGAGTGCTACTCTCTCTTCGTAGCCCACCCATTCGGTATGAGCAAGATAGAAATACAGTTCAAGAGGTAAACCATGTGGCGTGGACTGTAGGAGGCGCACAATTATAGTTTGCATCTTGTTGACGTCGGGATTTGAGACAATCATACGACGACAGTAACCTCTGAATAGTGAAAGATTCACTTGGGGCAGACCTGCTTCAAACTCCTCGTCGGTAATCATCCCCTGCTCGTGCAACTTTTGCATTTCGACGGTTGTAAGGTGGCGCACACTATTCATATCTATATTAAAAGAGCGCTTCACCTGGCGTGCTCCCGACGTAAAAACATTATCCCAATTGCGGAAAGAATCACTGACCAAAGTATATGGAGGAACAGTAGAGATGGTATTATCAAAATTTTTGATTTTCACGGTAGTAAGCGAAACTTTCTGTACAATACCATCGATATTTAACTTCTCAATTGCCACCCAATCGCCAGGTTTCAGCATCTGGTTGGCAGAAAGCTGGATGCCGGCAACGAGACCGAGTATAGAATCCTTGAACACCAACATCAAAACGGTGGCAGCAGCACCAAGACCGGCTACAAGATTAAGGGGATTCTTGCCAAAGAGAAAGGCCACAACAATGATAGCACATATGAAATAGGCAATGAGTTTGATAAATTGCACCACCCCTATCAGCGTCTGATGTTGCGCTTTCTCCTGCTCGGTGGTATAATGGGTGATTTTATTAAGGAAAGCCCCCAACCAGCGTGTTGCGAACAATGTTATAACAATCTTCAACCCTTGTGTGACAATGGCGTAACCGAGACTATATTGCGAGAAGTCGGGCAAGAATTGGTAAAAGAGAACTGCACCCATCAACTTCCAAAATGCAATCAAAACTTTATCGTCAAACAAATAATCATCCCACAAGGTCTCCGTACGCTTCACTACGCGATTGACCACTGGGGTAATGAGTCGCTTGAGAATTATCACAAACAGACTACATACTGCCAACAATGTCAGGAGTGTAGTGACCAGGGCATATATATCAGCACTACGTCCTGCGCACCCCACACTGACGTAAGTATCCTTTACAAACTGCTCAAACAATTCTACCATACTATATTGTCTTTCAAACCTCTAAAATATTATATTTACATTTCTTGTCAAAACAAAAGTGATAAAATCAGACGGCATTGCATCGATAGCAAAATCCTCTGACTCTATCACTCTTTTATCTCATCTATCAAGTCGTAAAATGTCGACTTTTCGCTTTTTCAAATTACTTTGCAGAAACAAATTCTTCGAGGAAACGCACATCATTTTCAGAGAACATGCGAAGGTCCTTGACCTGGTATTTCAGGTTGGTGATACGTTCTACCCCCATACCAAAAGCATAACCAGTGTAAACCTTGCTATCGATGCCATTTGCTTCGAGCACGTTGGGGTCTACCATACCGCAACCGAGGATTTCCACCCAACCGGTGTGCTTACAGAAACTACAACCTTCACCACCGCAAATGTTACAAGAAATATCCATTTCGGCACTTGGCTCAGTGAATGGGAAGTACGAGGGGCGAAGACGGATCTTGGTCTCAGCACCAAACATTTCGCGAGCAAAGGTCAGGAGCACTTGCTTCAAGTCTGCAAACGACACATCCTTGTCAATATAAAGGCCTTCTACCTGATGGAAGAAGCAGTGAGCACGTGCAGAGATCGCTTCATTACGATACACGCGACCAGGGCAGATGACGCGAATAGGAGGTTCGGTTGTCTCCATCACACGGCTTTGCACCGAGCTGGTATGTGTACGCAGGAGAACGTCAGGATTTCTTGTGACAAAGAAAGTATCCTGCATGTCGCGAGCGGGGTGGTCGTCGGCAAAATTCATTGAACCAAAGACGTGCCAATCGTCTTCCACTTCGGGACCATCTGCTAATGTAAAGCCGAGACGTGAAAAGATATCGATGATTTCATTACGCACCAGTGTCAATGGATGACGTGTGCCCAACCATACAGGATAGGGTGTGCGGGTCAAGTCAAGGTCGTCGTGATTGTCCTCACGGCTACCAAGTGCAGCCTTCAATTCAGCCAATTTATCCTGAAGTGCAGTTTTCAGTTCATTCAACTTCATACCCACTTCACGCTTTTGCTCGCCAGGAACATTACGGAAGTCTGCCATAAGGTCATTGACAATACCCTTTTTGCTAAGGTATTTGATGCGAAGCGCTTCGCATTCTTGCTCGTTAGCAGCTGTCAATCCACCAACTTCACTCAACAGAGTTTTAATTCTACTTATCATATCTTTTATGCTATTATTCTATGGTTTGCATGGGAAGGACAAAGCAGTTCCCCTCAATTTTGACCGCAAAGTTAACGAAACAGAAGATAAAGGCAAAATGAATAGTAAACATTTTGCTACATCTTTACTCAAAAAATACATATAAATTCAAGGAGTACACCATAAGCAACAGTAAATGTTGCCCCATTATATAGAAGTGAATTCTATTTTTTCCAACTTTAGTTTTGCTTATATCTAAGCATTCATTATCTTTGCCCAATATTTTTCATCACAATAGCAATATAGGCACAAAATGCTATAATATATATACAACTACACATAATGCGTAAATTACCACTCTACATTTTATTATCTGTCATCATTTCTATCTTTGGCGCATGTCAAAAAGATGTGCCCAAGAATGTGATACAGCAAGATATTGACACTATCACGAAAGATACCATCGCAAGCCATGAGTCTGATTTTGACGATAGCGAACTACCAGATAGTGCAGACAAAGTATTCAATGATTTTATTGAACTCTTTATAAGCAGTAAAAAGTATCAAGCATCGCGAATCCAATTTCCCCTTAGTTATATTGTAGATGGCAAAGAAAGTAAAATCAGCAAAAACAAATGGAAATATGATCCTATGCACAAAGGCGAGGATGTATACACCATGATTTTTGACGGAACAAATACACTCAATAAAAATACAGATTCCATCCCAGGTACATTCTTGGTTGAACGAATTGATTTGGAAAATAGCAGAATCAAACAATATCGTTTCAACAAACTCAAAAACCTATGGATGCTAACGACGATCAATGAACACGACTTTGAAGAAAATGCAAATTGCGATTTTTATACGTTTTATCAAAAGTTTGTAGCAGACGAGAATTTTCAAATAGCAAGGATACTCAGTTCATTCAACTACAAAACTTACGATAACGAAACTGGCGAAATCATTGAAGGAACGTTGGAACCCGAACAATGGCTAGACGTTTGTCCAGAACTTCCATCAGGCATTGTAACCAACTTTTCGTGCGGAGAAATCAATCCCAAAAGCAACAAAAGAACATTCTCTATTTGCAGCAGCTCCACTGAAATGAATACAATCATAGAATTTAGGCATTGGGGCGGAAAGTGGATGTTAATATCATTGGAACAATAATACACAATCGTCAAAACCTGAGAAATACCTCAAAAAATGCTTTTAAAAGAAAATTTTTCATTACTAAGGCACAATACTTTTGGTATAGATGCATATTGCCGTTTATTTATTGAATATAGTGATATTAGCGAACTAAAGGAAGCACTTAAGAAAGTAAAAGAGATGCACATCCCAATGTTGCACATTGGAGGAGGAAGCAATTTACTCTTTACTAAAGATTATGAAGGTGTTGTTCTTCATGCAGGAAGTAAAAACATAAAGATAATCAAAGAAACAGAGGATAATATATATATCGAAGCCGATGCAGGGGTCGTGTGGGATGAGTTTGTAGAATGGACAATAAAGCATGGTTCATTTGGTCTAGAAAATCTTTCACTAATCCCTGGAGAAGTTGGTGCTTCTGCTGTACAAAACATTGGTGCATACGGCATAGAGGTTTGCCAATATATAGACAGAGTAAAAACCCTTGAAGTTGCTACTGAAAAGTACCATGAATTTACAAACGAAGAGTGCAATTATGGTTACAGACATAGCATTTTCAAAGGAGAATTGTATGGTAAACATATTGTCACCAGTGTTGTATACAAATTATCAAAAGCATTCACTCCACACTTGGAGTATGGTGCATTAAAAACACAATTAGAAAAGCACAATTTGAATGCGAAAGATATCACCGCACAACAACTCAGAAAGCTAATCATTGATATAAGAAACGAAAAATTGCCCAACCCCAACGACATTGGGAGCGCAGGATCTTTCTTTATGAATCCTATTGTTAGTGAAGAAAAATTCGTTGCACTTTATCAACAGTATCCCACAATACCTCACTATCCAGCAAAAAATGGCATAAAACTATCTGCTGGATGGCTGATAGACCAGGCAGGATGGAAAGGGAAAAAGTTTAAGAATGCTGGAGTTTATGAAAAGCAAGCACTCGTCTTGGTCAACAATGGTGGTGCCACAGGAGACGACGTTGTACAATTAGCCCAAAGCATTCAAAAAGACATATTGGAAAAGTTTGGCATAAATATCAAACCAGAAGCTATCTATATCTGATAGTAATATTGGTAAAATTTAATAACATAACGAAGTGGAATAGCTACCTAGGTTGTTCCACTTCGTTATTAAAATTAATCCATAGCATTCATACCGCCTATTAAGACTATACCTTTTTCAAACCCAATATATAAAAACTTATATTCGAACACTTCTTTTAATCAAAAAAATTAATATTCATTTTGACTATCGCTCATGAATCACTATCTTTGTAGCAAAATGTATAATAACGAAAAAACGATTTCATTTTCTAATTAAAATTATGAAAAGAAAAATGATTTTAGGAGCATGGGGTACATATATCGTGCTCGTAATAATAGGAATAATCACATTGTTTGGAATAAGGAATGGTGGTATTGGTTATATGCCATCGCTTGAACGACTTAAAAACCCTATAAACAAGTTTGCCTCACAAATTTATTCTGCGGATGGCGAGCTAATTGGTGTATGGTCAGGAAATGAAAATCGTGTTTTTGTACCCTATGATAGTATCTCATCACATGTATTCGACGCACTGATTGCGACAGAAGATGTTAGATTTTTAGACCACTCTGGTATTGATGGACGTGCTTTGGCACGTGCTATCATTAAAACTGGTTTGATGGGCCAAAAAGAAGCAGGAGGAGGTAGTACAATTACTCAACAATTGGCAAAACAACTTTATTCCAGCAGAGCTGAAAGTGTCGGTGAACGTCTCTTACAAAAACCTGTGGAATGGGCAATTGCTGTAGAATTGGAAAAACAATTCACAAAAAAAGAAATCATGACGCTGTATTTAAATTATTTTGATTTCTTGTACAATGCAGTAGGCATTAGGACTGCAGCGAAAGTTTATTTCAATAAGCACCCAAAAGATCTTACCATTAACGAAGCTGCTCTGCTTGTTGGTATGTGTAAGAATCCTGCATACTTCAATCCTGTAAGACAACCAGAACGAACTCTTGGTCGTCGGAATACAGTATTGGAACAAATGGAGAAAGCTGGATATTTAACCTCAGCACAAGTTAGTAGCCTTAAAAAGGAACCCTTGACTCTTGATTTCAATCGCATTGACTTCAAAGATGGTGAAGCTACTTATATGAGAGAGTATCTCCGACAAATCATGATGGCAAAGAAACCTCAAAAGGAAGATTATAAAGAATGGCAAAAACATCAATATTACACAGACTCTGTCCATTGGGAAGATGATCCTTTATATGGCTGGTGCAACAAGAATAAGAAAAGAGATGGTACATATTATAACATATATACTGATGGTCTAAAAATCTACACTTCGATTGATTCGCGTATGCAAAATCATGCTGAAAATGCAGTTAAGCGTCATATGAAGTATCTGCAAAGCGCTTTCAATAGACAAGCGAAAGGTTCCAGAAATGACCCTTATTCAAGTTCGCTTAGTCAGGAAAAAGTAGCATCACTTTTGAACAAAGCAAAGAAAAACAGCAAACGCTATTTGCTTATGAAAGAAAGTGGAGCATCTGATGCTGAAATAGACAAAGCGTTCAATACGAAAACACATATGACTGTATTTACTTATCGTGGAGATGTGGATACTGTCATGACACCTATGGATTCAATTAGATATTACAAACGTTTCTTACGTTCTGGTTTGGTATCTATAGATCCTAGCAATGGACATATTCTGGCATATGTAGGTGGTATTGACTACAAACACTTCCAGTATGACATGGCCATGATAGGAAGAAGACAAGTTGGGTCTACTATGAAACCATTTGTATACTCCTTGGCTATGCAAAATGGATGGACTCCTTTGGATTTAATTGTTAACAAACAGCGTTCATATAATCTTGGCAATTTCACATGGAGGCCCAAAAACGGCAGTCATGCCATGTATGGTCAGGAAGTAACACTGAAATGGGGATTGACTCATTCAAATAACTGGATTACTGCTGAACTGATGTATAGAAACGACCCTACGGGTGAAGCTTTGGTAAACCTATTGCATGATTATGGTGTTGCCAACAATAATTTTAAGCCTTCTATCATCCTTAGTCTTGGCGCTGCAGAAATCACAGTCGGAGAAATGGCCAGTGGATATACTGCTTTTGTAAACAAAGGTATGCGCTGTGCACCAATATTAGTAACTCGTATTGAAGATGCACAAGGCAAAGTATATACATTCGCACCAAGAATGAATAGTGTGATAAGCGAAGAAAGTTCATACATGATGCTTGATATGATGAAGGGAGTTGTTGAACAAGGTACAGGACGCCGCATCCGCAACTATGGAATCAATGCACAAGTAGCAGCCAAGACTGGTACTACTAATGACAACGTTGATGGATGGTTCATTGGTTGTGTTCCAAAGCTCGTCACTGCATGTTGGGTGGGTGGTGAAGAACGCGACATTCACTTCAATTCCACATCTATTGGTCAAGGTGCTGCGACTGGTCTACCTATTTGGTCATACTACATGAAATCTGTTTATGACGATCCTAAATTGAATTATTCACAAAGTGACAAATTTGTGTATGAAAGGACGTGGTCTAGGAACAAAGATGTAGACTCGGCTGACGGCTATGGAAAAACTGGTTCAAATCAATCTAACACAGGAGAAGCGAACACGTCGGATGCATCTGAAGAGTCTTACTTTGAATAGTATTTTGATTTAAGACCAAACAAAACAGCCCACTGTTTATCAAACAATACGTAAAAACGAATGTCAGATAAATTAAAATTTCTAGCTATCATACCTGCAAGATATGCATCGACAAGGTTTCCAGGAAAGCCCTTAGCTATTCTTGGAGGCAAGACTATCGTGCAGCGTGTATACGAACGTGTAAAGACTATATTCGAGCATGTATACGTTGCAACAGATGATACAAGAATAGCTGAAGAGGTATCAAAATTCGGTGGGAAATATGTAATGACTGGCTCACACCATCAAAGCGGCACAGACAGATGCTATGAAGCGTTGTTCAAACTTGGCGAGAGCAATTATGATGTCGTAGTAAACATTCAAGGAGACGAACCTTTCATAGACCCAATTCAATTGACCACAATCAAAGCATGCTTTGACGATCCACAAACGCTTATAGCAACTTTAGTGAAACCCTTTCCAAAGAATTCTTCATTGGATGACATCAAGAATCCAAATTCACCCAAAGTTGTCGTGTCTGACAATAATTTTGCTATATACTTCAGTCGATCGATCATCCCTTACTTCAGGGGTATGAATGAAAATGAGTGGGCTAAGAATCACACATACTACAAACACATTGGGATATACGCCTACAAGAGTGAAACACTAAAGAGGATAACCTCACTACCCCAAGGGACACTTGAAAAGGTGGAATCTTTAGAACAACTCAGGTGGCTGCAAGCAGGATATAATATTAAAGTCGGATTTACTAATATTGAAACTATCGGTATTGATACACCAGACGACCTAATTAAGGCTGAATCTTTTCTACAACAACAAAACACAAATAACATATAAACTAAGAAAACAAATGAAGCGTTATATCATATTACCTCTATTGCTAACATGTATTTTGGATTTGCAAGTTTTTGCTCAAAAAGATGCAATCGTAAGTGGCACCTACGAGTTTCGCAATGGTGCTATCTATACAGGTGAATTATTTAGAGGAAAACCTAATGGTCGTGGTAGGACAGTATTCACAAATGGCGACATCTACGAGGGAGATTACATCAAAAGCAAAAGAGATGGTGAGGGTAAATACATCTACAAGAATGGCGAATATTATGAAGGCCATTGGACAGAAGATACGAGAAACGGGAAAGGCACATTCTACTCTAAAAACAACAACATCTATGAAGGTTTATGGTTTAAGAACAAGAAAGATGGGCCAGGAACCATGAAATATTATAATGGAGATGTATATGATGGTAATTGGCTAAATGACCTTCGTCATGGTGAAGGTACATACAAATATAAAGGTGGTGCCTACTACAAGGGCCAATGGGTGAACGACAGAAAGGAGGGGAAAGGTATATTTGACTGGAGGGATGGACAAAAATACGACGGAGATTGGAAAAATGATAAAAGGAACGGATTTGGCACCTATTTCTATGCCAATGGTGACTATTACCGAGGACAATGGAAGAATGACAAACAAGAGGGGAAAGGTGAATTCGTATCAAGCTCTGGAGACAAATATAAAGGAGACTATATTGATGGTACACGCACAGGTCTTGGTAAGATGACATTTGCCAATGGAGATATTTATGAAGGAGAATTCCTTAATGGAGACTTCTGTGGCAGAGGAAAATATCAATGGAAAGGTGTTGCTGTGTATGATGGTCAATGGGAGAAAGGTATGAGAAATGGTCGCGGACACTATAAGTGGAAAAATGGCGATACCTATTCAGGAGAATGGAAAGACAATGAGATGCATGGTGAAGGCACTTGGATAAAAAAGGATGGTGTAAAATTTAGAGGATCCTTCAAAAATGGTAGAAAGCATGGCAAAGCCACAGAAATACATAAGGACGGCAAGCGTATAGATTGCCACTATGAAGAGGGCGTGCTGCACGGAAATTTTGTTGAATATGACAAAAATGGTAATATCACACGCAAGGGAACATACGAAAGAGGACTCTTAGTAAAATAGCAAATAGTAAGCTTTTGATATCATATCACACATGATATCAGGAGCTTATTTGCTTATATCAGGTACGACCAGCATCTTCATTGCATTGACTTTAGACAAAATCAACGCTCAGTAAAAACAAGAGGCAAAAAGGCATTAAAAATAAACCGAGACCTTTTTTAAAAAAAGTCTAACCTTTTTTAAATTTGCCGTCGCGAAATTTCAACAAGGTCTTGGATAATTTTCAACAAAGCGAAACATAAAGAAATAGAATCATATTAAAAACAAAAAATACCTAAATCTACACCGTATGAAAAAGGAAACAAAAAAGACGACTCAACCCAAGCGTTTAAAGATTGTGAAGAACGATCCTTGGTTGGAACCTTATAACGATGCCATCCAAGGTCGCTATGACTACGTATTACGCAAACTTCATGAACTGACTGGGGGCAAGAAGACACTTTCTGACTTCTCTGACGGACACCTCTACTTTGGTCTGCACAAAACGGCTAAAAATTGGTTCTTCCGCGAATGGGCACCCAATGCTACCGAGATTTATCTGATCGGTGAATTCACCAATTGGCAAGAGAATGAGAAGTACAAACTTAAAAAGATTGCCGGCACTGGAAATTGGGAAATCAAGTTGCCATTGAAAGCGCTCAAGCACGGTCAACTCTACAAGATGAAA
>JAEIGA010016552.1_pt1 | contig 11214 bp, 10 predicted proteins | sample 9270691 | NCBI WGS metagenome assembly JAEIGA01 (sample SAMN17057246, study PRJNA624740) | gut metagenome | biome: biome; isolation source: fecal sample | host: Bos grunniens | place: China: Xizang | collected 2019
AGACAGAGAGGAGAATCTCCGGAAGGAGCGACAATTTATGTTACTCTCGAACCCTGCTGCCATTACGGAAAAACGCCTCCCTGTACGGAAGCCGTGATGGAAAACCATTTGGGCAGAGTCGTTTACGGTACGACCGACCCCAATCCCCTGGTTGCGGGGGAAGGCCTGGAAATCCTTCGGAAGAGAGGCATCCAGGTGGATGGGCCGGTACTGGAACAGGAATGTCGGGACCTGAACCGCCATTTTTTTCATTACATGACGACAGGCCTTCCTTACGTGATTGTCAAATATGCAATGACGGCAGACGGCAAAATCGCCACCGTGACAGGAGATTCCCAGTGGATTACCGGGGAGACGTCCCGCCAGCATGTCCATTTGACCAGAAAGCAGGTGTCAGCGATTATGGTTGGCATAGGAACGGTGCTGGCGGATGACCCGATGCTCAACTGCCGGATCGATGAGGGTGTGGATCCGGTCCGTGTCATCTGTGATACGAATTTGCGAATTCCGCTGGATTCTCGTATAATCCGTACGGCCGGTTCTATTCGTACCATCGTGGCGTGCAGGGAAATCCGGGAGCCGGATCTTCAGGCGAAAGCGGAAGCGCTGCGCGGGGCAGGCGCGGAACTGCTGCAGGTAGAAACCGATCCGGATGGCCATATGGATGTGGGACAGGTGATCCGGAAACTCGGAGAGATGAAGATCGACAGTATCCTGGTTGAAGGCGGTTCACAGGTCAACTTTTCCGTCCTGAGAACAGGACTTGTTTCAGAGGTTGACGTTTATATCGCCCCGAAATTCGCGGGAGGCGCCGTCGCAAAAACACCTGTCGGCGGAGCCGGATTCGCAAAACTTGCGGATTGCGTGGAACTGGCCGCTCCGGAGATAGAACGCTTCGGAAACGACGTGCTGCTCAGGTACAGACCGGAAAGGAAATAACGGAGATGTTTACCGGAATCATAGAAGAAGTCGGCAGTATCGCAGCCATCGAGCGCGGCAGTGTCTCCTGCAGGCTGCATATCAAAGGGGAGCGGATTTTCAGTGATCTGAAGCTGGGAGACAGTGTCGCAGTAAACGGAGTCTGTCTGACAGCGGCGGAGATTGGAAATCATGTATTTACAGCGGATGTTATGGCGGAAACGCTGCGCCGTTCCAATCTGGGATCACTGGCGTCAGGCTCTGAAGTGAATCTGGAAAGAGCCATGGCCGCGGTTGGCCGTTTCGGAGGGCACATCGTCAGTGGACATATTGACGGAACAGGGACAATATCCGATATGAAGAGGGAGGAAAATGCGGTCTGGGTGACAATCCAGGCGCCGCGTGAGATTCTCCGGCTGATCGTGGAAAAAGGATCCATCGCTATTGACGGAATCAGTCTGACAGTAGCGGATCTTGGCACTTCTTTTTTTAAAGTGTCGATCATTCCGCATACCGGAGAAGAAACCATTCTCCTCCGGAAGCATAAGGGGGATATCGTTAATCTGGAAAATGATATTGTGGGAAAGTATGTTGAAAGACTGCTTTCTCCCCGGGAACAGAACGCGCCGGCCAGAAGCAGCATCAGCCTGGATATGCTGGCGTCCAATGGCTTTCTGTAATTTCGCTGCGTAGTTTATACGCGGGAACTTGCTAGGGAAGGTTCTGTTTTGTGATTGTTTACGGCTGAACGGCTTAAGGCTTTATGTCCGGTGCTGACAAAGAGTTTTCTCCAAATGGAGACGAGCTGATGGAATGCAGTATTTCCGGATGTCGTGAACAGTGACACGGACAAGACGGACAGAAACATTGAAACAGAGAATTGAAATAATTAAGGAGATCGATAAAAATGTTTGAATTCGGAACGATAGAGCAGGCAGTGGAGGATCTGAGGAACGGCAGGCTGATTTTAGTGACAGATGATCCCGACAGAGAAAACGAGGGAGATTTAATCTGCGCCGCGGAATTTGCAACGCCTGCAAATGTGAACTTTATGGCGACCTTTGCGAAAGGTCTGATCTGCATGCCGATGAGCGCGGCAATGTGTGAAAAGCTGGACCTGCCGCAAATGGTGGCGAATAATACGGATAATCATGCCACCGCGTTTACCCTCAGCATTGACCACGTGGATACGACAACCGGAATCTCTGCAGTGGAGCGTTCTGTAACGGCCATGAAAACCGTGGAAGAAGGTGTGAAACCGGAAGATTTCAGAAGGCCGGGACACATGTTCCCGCTTCAGGCCAAGGACGGAGGCGTATTTGAACGTGGAGGCCATACGGAAGCGACAGTGGATCTGCTCCGCATCGCCGGTCTGAAAGAAGCGGGCCTCTGCTGTGAAATCATGCGGGAAGATGGAGAAATGATGCGGACAAAAGAGCTGATTGAGTTTGCCAAGCTGCACCATCTGACGTTTATCACGATTAAAGCGCTGAGAGAATACAGAATAGAACATCACTGCTGAAGGGAAACAGGACATTATGACAAACGATTTCTTTAATTCCGCTACAATATTTAACGGAGAAACAGATAATAACAAGGATAACGGTTCGCCGATCATGGAATTTGTCGTTTCCGCGGAGCTTCCGACAAAGTACGGCGATTTTATGATTCACGGATTTCAGAATAAAACAAACGGGGAGCACCATGTGGCACTGACGATTGGCGACTTCAGTGATGGAGCACCGGTTCTTGTCCGGGTGCACAGCGAGTGTCTGACCGGAGATGCTCTTGGCTCCGCACGCTGCGACTGCGGCGATCAGTTTCAGGCAGCCATGAGGGCTATCGCGAAAGAAGGCAGGGGCATTATGGTTTATCTTCGCCAGGAAGGCAGGGGCATTGGTCTGATTAATAAGCTCAGGGCATACAAGCTTCAGGACGAAGGAATGGATACTGTTGAAGCGAACCTGGCACTGGGTTTCCCTGCAGACGCCAGGGATTATACGGTAGGCGCGGAAATCCTCCGATACCTAGGCGCGAAACAGCTCCGCCTGCTGACAAACAACCCTCAGAAAATCTATGATCTGGAAAAATACGGTATTGAGATCGTGGAAAGAGTTCCAATTGAAACGACGCACAAGGAACAGAGCGAATTTTACATGAAAACCAAAAAAGTGAAAATGGGGCATATCCTGAAAACGTACTAGTATAAAACGTTTCAATTTGCTTTATATTTTATTATAACAAACGCTGTTCAAACTTATGGCAGGTATTTAGGGTGTCTCTTTGGATTACTGCTTCGCATACAGAGGCAGATCAGGAAAACAGAAACGGAATCTTTTTAATAGCAGGAGGTAAAACAAAATGGATAAGTCAAGAATACAGGTTGTCGAAGGAAACGTTGTAGCAGAAGGCATCAAAGTCGGAATCGTCGCCAGCAGGTTTAATGAATTCATCGTCGGTAAACTGATCGACGGCGCACTGGACGGCCTGACCCGTCACGGAATGACCGAGGAAGATATCACACTGGCATGGGTCCCGGGAGCGTTTGAAATTCCTCTTGCAGCGAAAAAAATGGCGGAATCCGGACGCTTTGACGCAGTTATCGCTCTGGGCGCGGTTATCAGAGGGGCAACGACACATTACGAACTCGTAAGCAATGAGACGACGAAAGGCGTGGCTCAGACATCCCTGGCTACAGGCGTACCGATCATGTTCGGGATCATCACGACAGAAAACATTGAGCAGGCTATCGAAAGAGCCGGATCCAAAGCCGGCAACAAAGGCTATGATTGTGCCCTGGGCGCTATCGAAATGGTCAATCTGTTCCGTCAGCTGTAAGACGATGGCAGACTGTCAAGTCTGTTCACATGTTTCGTATACGGATGAAAGATAGTAAAAGAAGATCAACAGGAACGGACGCTTGCCGGCGTCCGTTTTTCGCGTATGTGGGAATAGAACAGTGACCTTTTTGACAAAACGGTTCGAACGAAGCTGACTACAGGACTCCTTTACGGATCTGCAGCCGATTCTGACCGAGGACGGAACAGGAATCTCTGCTACCGGTCAAGGTTGGTTGATTCTATTGTTTTTTTCTGCAATAAGTATTAAAATGTCAATGTCTTCATAGTTCACCCTTATGTATAAAAGGGTGTAGCAAATGATGGATATTGCCAGAAGAAGAAAAGGAACGCTAGACACGTGGAAAGGACCACTGCCACAATCCCGGTAATGACGCGTTTCTCTTTAATACAAGAATGGATTGACCAGAGGAGAGCAGGATGAAAATACTGGCAACCGGAGGCACCGGCTATATCGGCAGTCATACGTGTGTAGCTCTGCTGGAACAGGGACACGAAGTCGTTGCGGTTGATAACCTTTACAATTCCAGCGAAGAAGCGATCCGTCGGATTCGCAGGATTACAGGGAAACCGCTGAGATTCTACAATGCGGACGTCGCCAGCATGAAACAGATAAGTGACGTATTTGAAGCAGAGCCTGGCATTGATGCGGTCATGCATTTTGCGGGATTTAAAGCTGTAGGAGAGTCTGTATCCAAACCCCTGGAGTATTACAGCAATAATCTGAACAGTACAATGGTACTGGCCGACGCGATGAGGAAACACGGCTGCAAAAACATCATATTCAGCTCTTCCGCTACGGTATACGGAGAAGATGTCGTAAATCCGCTGACTGAGGAAGCTCCGAAGGGACGGTGTTCCAATCCGTACGGATGGACAAAATGGATGATCGAACAGATCCTGACTGACCTCTATACAGGGGATCCGGAATGGAACGTAGTCCTCCTCCGGTACTTTAATCCGATCGGCGCGCATCCCAGCGGACTGATCGGAGAAGATCCCAAAGGAATACCGAACAATCTTCTGCCGTACGTGGCGCAGGTGGCCGTGGGCAAACTGCAGGAACTGGGCGTGTTTGGAGATGATTACAATACGCCGGACGGCACAGGTGTCAGAGATTACGTGCACGTAATGGATCTGGCCCGCGGACATGTGGCAGCGCTGAAACGCCTCCGGGAAAATTGCGGCGTCGATATATATAATCTGGGAACCGGACAGGGATCCAGTGTTTTGGAAGTGGTTCATGCGTTTGAAAAAGCCTGCGGAAGGAAGATTCCTTATTCCATCAAACCGAGAAGGCCGGGAGACATCGACGCAAATTGGTGCGATCCGTCTAAAGCCGAGCGGGAGCTGGGCTGGAAGGCGGAATACAATCTGGATGATATGTGCAGGGACGCTTGGAACTGGCAGAGCAAGAATCCTGACGGGTATGGAAAATGATGCAGAAGGAAATCAGAGAAAAGTATGAGAACTGGTGCCGTCGGGTCTTTGACGGGTCGGTGTCAGCTGATCTCAGTACAATGAATGAAGAACAGATCGCGGAAGCGTTTGCCTCAGACCTGAGTTTCGGGACGGCAGGTCTCCGCGGAATCATGCAGGCCGGCACGAACCGGATGAATATCTATACTGTGGCGAAAGCGTCACAGGGGCTGGCAGAGTATCTGAAAAAAACCGTGGCTCCGGACAAGAGGATGATTGCTGTTAGCCGGGATTCCCGTAACCGGTCGGACCTGTTCAGCAGAACGGCGGCAGAAGTATTTGCGGGGAACGGAATACGGGTTTTCCTTTATCAGGATATCATGCCGGTACCTCTTCTGTCGTACGCGGTCAGAGAACTGGGCTGCGCGGCCGGCGTTATGATCACCGCCAGTCACAATCCGCCTGAGTACAATGGTTACAAAGTCTATGGCGCGGACGGCTGCCAGATCACCAGCGAAGCCGCGGACGCGATTCAGAAAGCGATTGAAGAAACCGATATTTTTGATGGAATCAGAAAACTTCCTTTTGAAGAAGGAATGGAGCAGGGACTTATCCAGTGGATCGATGGAAGTGTTTATGATTCTTTTATTGAGACCGTTAAATCGCAAAGCCTGATCGGAGAGGACATTCCAAGGGATTGCAGGATTGTTTATTCTCCGCTCAATGGAACCGGATTGCGACCGGTTCTCAGAGCATTGACAGAATCCGGATACAGCCGGATTTCGGTGGTACCGGAACAGGAAGAGCCTGACGGTAATTTCCCGACCTGCCGGAAACCGAACCCAGAAGAAAGAGAAGCGCTTCAGCTGGGACTCGAACTTGCGGACCGGAACGGAGCGGATCTGGTCATGGCGACGGATCCGGATTGTGACCGGATCGGAATAGCCGTCCGTGATGAAAACGGTCAGTTTGTCCTCCTGAGCGGCAACGAGACCGGTATGCTGCTATTGGATTATATTTGCTCGCGTCATGTGGAAACCGGAACGATGCCTGCTGATCCTGTGATGATCAAGACGATTGTCACGACCGATATCGCGGAGCGGATCGCGGAAAGCTACGGTGTTCGAACGATCAATGTGCTCACCGGATTCAAATATATTGGAGAACAAATCACAGAACTGGAAAAGGAAGGACATCCGGAATCGTATCTGCTGGGATTTGAAGAAAGCTATGGCTATCTGACAGGAACCCATGTCCGGGATAAGGACGGCGTAGGTACGGCACTGATGATCTGTGATATGTTCGCGTATCACCGGGTCGGGGGAATCAGCCTGCTTCAGCGGCTGGAACAGATCTATGAACAACATGGTTACTGTCTCAATAGTGTGTATTCCTACCAGTTTGAAGGCAGCAAAGGTAGTTTCACCATGGAACGGATCCTGAATGTGCTCCGATCGGGTGTCAGGAGAATTGGCGGATTTAATGTCGAGGAAGTGAAGGATTATCTCGACGGGATCGATGGCCTTCCTAAAGCCAATGTCCTCAGATTCCGCCTGTCTTCGGACAGTATCCTGATTGCCCGGCCGTCCGGGACAGAGCCGAAGCTCAAGTTTTATTTTTCAGTGTACGCGAATAACCGCCATCATGCGCAGATAAAAGAAAAGCAGTTGCTGACGGATATCGATGCACTTACGAAGATCTGACAGTATTTTTCTGTTCGCGATTTCTGGAAGTGCTGATTATCGTATAACCGGCTAAGTTTGGGGCTTACTATGCCGAAACCAGCAGCAGCCGGCAGAGGATTCTTCAGCATTTCTATTTATAAGAAAGGATTGTAAGATATAATGAAAGGCATTATTCTGGCCGCGGGAAAAGGAACAAGACTGTACCCGGCGACGAAAGCAATCTCCAAACCGATGCTGCCGGTCTATGACAGACCGATGGTATACTATCCGATGGCTACGCTTATGAGTCTGGGGATCCGTGAAATCATGATCATTTCCTCAGCGGCGGATATCGGCGGGTACAACCGCCTGTTCGGCGATGGCAGTCATCTGGGGCTGGAAATGAGTTATGCTGTCCAGAACCGGCTCAGAGGCATTGCGGATGCGTTTATTATCGCCAGAGGATTCATTGGAAACGACGACGTCTGCCTGGCACTGGGGGACAATATTTTCCTCGGAAGAGAGTTCTATGACATGCTGTCGAACTTCCAAATGCCGGAAGAAGGAGCTTTGATTTTCGGTTATCCTGTTGAAGATCCACGTGCTTTCGGTGTCGTGGAATTCGATGAAAACTTCAAGGTCTTGTCATTAGAAGAAAAACCAGATCATCCGAAGTCGAATTATATCGTACCGGGACTGTATTTTTATGACAATGAAGTATCGGATATTGCAGCCAAACTCATCCCTTCTGACCGGGGGGAACTGGAAATTACGGATGTCAATAAGGCTTATCTTAAAAGACAGAAGCTGAAAGTCAACCTGATCGACGAATCGATCAAATGGTTCGATGCCGGTTCCGCGCAGGGTCTCCTGGTGGCTGCCAATGCGGCAGAGCGTTTCGAGAGGGAAAGAGGCGAAATGAACTGCATCGAGGAAATCGCGTTCCGGAAAGGATTTATAACGAAAGATCAGCTGGAAAAACTCATGAAACCACTGAAAAAGACAAAATATGGGAAGCATCTTCAGTCAGTCCTCAATGGTGAGATCTGATACAGTTCTTTACAGAAATAGAAACGCCTTTCTTTCAAAAGCAGGAAAGAAAGGCGCTTTTTTTATGACTCTTTTCCGCGTTCCTGAAGTGCTTTGCGGTAAACAGATTCAATGTTTCGTGCGTAAACCTGGGCAGTGAACCGCCTGTCATAGATGGATAACGCCCTGGTTCCCAGAGTGGCCAGAAGTGCCCGGTCGTCCATGAGTTTTTCCAGAGCTGCAGCCAGACCGCTGACATCACGTGTTCCGAATACCAATCCATTGACTCCGTCCTGTACAACGTAAGGATTGCCTCCGTAATCACTGGCAACTGCGGGGACACCGAGGGAAAAACCTTCCAGAAGGGAAAGGCTGGTCGCTTCTGTTCCGTAGGAAGCGTTCAGCTGTACGTCGAGAATACTGAGAATGTCGGAAACATCCTTTCGGAAACCTGTCATCAGGATATTGTCACTCAGCCCAAGGGAATCAATATGCGCCTGGACTTCTTTCATGTATCCTTCATCGCCGGTTCCGGCAAACAGTATTTTAAAGTCATATCCTTTTTCTTTCAGGAGATGGGCTGCATCGACAATATCCATGTGTCCTTTATAGTCAATGACACGCGCCAGAATGGCGGCAGTGAATTGTCCCGTCCGGATGCCGAATTCGGAGCGCAGCCGGTCTTTTGTTTCGGCCGGAGCCGGTGTAAGTCTTTCAACTCCGTTGAAAACAACGTCAATTTTACGGGGGGAAATGCCGCTGTCCGTCAGATTATCAGATGCTGCCGGACTGACAGAAATAATCCGGTCGGCATAGTGCTCGTTAATGAGTTTGTTCAGAAGCTTTCCCGGTCCACGGCTGATTTTTTTCGGGACCGGAAAGACCGAATGTCTGGTCTAGACCACCGCGCAGCCACATCTTCTGGCTGCAATCCTCCCGGAAAGAGAACCGTGGGTATGGACCAGGTCCGGATTGTATTCTCGAATTACATTCTGAAGAAGACGGATCGCGGAACGGTCAAAGGACTGATCTGATATGCCGTCGATTTCGAAAACTTTGATGTCCAGCGCCTCAATGCGTTCAGTAAGCAGGCTGCCGGCCGGGACGATGACTGCCGCTTCGTAGGAATCCCGGTTCATGTATTTCAGCCAGGTGAGCAGTGCCCTGCCGGCACCGCCTACATTCGTATCGCTGATGATATTCAGAACTTTTTTCATTTTTACCTCTGCTGTTGTTTTACTGTAAAACAGATCTTTCAGGAAATGTTTCGCTCGGAATCGGGATCGCGCGGCGAGACCGTCGTCGTCAGGTGGATTCTTGACGAAATCCGTGTCAGTCGTAGCGGATAATGTCACAGGCGCCGCACCGGACTGCGGAAAAACCGCCGCAGGTGTCACATGAAGCGAATGCGTCGCAGCTTTCATTGCAGTTGGAGCCATCTTCAAATTCGTCTCTTTTTTTACACCAGGTGGTGAATTCTAAACCTGTGACAGGGTCTTTCCTGTCGAGAAGATGTCGTTTTTCATAATACTGGCACAGCCAAAAACAGACACCGCCGTTTGGGCCGGTGAGTCCTTCGGTATGGTTCCCGCTGAACCAGATATCGTAAGTCTGGGCGTATTTCGCCTGTTCGTCCTGCTGTTTCATAATTTCCTCCATTGATAATACAATAAATAATCCGGAGATTCACTTATTATTTATTCTATTTTATACTATAATTCTGAATGATTAAAGAAAAAAGCATACAAATATTTGTTCTAACATATTCTTTCGGAAGGAAAATAAAAATCGAAAACCCCCGCGTCTGCGGGGGTAGTCTTTAAAAATATCCACGTGGGTTATACATGTGCAGGATGATAGGATCAATCCGTGCTCAGTACTGCTCCGGTGTTCGCGGAAGTAACCAGTTTTGCGTAACGGGACAGATAACCGGTCTTTTCTTTTGGCTCCGGAAGGACGAAGGTTTCGCGTCTTTTTGCGATTTCTTCATCGGAAAGCTGCACTTCGAGAAGACGGTTTGGAATATCGATGTGAATCGTGTCTCCGTCCTGAAGCAGGCCGATCAGGCCGCCGGCCATAGCTTCCGGAGAAACGTGGCCGATGGAGGCGCCTCTGGAGGCTCCTGAGAACCTGCCGTCTGTGATCAGGGCAACGTCCTTGTCCAGTCCCATGCCGGCGATGGAGGAAGTCGGAGACAGCATTTCTCTCATACCAGGGCCGCCCTTCGGACCTTCATAACGGATCACGATGATGTCGCCTTTTTTGATCTTTTTACCCCAGATCGCTTCAACAGCTTCTTCTTCAGAATCGAAGAGTACTGCAGGACCGGTGTGTTCCAGCATTTCCGGAGCGACTGCGGATTCCTTGACGACGGCTCCGTCCGGAGCGAGGTTACCGCGGAGGATAGCAAGTCCACCTCTATTTCTGTAAGGATCCTCTATCGGACGGATGATTTCGTGATTGAGAACAGGATGGAATTTGATGTTTTCTCCGACGGTTTTCCCGGTCACGGTTATGCAGTCTTTGTGGATCAGGTCGAGTTTGGTGAGTTCGTTCATGAGAGCAGGAATGCCGCCGGCTTCTCCAAGCTGGTCCATATGATGCTGGCCGCTCGGGCTGAGCTTGCACAGATTCGGGGTGTGTTCACTGATCTCATCAAACTTGTCGAGTTCCAGTTTCAGGCCCGCTTCATGGGCGATGGCCGGAAGATGAAGTACCGTGTTGGTGGAGCCGGCCATGGCCATATCCACTGTAATCGCGTTTTCAAATGCTTCCTTTGTCAGGATATCCCGAGGAAGGATATTGCGGTTGAGCATCTCCATTACCTGGATACCTGCCTGCTTTGCGAGACGGATTCTTTCACCGCTGTCAGACAGCGCCGTTCCGTTGAATGGAAGGCCCATGCCCAGGACTTCTGTCAGGGAATTCATGCTGTTGGCGGTAAAGAGGCCGCTGCAGGAGCCGCATCCCGGACAGCAGTTTTCAGCGACGGCTTCGAGTTCTTCCGCACTGATATCGCCGTTCTGGAAGGAACCGACACTCTCCATTACAGAATTGAAGTCGAGGGTACGTCCCTGCAGATGACCCGGTCTCATCGGGCCGCCGGAGACGACGACAGATGGGATATTGAGTCTGGCTGCTGCCATGAGCATTCCCGGTACGATTTTATCGCAGTTCGGAATCAGGACAAGACCGTCCAGCTGATGCCCTCTGGCCATTGCTTCAATTGAGTCGCAAATCAGTTCGCGGCTGGCGAGAGGGAACTTCATCCCGACATGCCCCATGGCGATGCCGTCGCAGATGCCGATTGCCGGGAATTCCACCGG
>JAEIGA010016553.1_pt1 | contig 11214 bp, 10 predicted proteins | sample 9270691 | NCBI WGS metagenome assembly JAEIGA01 (sample SAMN17057246, study PRJNA624740) | gut metagenome | biome: biome; isolation source: fecal sample | host: Bos grunniens | place: China: Xizang | collected 2019
ACCTGCTTTAGCCGATTTTCTGTATCCTGCCGCTGCAGCTGCGCCACCGGGCCATCATCCTTTTGATAGGCCACCATGGTCTGCACCCGCTCCCGCAGTTTCTGTTGCCGGTCAATATTTTCCGCCAAAGCCAGATCTGTCCTACGCAGCAGGAAAAACGCCACCGCGGATGCCGCAATGGCAACCGCAAAGCAAAGAATATAGCCTAAAGCGCCCGCCTGCAGCAAACGCATTTTCTGCCCCAGTAGCAAAACGCCCGCTGACAGCAAAAGCACAGTCAAACCAAATCCCAAAGCCCGGAGCATGGTCCATATGGCATTTTGCCGTTTCAACCGTTGAAATTCATTTCCCATAGAAGTGTTCCTTTCGTGGATGCACGGACCAGACGTGTCCGCCACTATTCCCCATTTTATGGATTAACTGTTATTGTATCACACCATGTATTTTAGGTCAATATTTATGTCCTTTACGTCGTATATAAAAACACCGACCTTGTAAAAAGTCGGCGTTTTTATAGTTAAATTAAATATGGGAATAGATAAACTCCAAATCGCCGCTGATCTCCATTTCGCCGTAATCGGCGCAAATCAGCAAATGATCGCCCTTGCGAACGGGCATGCCGTCCAAAGTGCCTTCGCCCTCCAAAATGCTGACATTGACAAAGGGTTGGGTCCAGTCCATGGTCACCTTGCCGTTTTCCACCACAACGTGGTATACGCTGTAGTAAGGACAGCTGACCAAATGGGTAACGGTGGCAGCTTCCCTCCAGGATACTGCCCGCTCCGCGGCTACGGGCACAAAGGGCGCGGTGGTCACATCCAGGCTCTTTTCGATGTGCAGCTGGCGGGGCTTTCCGTTCTCCAGGCGGCCATAGTCATAGAAGCGATAGGTAACATCGCTGGATTGCTGGGTTTCCAAAATCAGCGTACCGCCCTTGATGGCATGCAAACAGCCGGGGTCGATTTGGAAGAAGTCGCCCTTATGAATGGGCACCTGCCGCAGCAGCTCTGTCCAGCGGTTTTGACTGACCATCTGCGCCATTTCTTCTTTACTGGCGGCATTGTGACCGATAATAATGGTAGCGCCTTCCTCACAATCCAGCACATACCAGCACTCGGTTTTGCCCAAAGAGCCGTTTTCGTAGCGGTTGGCGTATTCGTCATCGGGGTGCACCTGGATGGAAAGGTCATCCCGAGCATCAATGATCTTGATCAGCAGCGGGAAGGTTTCCCCGGGCAAATTGCCAAACAGTTCCGGATTTTCTTTCCACAGCTGGGACAAGGTCTTACCTTCGCCGACCACAGCGCAATCGCCGCCGCTGTGGCCGGAAATGGCCCAGCATTCTCCCGTATGGTCACTGGGAATGGGGTAGTCAAACACGGTGCTCAACCGGTTACCGCCCCAAATTTTTTCCTGGAAAATGGGAACCAGTTTCAAAATTCTTCTCACAGAGATGCCTCCTCATTCATTGCCAGTTTGATACAACCCATAATGCCCTGGTTGTCATCCAGGGAATACGAAACGATGTAATTGTCCAGATCCGCCAGTTCCCGGGTCTTTATGTAGCCGTTGAGTTGTTTCTTCACCTCTGCCCGAATCAGCGGCAGCAGTTGCGGCTGATGCATCACGCCGCCGCCCAAAACGATCCGCTGGGGCGACAAAATCAAAATATAGCTGCACAAAGCCTGGGCGATGTAATAGGCCTCCAACTGCCACACCTTGTCCTGCTGCGCCAGCTCATGGCCCTTTTTGCCCCAGCGGGCTTCAATGGCAGGACCTGCGGCCAGGCCCTCCAGGCAGGCATCATGGAAGGGGCACACGCCCTTTTCCATGGGGTCTTCGGGATGGCGCGCCAGGAAAATATGGCCGCCCTCTGGGTGCAGCATGCCGTGATGGGGCTTGCCGTTGACGATCACGCCTACGCCCACGCCGGTGCCAATGGTGATATAAATGCTGTTTTCCACATCCCGGGTACAGCCCCAGGTAGCTTCACCCAAAGCAGAAGCATTGACATCCGTGTCAAAGCCCACGGGGATTCTCAGTGCGTCCGCAAAGGTCTGCACGATGGGATAATTCTGCCACGCCAGCTTTGGGGTGGTAGTAATATGGCCGTAGTCCGCGGCATTTTTGTTCAGGCTGATGGGGCCGAAACAGCCGATGCCCAGCGCCGCAATGTTATGCTTTTTAAAAAAGGCGATCATCTCCGGCATGGTTTCTGCCGGGGTGCGGGTAGGAATGCTGATCCGCTCCAGGATCTGACCCTGTTCGTTTCCGATGGCGCACACCATTTTGGTGCCGCCGGCTTCTAATGCACCGTAAAGTTTCATAGGTTCCCTCCCAAGAGTTTAATTACCATAATACTATCAAATATGCGCCACAAAATCAAGGGCAGCCCTTGCAATTCTTCGCCCTTTCCGATATGATAAGCAAAAAGGAGGTGGCCTAAAATGGCTTATCAGATTTTATCGACCCGTCACCACACAATCCGCGGCGTGATTTTTGACATGGATGGCGTGATTTTGGATACAGAAAAGCTCTACAGCCGCTTTTGGCAGGAAGCAGCCATTGCCCTGGGCTATCCCATGACCCGGCAGCAGGCACTGGGTATGCGCAGTTTGAATAAGCAGGCCGGCCAGGCGCAGCTGGAAGCCTATTTTGGCCCCGGCATCAGCCATCCCTTAGTACGACAAAAGCGGATCGAACTGATGGAGGCCTACATCGCTGAACACGGCGTGAGCCTGCTGCCCGGTGTCCGTGAAGTTCTCAGCTACTTAAAGCAGCAGGGCTTTGCCACCGCCATTGCCACATCCTCCCCCATGGAACGGATCAAACGTTACCTGGAGCCCCACGGAATTTTGTCCTGTTTTGATGCGGTCTGCAGCGGCTACGATGTGGCCAACGGAAAACCCGCCCCGGACATCTACTTAAAAGCCGCCGATCTGATCGGCCTGCCGCCCCAAGGCTGCCTTGCGGTGGAAGATTCCCCTGCCGGGATCTTATCCGCCAGCCGGGCCGGCTGTCTGCCGGTATTTGTGCCGGACCAGGATGCTGCCGACAAAGACACTATGGCGCTGCTCTATGCCCACGCCGATAGCCTATGGGAGCTGATCGAGCTGCTGAACGCGCAACTATAACACGCAAAACCTCCGGCCCCAAAAAAGCCGGAGGTTTTTGACTCTATTTTTCCGAGCAGGTCATGCGTTTTTTTGCATTGCTTCGCTTAGCATCTTTGCATCTGCCGGGCAGAACGAATAATTGGAGATCTCTTCTTTGGTGATCCACGCAAGTGCGTTGTGTTCTTTTCTCGTCAGCTGGCCGGATATTATTTCTGCGATGTAAAAATGCAGGCGTATGGCCCTGTCGGGATATGCATAGTCCACTTGATGAAACTTTCGAACAACCCGGATCGTGACGCCCAGTTCCTCTTGGATTTCACGGGCAATGCACTGTTCTCCCGTTTCGCCGGGTTCGATCTTGCCGCCGGGAAATTCCCATAAAAGCCCGCAGGTTTTCCCCTCGGGCCGCTGACAGATCAAAAACCTGCCGTCCTTAACCATAATGGCCGCTGTTACTTCCACCATAAGCTGCCTTTCTCTCGCGGTCATTTTAACGCCGCGCCGTCATGAAAGGCCCGGCCTACAGCTTCCCCCAGCACCAAATACTTATGGTTCATGGGATCGTAGGTAATGGGCTGCAGCTTGGCAGGATCCACTTTGCCGTTCTCCCCTATCACAGCTTCATCGGCGCTGACGTTGACGATGCGGCCGACTAAACGGCAGGTTTCCGTGTCATAGGAAATCACCTCGCACTCCAATGCCATGGGCAGCTCGTCGATCAGCGGTGCGTCCACGAATTCGGATTTGGTTGCGTGGAAGCCGGCTCTTTCAAACTTGTCCGGCACCTTGTTGCCGCTGACAATGCCCACATAGTCGCAGGCAGTGAGCATTTTGGCAGTTGCCATGGACACAGTGAAGGCTTTGCGGGCCAGTAAATTCTCGGCGGTTTTATGCTCTGAATCCACGCAGATGGTGATCTCTGTTTCCTCGCTGATACCGCCCCAGGCGGCGTTCATGGCGTTGGGTGTGCCGTCAGTATTGTAAGTGCCGATGATGAAAACCGGCATGGGATAGCACATGGCCTTCGCGCCAAAATCCCTTCTCATTTTGCGTTCCTCCTGTAATTCATCCAGATAATTCCATTGTAGTTCTTTAAATCAGCCAGGAATATCAGCAGGATTATCCGCTATAAGTTCGTATTTTAGGGAACGCGCCTTTCGGTGCGTTCCCTTGTCTTGCTTTTTAGGGTTGTTTGCCGATGTATGCCAAAATGCCGCCGTCCACATACAGGATGTGACCGTTGACAAAGTCAGAAGCAGAGGATGCCAGGAACACAGCAGGACCCACCAGGTCCTCGGTGGTTCCCCAGCGGCCAGCAGGCGTCTTGCCAATGATAAACTTATCGAAGGGATGACGCTCACCGTTGGGCTGCAATTCCCGCAGGGGAGCCGTCTGCTGCGTAGCGATGTAGCCAGGGCCAATGCCGTTGCACTGGATGTTGGCACCGCCAAACTCAGAGCAGATATTGCGGGTGAGCATTTTCAGGCCGCCCTTGGCAGCAGCGTATGCGGACACGGTCTCGCGGCCCAGCTCACTCATCATGGAGCAAATATTGATGATCTTACCCTGGCCCTTCCGAATCATGCCGGGGATCACCGCCTTGGCACAGATGAAGGGTGCAATCAGATCCACATCGATAACCTTGGAGAAGTCCTCCACGCTCATCTCCGTCATAGGAATGCGCTTGATGCAGCCGGCGTTGTTCACCAAAATGTCGATGACGCCCACTTCTTCCTCGATTTTGGCTACCATAACCTGCACCTGCGCCTCGTCGGTCACATCGGCCACATAGCCATGGACTTCCACACCGGCCTCGGCATAGTTCTTCATGCCCCGCTCATAGCTAGCCTCGCTGGAGCAATTGAAGCAGACCTTGGCGCCGGCCTTGGCAAGGCCAACACCCAGCGCCAGGCCGATGGAATGGGCACCACCGGTAACCAGCGCCACCTTGCCGGTCAAATCAAACATATTCATATTATTTTTCCTCCTTTTTTGATCAAAGCAGTTCGGTATATGTCATTCGAAAAGATGCCAAGCCCTCGGCACCGTTTTCCACAATGGGTTCGCTGATATAGTATCTGTTTTTGTTTCATGGGGCTAGCTTCTTATTATTCCGCCACCACGAACCTTCCACACACTGCATTCATTTGTATATGTTATAGCACGCGGCCACTAATTTTGCAATTCATTTTATGTATTTGCTCTGAAAAATCTATTTATTGTCCGCAAAAACACCACAGATTGCACTTTGGGCGACCCAAGATTATACCATATATCCTGAAATAGTGAATTTTAGTCGTAAATATGCTCACCACATTGTATACAGCCGCTCGAAGCAATTGGAGCCTTAATGTTTTTATTACATTTTCATGAAATTGGCGCGTACGCATATCCCCCCTATAGGAAAGGATGATTTTTAATGCACTATATTTCAGTAAAAGAGGCCGCTGCACAGTGGGGTGTGAGCAGGTAGAAGATCTCTGCCGGATATGTCGCTGGAGGCTGTTTTTCTGCCGATCATCGGCGTCTGCAACAACATGAATGCAGAAGATGCCGCTGTGTTTGCAAAACGCACGGGTGCATAATACGCCGTTCCGTTCCATGTGGGTATATTTGATCATAAGGATTCCAGTGCATTCGCCACATCCAATAAAATCGTTCCCAAAATCTACAGCGAGATTATTTTTTAGAAGGAAACATGCTGAAAATTTGCAGTTAACCATACTACGAAAATATGATCCTATCCAAATCGTAGCAACTGATATACAGAACAGCAGCCTTTCCTACCAGGGTAAGGCTGCTGTTGATATTGGTTGACCAAAGTTAACCAAGAAAAAGGTAGACAACATGGTTTTTCCATGTGTCTACCTTTATCTTACAGCTTCAGTTCCATACAAAACAGAACTGGCGGTTTTTATTCGGTTCTTGGTTTATCGCAGGATCACAATCGAATACGGCGGCAGCACGATGGTGCCGGCAGAGGCGTCATAGGCGGCCTCCTGGGATACATCCTGCGCATACAGGCCACCCTGGATGCCTTCGCCTATGCCAAGGCCCTCACCTAGCGCAACCGTCTGCTCAAAGGAATCGAAGTTCATCACAATGATCACGGATTCCCCTTGCCAGGTCTTCTTCAAAATAGAAATGTAGGTGTTTTCCTCAGGGCTGAAGTTCTCCACAGCACCCCGGGCAATGGCCGGGAAGCAATTACGCAGCCGCATCGCCTGCTTGTAATAATTAAGAATACTGTTGGGGTCAGCCAGCTGTTCTTCCACGCTGGGGTAATAATAGCTGGTCTCATCCACAGGCGTATTCTCCGGCGGCAAATAGCAGCAGCCGGGATAAATGGCCTTCTTTGCCCACTTCATGGCGATGCGCTTGGCAGGGTCGGAATTATTGCCACCTTTGCTGATCATGCCGATCTCCTCGCCATAATACACAAAGGTGCTGCCGTTCATCATTGCCAATGCGCCGCCAGCCATCTTCACATTTTCCTGGCCGGGCATAAAGCTGCCGGGACGCATGGTGTCGTGGTTGCCAAGGAAGGGGGCCAACACACCGGATGTAAAGGTGCTCTGCAGCTGGGTTTGCAGTTTACCGTAGGCCTTGCCGTTTTGCTGCTTGACGATGGTCGCCAAGGTGCCGGTTCCCTGGGCAGCTGTGAACAGGAAGAAGCTGTCCACACCGCTTTGATAATAGTCATTGATGAAGGCGTCTGTCCCCACCCAGGCTTCGCCCACGATGTAGCATTCGGGATTGATCTTCTTGGCTTCGGTATTGAGCCAATTCAGAAAATCCACATTTTTCTGCAGATCGCCGGTGTAGTAGCTGGTTACCGCGTCCAGGCGGAAGCCATCTACAAGGTGCTCGGTCATCCAGTAATCCATGATGGCTACGATCTCACTACGCACCGCCTGGCTGTCCAGATTCAGGTCGGGCATGCCGCTCCAGAACCGGGATTCATAATAATACTGTGTGCCGGAAACAGGGGAATAACCGGCCAGGTTTTCCGTGGCAAATCTATAATATTCGCCGTACTTACCGCCGGGCTGGCCATGCTCCCGGATATACTCGCAGGCCTCCTTGAACCAGGGGTGGCTGTCACTGCTGTGGTTTACCACCAGGTCCAAAATAACCCGGATGCCCCGCTTATGAGCTTCTTCCACAAGACGATCCAGGTCCTCCAGGGTGCCATAGACCGGGTCGATGGCATAGTAATCCTTCACATCGTACTTGTGATAGGTAGGCGACGGATGGATGGGCATGAGCCAAATGCCGTTGAAGCCCATTTCCTGCACATAATCCAGCTTTTCCGTAACACCGTTCAGGTCGCCGATGCCATCATTGTTGGTATCGTAAAAGCTGTGGACAAAGATCTCATACCAGTTCCGGTAATCATCGTCGATGATATTCAGTTCCGGCGCCTGCGGGCCGGTACTGCCCTGCCCCGCATCGCCGCCGCAGCCCGGCAGCAGCAGAGCCACCAGCAGGCACAGGCTCAGAAAAAAACACAATTTTTTCTTCATAGTCTTATCCCTTCACTGCGCCGCCGGTAACGCCCTGGACATAGTATTTCTGCAGCCACATAAACAGCGCCGTAATGGGCACAGCCACCACAACGGCAGCCGCGCAGAAGGTCGTAAAATAGCTTTGGATCATTTCACGTTCCAGCCACTTATACATACCCAAAGAAACGGTGTACATCGCCGTATCCGGCACGCCGGACATAATGTAGGAAACAAAAATGTAGTCGCACCAGGGAGAAACAAAGCTGGTCAGCGCGGTGTAAATAATGGTGGGCTTGCTAAGGGGCAGGATGATCTTAAAGAACACCTGGGCACGGCTGGCGCCATCCAAACGGGCGGCATCATCCAGGTTGGCCGGAATGGTATCAAAGAAGCCCTTGGCAATATAGTAGCTCAAGGCGGCGCCGGCAGAATACACAATGATCAGGCTCAGCAGCGACTGATAGTTATCCGGCATCAGCACCTTCAGCAGAAAATACACCGCGGACATGCTCATAAATCCGGGGAACATGCCCAAAATCAGCATCACATTCATCATAGGCTTGCGCGCGCCGAATTTGATCCGGCTGAAGGCATAGGCAACAGACAAAGAGAATGCTGTGGTAATGAGGCAGCTGCAACATGCCACCAGGAAGGTATTTCCATACCAACTCAGGAACTTTGTTTCCGTGAACAGGCGAATGTAATTATCGAAGGTCCAGGTGACCGGGAAGAATGTGGAGCTCCAGGCGCCCGGCTCCGCGCGGAAGGATTGCACCAGCAAATACAGCAGCGGTACGATCCACAAAATGGACAGAACGGTCAGTACGGTGTGGCCCGCGGTGTTGCCCAGAAAGCGGCGCAGCCGCATACCGCCGGAGGCTTTCTCAATTTTATTACTCATTGGAAACTATCCTCCTCTTGCACCGAAGACGATTTGTTATAAACCATCAAAGAGAATGTGGCGGAAATCACGAACACAATAATGCCGATAACAGATGCCAGCTTATAGTTTCTGTCCGCGCCCAAAGAAAGCTTATACAGCCAGGTGATCAGCAGATCCGTGCCCTTGGCGCCGTCGGTATACAGCAGCAAGTCGCCGGGGCCGCCGCCACTGAGCAGATAGATCACGTTGAAGTTATTGATATTGCCAATAAAGGATGTGATCAGATACGGACCGGTCACAAACAGCATGTACGGCAAAGTGATCTTCACGAAGGTATGGAAGGGGCTGGCGCCGTCCATCTTGGCAGACTCATAAAGATCGGAAGGAATATTCATCAAAATACCGCTGCACATCAGCATACTGTAGGGAATGCCCACCCACATATTGACAATCACGATGGCAATGCGGGTGGTGGTGATATCCAGGCCAAACTGTATCTTGTAGCCAAAAATAGACTGGATCAGCTGCGTGATGATACCGCCGTCCACATCCAGCATCTTGGACATGATCAACAGGGATACAAACTGGGGCACAGCGATGGTAGATACAAACATGGTGCGGAAGAATTTCTTGAAGCAGATGCCCTTCTTATTGATCAGAATGGCCAGCAGCATGCCCAGGAAATAGTTGCTGAAAGTGGCCAGCACCGCCCAGATCAGCGTCCAGCCAAGCACACGCCAGAAGGTGTTGCCCAGCTTGGACTCCGCGGAGAACAGCTCCACAAAGTTTTGGAAGCCCACCCATTGGAACAGATGCTCCGGCACTTCGTGATTGGCATCATAATTGGTAAACGCAATAAAGATCATGGTCACCAGCGGAACGATGGTAAACATGAAGAGGCCCACCATGGGCAGCGACAGCAGGGTGATGTGGAATCGGTCGTCGGAAAGGCGGCCCAGATCCCGAACAAAATTATCCGGTTTGATGCCCAGCTTCTTATACTTTTCCAGCCTTGCGCCGTCCCGAATGGAGTTAAAGTATACCAGCACAAAGAAAATCACAACAAACAGGGTCAAAATACCGTAAAGCAGGATCAGGAAGGAATTGTCACCTGCGATCTTGGGATATTCGCCCAAATTGTCATCCCACACATCGGAAACGTGGGTCTCCGTGCGGCCAATATTGCCACCGCCGAAGAAGTTTTCAAAACACATCACCAGGAAATTGCCGCCAAAGGCAAACATGTAGCCAATGAACAGCAGCTCCAGCGCCAAATAGATAAGGCCGCGGATGATCTGACCGTGGGCAATGTGGCCAAGGCCCATAACCAAATAGGATGCCTTCGTTGCCAGGTCGCCATGCCACCAGTCCAGACCGATCTGTTTTATCGTGCGCCCGGCAGAGCGCGTTAAGTTAACGATTCCCCTGCCAAAACCGGTCCAAAAACCGCAAAAGTTGCTGCCAAATTCCGCGGCGGCCTCTTTGCACTTATACACGAACCGTTTTCCCGGGGACATCAAATAATATTCGGAATTCAAAAGAACCCTCCTTTACTTTTCACCATAACAGAAGGTACATAAATGGGTAAGGGGCAAGCCCCTTACCCACTTAAATCGATGGATTATTCAGCATTCTTGCGGATCTGATTGCACAGGGCATCCAGATATTCCTGCAGCATGGCATCCGTCACTTCGGTGCCGTCATTCTTTGCGGTAATGATGGGCGTCACCAGGGAGCCCATGGGAGTCCAGTACTGGGAAGGCACACCCTTCTGGGTGCGGTTGAAGGTAGCCTGCTGGAAGATGGTCTTAATAACGGGATCGTTGATCACCTTGTCCATCTTCATGGCATTGATGTTGGTGGGGCCGAAGCCGCGGGTCTCATAGCGCAGGATCTGGTTCTGCTCGTTGGTCAGCCACTGGGCCAGCTTATGGGCCTCGCCCTTATTCTTGGAGTAGCCATTGACGCCGATCAGCTTGTAGCCGAAGTAGCCGCTGAGCTGCACCATCTCGCCGCCGATATTGGCCTTGGGCAGAACGCAAACGCCCATATTGTCGCCCAGCTGCTCCTGGATCTTTTCCTTGTTCCAAATGCCGGTGATGGCAGCGGCAATGGTGGTCTTGCCCTCAGCGTTGGGGGTGAAGCCGGCAATGATCTTGGAGTCATCGGTGGTGGCCACCAGGCCGTCACGCTGCAGATAGGTGCGCAGGGACTTCATAACGTCCATGCCGCCGGGAGCATTATAGTTGATCTCCACGGACTCTTCCACCATGTTCTCGTTGTAAGTCACATTGTACTTCAGCTCGGGATTGGTGAAGAAGAAGCTGGACAGATACCAACCGTCATTATCCAGCTTGAAATGGACGGTCTTGCCGGCGGCTTCCGCCGCGTCCAGCATCTTGTCCAGGGTGGTCAGGTCTTCGGGGTTGGTGAAGACGGACTTGTCATAATAAACAAAGTAGCAGTTGTCGCCGGTGCTGGGATAAGCCATCAGCTGATCCACGCCGTTAACGGTGATGGTAGCGGCATCCACGCTCTCGGGGGTGTTGGAAGCCTTCACCTCGGATTCGATGCTGCCACCGATACGGGCCAGGGCGCCGCCGGCAAACAGGCGGTTGATCTGGTCGGAGGGGAAGCTGTAAATGTCGGGGCCGGAGGTGACGTCGTTGAGGATCTTATCAGCGGCATCGTTCTCGCCCTGAACGCC
>JAEIGA010016554.1_pt1 | contig 11214 bp, 14 predicted proteins | sample 9270691 | NCBI WGS metagenome assembly JAEIGA01 (sample SAMN17057246, study PRJNA624740) | gut metagenome | biome: biome; isolation source: fecal sample | host: Bos grunniens | place: China: Xizang | collected 2019
AAAAATGGGTTTTAGAATGCGCAAAAGTTTTAAAGTTGACAATATCAAATATACATACATTCCGTCGGATAAATTCGACATAAACAAGATAAAATTATCGAATAAGAAATTCCGCTTCGAATATCTCAAGATAGCTTGTTCTTTCGATATCGAAACGACTTCTTATTATTCCGAAAAGTTCGATAAAGATCTCGCAACAATGTATATATGGCAACTTGGTATAAATAAAGAGACAATTATCGGCCGCACCTGGGACGAGTTCGTTCGGATCCTGAGCATGTTAAACGAATACGCCGAGAGTCAGAACGGAACGATTCTTTGCTTGATCCAGAATTTATCTTTCGAATTCCAATTCTTTAAAAGTATCTTCGAATGGAATAAGAATAAAGAAGGATATCCGGACATATTCGCAAAAGACGATAGAACGATTCTATACGCGAAATGGAAAAATATCGAGTTCCGAGACACTCTCGCATTAACCGGAATGAGTTTAAACCGCTTCCAAAAGAATTATAATTTGTCCGTTGGGAAGCTGGCGGGCGATCTTGACTATTCCTTATATCGTCACTCAAAAACGAATATTACGTCTCGCGAATTATCATATTGTATAAATGACGTTCAAGTATTAACGGACTTCTTTTATAAATATCTGGTTAAGGAATATTTAAGCACCGGAAAAAAGATTCCCTTAACGTCGACGGGAATCGTCCGCCAGGATATAAAAGACGAATTTCTACAAATCCCGAAGGGAGAGCGAAAGAAGCTACAAACAAGACTTAATAACGCGCAACCTTCCGAAGCCGTATACAAACTATGGCGTAATTACTTATTTCGCGGAGGTCTTGTTCATGCTTCGACAATAGCTTGTAATTATCTCTGGGAAGACGAATTCGGATCCTACGACTTAAAGAGCGCTCACCCCGGACAAATGCTCGCGAAAAAATTTCCCTGGAAGTATAACCGGCGAAACGTCTCCACATGGCCCGATGTTCTCGAAAAGGCCCGAAGCGGAGATTATGGATTCTTCGGCGTATTCAAATTTTATAATATCCGTTGCTCCGGGTATCACTCTTTAGAGAGCAAAAATAAAATTATCGAAGCTTCCCCGGACGCAATATATGAAAACGGCCGCTTGGTTTTCGCCTCATATATAAAGGTTTGCTTGATTGAAATTGATTTCTTCAATTATGAAGATCTATACGAATGGGAGCGCTTCCAAGTAACTGTGTTATATCAAGCGAAGCTCGATTATCTTCCGGACTATGTTCGAAAAGTCGTTTGTAAATATTTCGTATTAAAAGAAACGCTTCCGAAAGATTCCGTCGAGTATGGTCTCGCAAAGCGCAAATTAAACGGTATCTTCGGAATGGCGGCGACGGCACTCCCTGAACGCGAAGTCGTATTCGATCCCGAATTAAACGAAATGACATTATCCGAGAATTCAAAATCCTATGCGGAATTAACAAGATTTTTAATAATGCTTCCCCAATGGGCGATTCAGATCGCCGCATATACCCGAAGGGATATCGTTAAAAGCATTAAAGCTTGCGACTTCGACTCGATGTACTACGATACGGATTCGAATAAGATTATGAATTATTCAAAGCATAAAGACTGGTTCGAAGAATTTAATAAGGAACGGCGCGAGTTAAACATGAAAGCGAATACGTTCGAATATGATAAGAAATACTTCGAGAGAATAGGTGGCTTTGAATTGGAATATATCGGAACGCGTTTTAAAGTCCTAGGAGCGAAAAGGTATCTCGTGGAGCATGACGGAAAGACTCAAGTCACGGTCGCCGGTATGGTAAAAGGAAGTCTTGAGAAATATTGCGAGAAACACGGTCTTGATGTCTGGGAAGAATTCAAAGACGATCTTTATCTCCCGGCGGGAGAATCCGAAAAGAAAACGACCGTATATTTTGACAAATCCTTCGATGATGTATTAACCGATTACGAAGGAAACACGGAAAATATACACGAGGGTTCTTGCGTTGCTATTATCGACATTCCTTTTACTATGTCGATGGAAGAAGAATTCATAAACCGAATCGAGCTTTTATCGAAAGAGCGCGAAAGAATGATATATAAGGGGGTTTTATAATGACAAGTGATATGTGGATAATTTTCTTTTGTGGTGTAACATTGGGAGCGTTAATAGAATCTATTATCGCCATCGTTGTTATAAATTTAGATAAGGGGGACAAATGAAAATAATTATTGCAATCTTAATTTTAATTGCGGGACTTTTTATAGTCCTTCGAAACATGGAAGAATAGGAGGTTTTATGAATAAAATTGACAAAATATATAATTATATTGTGGATAGAATGCTCGCTATTTCGCCGGACGAGCGCGACGAAGCCGAAATAAAAGTCATAAAAGAAGCGAAGCTCGAAGAATTGCAAGGGATTCTTGACGTTATGCTGGAAGTGATGGAGGATAAGAAATGAACGGCCCGGATATTAAAAAAATAAAAGACTTAATAAGGAAGCTTAAGATTCCGCGTGATTATTGGGGTATTGATATCGATTCATTCTTTAATTATCAATGGAATATTTATATGTCAATCCGTGAGACCGCCGGAAAGACGACACAAAGTATTATCCTGGGACTCGTACTCGCGAAGCTTTACCCGGATAAATATCGAATCGAATATCTTCGAAACGATTCCGCACAATGTACGCGCCAGAATATCGAGACGTTATTCGATACCGTGAAGAGATTCGGATATATAGAAAAAATCTTCGGAAGCAAATATAATGACGTGCTTTATAAGCCAAACTTAAAGAAGTTTTATTTGTGCTTAACCGACGAGGAGGGGTCCGTTATTGATATTTCCGAAGATCCGATTTGCGTTATACATTCGCTTGAGAATTGGCTAAATATGAAATCATCATATAACGCCGGCGGGAAGGGAAATTATATCATACTCGATGAATTTCCCGATACAAACCGCGCAACTTATCAGATCTTCCCCCAGCTTTTAAACGTCGTGTCGACAATCGGCCGTCCTTTATCGCCGGGAGCTTCGGACTGGCTTCATATTCTTTTAATAGGAAACAACACGGACGAATATTGTTTTTACTTCGACGATTTCCAGATCTCGGACGAAATCCCTTATTTAAAGTTCGGCGGCTCGATTACATTTAAGACCGAATATAATACAACGGGAATTTGTAAACTTTTGGAGCTTGGCGAAACACAAAAAGAGAGATTAAAAAATAAAAATATCCCGTTCCTGGGATTCGCCGGAAAGAAGGCCGCACCGTTTACGGGCGAGTCAGAATGGGGAGGCGAACAATACAAACATATTTCTTTTGAATTAAATTATAAAGACGAATGCTTCTTCCGGAGGGCCTACATAAAGCACCGCGGCCGATATATTCAAATCGATTTATTTTATAATGAAGAGATCGGGAAATTTGCGTTCCTTCATTTTGCAAACGAACCGAAATTAAAAGACAATATTATATTTACGATAGACCCTGAAAGATTAAAAGATATATACGGATTCGGGAAGTATGAGAAAAACGAAAAGATCCTTCGAGTTTGCAAACAAATTGTTTCTTTGCTCCAAGAGAACCGCTTTTATTATGCTTCGAATAAGGTCGGAAGCTTAACCGCCGATTTCATAAAAAATATTCGTTGACAGTATACCGACATTATGTTATATTAAATTCACAAGTTAATATATCAACATTGAAGGGAGGTTAAGTCATGGATAAAAAATTCAATACAATATGGCGCGAGGGAAAGAAGCTTGACATGTTTCGAGCTATCGAAGAGCTTCAAGCGAAGTATTATCACGATTTACAAGCATGTGTAGATTCATACGACACATACGAGGGAGTATCGGACGCAACCTGGAACGACTATATGTCGGTAAAGGGTACAATCGAAATGTTTCAAATATTAGGCTATTTATATGTAGACGAAGCCGAAGATATGATCCAGGTTGCGAGAGAGCAAAGAAAGGTAGTTCTTGAAGGCTTGGAGGGCAAATCATGACAATAGATGAGAGAATTAAAAAGCTATATGATAAGTACTGGATAACTATTTCTTACGATTTGACTCTTTATACCAAAGACAGAAGAGTCACGAGATATAAGATTTGTTATCCCAGACTTATACAAAACAAGGACGGCTCCTATGATTTAAATCTAAAGGATCAAGAAGTACAAAAAAATATTCGCGGACGGGACATTCCTTATTATATCGCTTTAAAAAAGAGATTATATCCGGAATATATGAAGATCTTGGAAGAGACCGTCAAAAGAAAAACCGCCGAATGGGAGGCAAAGAAAAATGCCGGCAATTAAAAAAGAAATCGTTAAATGTTGTTATACTTGCGACAACTTCTCTTTACTACACGGAAGTTGCAAAGATAAACGAGGGAAGCTTTTTCTTTTGGATCCAAAGCCTGAAAAGCTTCCTTGCAAATTCTGGAAGAAGGGAGGGGAAAAGGTTGAATGAAATCAAAGTCAAGCGCGGATCCGTTTACAAGATCGCATTCAAAGCCAAAAGACGCGACGCGAAAAGACATTTGCTCGAAAGCTTCCAGGCCGAAAGTCTGGACGAAGCAAAAGAATACTTCCGCAGGGTTGTCTCGAAACACTACAAAGAAAACGTGAATCGTATGTATCGGTTCGAATTATATACCGGAAATTGGAAACCGATTTTACAAGTTGAATATAAAAGGGAGGAAATAAAATAATGAAAGCTTTAATTTTTGCACAAAAGAAACAGACGAAGGAAGGAAAGCCTTTTAATACTTATCTCGCAAGACTTACGAAGAAGGACGGGGAAGAGATCGTCGTCGAGGCGAAGTTTCGCGAAGAATGCGGGAATCCCAAAGCGGATAAATGCCCGATGTATATCGAATATGAAAAGGGCGACGCGAATCTCTCAGAGAAAAAAGAGAAATATATCGACGAAGTAGGCGAAGAAAAAGAAGTCATTCGCCGCCGTCTCTGGATCTCGAAATATGTCGAGAGCGAAGAAAAATACGTCGACCACTCACTCGACGAATTCGAAGATTAAAAATTAAATATTATCACAGTCAATAAAAGATCCCGGAAGTTTTTCTTCCAGGATCTTTTTAAATGTTATGCAATCGCCAGGATATGCACCCATAGACCTAAAATTATTATATTAGAAATATACGCCGTTTGCAAGCAAGCCGCGCAAAGCTTCTTTGTCTTCATCGGTCGCATACGGTATCGAATCAAGATTGATATTCGAAACGATGGCGAATCCGTTTAAAAGACTTAATTTAAGCATTTTATGTGTGGGCCTTCCTTTTAAGCTTGTATAATCAGGACTCACGTCCTGAGGAGTGCTGACAATTAAATAAGGATATAAAACCGATAATGCGCACGAGTTCGGAACGAGTTTTCCCGTTTGCATATAGTTCCCCTTAACCGTTGCCGCGTTTCCTATTGTTTTAAGTCCGGTTGTTAAAGCTGACACGCCACCGGCTCCGGCCATAGCTCCGACGGGTCCGCCGGCGGCCGCTCCGGCTATCATACCAACACCGGAGAAAATACCGTTCATTACGGATTCATACTTCGCGGAATAATCGTTTCCGGTTATTGGGAGCTCGATCGCACAATCGCCCGTGAAAGTGTAAATATCGCGGGAGTACGTGCCATTGTCTACAATTAAATGATAAAGTATTGATCCCGTTAAGAAGTCAATATCGGCGTATATGTTAAGCGTATTTCCGACTATTACGTCCGCGTCGAGTCTATGAATACCGGAGAATGGAAGATATATCGAATATTCGCATAAAAAGTCGCGGTAATCGTCAAAAACTTTATGTACGCCCATGGATCCGATATGATATTTTTTAAGCGTATTATTAAGCTTCTTTCCCTGGACGGGTTCAAGTCCTATCGGGTCGAATAATTGCTCGGCTATACCCGTTCTATATGGAAGCGAACCGCCTTGCGGAATCGGTATAATTTTAATTGATAAAACACCGTCCGCGATGTTCTTTTGAACAAGAGAACGCGCAATCTTCGCCAACATTTCCGGAATTGAATCTTCCAGCGTGATATTATTATTCAACGCCTGGGCAATCAAATTTAAGTTTGTAGCGTCGATTTCAGCAAGGACGGTAAAGTTCGTCAAAAAACTTCCTATTATATTGTTGTATTCTTCCGAAGCTTCGATCGGATCGTCGTCATACATCGACGGATCTCCGGGAGGAACGGGGCCGGGTTCCTGGTCTCCGGTTAAATAATCGCGCATAGCTCCCGAGGTGTCATATCTCCAGAAGCAAGGATAATTATTTTTATCGACTATATGCGCCGGATCGGGGAAGCCAAAATCGGTGCTTTGCTCCGTTGAGATTCGCAAGTCCGGATAATTGCCTATCCAGTTTAAAACAATTCGAACACGTGTCCCGTAAAAGCTCGGAGCCGGTTCGCTAACATTCGCTTGAACGACTGTTCCCGCGGGATATTCAATCATTACCGTTGCGGGGCGGTCCTTAAATTCTTCTATCGTTGGATCCTCGAAGCAAAATTTGTATGTCGTAAAATCACGAAGTACGCCTCTATTTGCTAAATTTTGCAAATAGTTTTTATAATAGATTAAAGATTCGGAAGGATTCATTCCATGCTCGGACGGATAAAGACTGGCCGCGTGGACTTCATCGTAAAGCTCGTCATATACGGTTGTTTCGTAGTCGTCGGAATCTAAAAACATAAGTTCAATATAACTTTGACCATATCCGGGCGCGGCCGTATTGTCATAAGACCATAAAAGCGTATTTCCGTAATATTTCCAGTCGCCGTCGCCGTGCGTTCCGTTTTCATAAACTTGTAAAAAGTTATTTCCCACTATTTTCATGTGTTAACCTCCTATACAGAATTACACAAGCCGGCATTAAACAAGGCGACAAGCTTCCAGGAATCAATCGGCTTTACCGCTCCGTTATATGTTACTGCTTGCGTTCTTATATCGCGGTCGTTTGTAAATATGCCCTGATCGTCAAGTATACGCAAATCATAATGATTTGTGCTTCGCTCAACATATCCGGTTAAGTTCGATTCATTCGGAGCGATAAAGCTCATTAAACGGTCTACACGCAAAGTAAATCTCATAATATTACCTGTTAAAATTGTAATGTCGACGAAATAGTATCTATGCCAGGCGGCAACATAAGCATAGTTTACACTTAATAACGAAGCGTTAAGCGTAATATCAAAATACGGGTTGTTTATGTCGTCTTCATTTAATAAGTTTACATCGTCAAATGTTGCCGTTGCCGTTCCAAGTGTTTTTGAAACTTTCAGATCATCGTCCGAAATACTATATAAATTGATTGTCATAATATGCGCCCACCTCCCTTGAAATAGTCAAAAATACATTCTTAAAGAATATCTGGCGCTCTCTTAAAAGTGCTTCTTCTTCCGCAAGGGCCGAAGCGGACTTAACGCCGATATTTCCCGTTCGGTCTACCGTGTCGGTATGAAGCTTCGATGTTTCCGTGTCGGTGTGAAGCTTCGATGTCGTTGTGTCTGTATGAAGCTTCGATGTCTCCGTGTCGGTATGCAAAAGTGATGTATTTGTCTGAGCGCCGGTAACATTATCAGTCTTTCCGGTCTCTTTTTCGGTTGCCGAATCATAAGATAATGTATATTCCGTTCTTGTGTCTGTATGAGTTCCAAGCGTTTCGCTGGTTGCTCCGTACTCGTTTTCGGTCTCGTGTTCTCCGTATTCCGTTTCGGTCTCGTGCGCTCCGTATTCTCTTTCGGTCTCGTGCGCTCCGTATTCCGTTTCGGTCTCATGCGCTCCGTATTCTCTTTCGGTCTCATGTTCGCCATATTTACTTGTTATATGCTCTTCCACATTATAAACGGGATTGTATGCGATATTCAAAGTATAGTAAATATGCGCCCACGCGTCTAAATAAATTCGCTGGATTGCCTGAATCTCGCTTTTCCAATTTAAAACAATATCTTCTTCGCTTATTCCGTCAATGTCGACCATCTTATCGCCGTGTTCTTTAATAAAGTAACGATCGTATTGTGCTTTGTTTGCGTTGTAATCGGTTAAGAAGTTCGATTCGTCGCCTTCAATCTCAGGATAAGCCATGTTTGTATCAAGTACGAACGGAGATCCGGCGAGTGCAAATAATCTTTTTATTTTAATTTCCATTTTCGCTTCCTCCCTCTTTGGGTTCTTCGGGTTCCTGGGAATCTTCGGAAGCTTCCGGAGCTTCTTCGGGTTTTTCGGCTTCGGCTTCTTCGAAGGTTCCTTCGTTTACATCTTTTGCCGTCGGCTCATCAAAGAAAATAGGATTTCTTATTATTTCAATATCGAATCCGTTTTCTTTCATTTCTTCAACGAAGTTTTGACGCATTTCCCACATGATAAGATATTCGAGGCTTGTCACGTCGTTATATTGGCGGATTTCTTCGCTATTTACTTGTGCTTTTTTGTCGATGTTTTCAAGATCTACGCCGAAGTCGTTCGCTTCTCTCTTTTCAAGTGATTGATAAAAGCTGGATAAATATTGCATTTTTTCGATGTCGTCCGGGTTTGTTAGGTCGACCGTGTCGAGTCCTTCCAAAAGTCCCGTGACGATTATCATCGGAAATCCTTCTTTGAAAGCTTCGTATGCTTTTTCGATTTGCTTCTTTTTATTATCGGAATCCGCCATAAAAGCTTTATTCAAGCGGGAATTTATAAGCTGAGCTTTTATGGATTTATCCGTTTCTTCTTTCATCATCGCATAGAACGAACGCTCCTCGTTAAAAGGTCTGAAAAGTGGAGTATTACCGCAAACAATAACTTCTTCATGATTTTTAAGTACGTAATTCTGGACGTTTTCAGTCGCGAGAGTATGTCCGATAAATTGCGAGTAATCGCCGTATTCGTCGCGAATCTCATTGAAGCTTCCGATTACCCAGCATTTATGTAATTTATCATAGCCAAGCGATCCGAAAATCGTTAATATCATTTCCGGCTGAAATGGTATTTTGAATTCAGGATCGTTTGATTTCCATTTAAAAAGAATCGCGTCGCGCTCCAGGGCCTTTTCGAAATATGGAAGCGCTTTTCGTTCTTTATATTTCTTTAAATTCATTTTTAATCCTCCTATTATGCAAAATCGGGAGGGAGCTTTTATTTACTCTCTCCCGATTCGGGGTTTATTATGCGCAAAAGTTTAAGCCATAAGAAGTACGATTCCGGTATTACGAGGATCCACGGCGTACTGTTTGTGGATATGATGGAACATTGTATAGAATGATTCTTCTTCCACGTTCTTAACTGTTACCATATCGACCTTATTCGTAATGAAAGCGGACCAGCGATCGAATACTACGCCGACAACATGCGAAATTGTTGTAACGGTTGCGGGTGTAGTTGTTGCGTCGGTAACTTCCTTGATCTCATCATGTACGGAGCCGCTAGCCATCTGAGGAAGAAGATCTTCGCTTCCGTTTTGCCAGTAGTTGATTGTTTCATATTTTCCGAGACCGTCGACAAGCTCTTTATGGTATACGCTGGATAAAGCAACGTCCATCTCAGCCGCAAATTCTGTTAAGAGTACGCAACGAGTATCTTCTTCAGGTGTGAAGGTGTAAACGTCGCCGTTTCCGTACTTCTCGTTGATGTCCTGAATATATTTTCTAAGCTCGAGAATGCATGTCTGGCACCATACTTTGAAGCGTTCGTCGTTCTTCCATGTTGCGAGTGTTACAAATCCGGCATCGCCTGAAGAATAGCCCATTGTTGTATTGTAAAGAGTGATAAGCTGGATTGTACGGCTTCCCTGGTATGCGTTAAGAATAAGTTTTCTTAATACCGAACGAGCCATTCCGTTTAATTCAACTTTAATTGTGGTATCGAGGTTTGCTTCGATCATGGCGATGAGCTTCGAAACACCGGAAGCGGAAGTAAAGGACTGCTTGAACATTTCATAAGAAATGGAGCATTTAACCTTAAATCCTACGGAATCGGTATAAAGACGAGCGTCCCACTCGGTGCCGTAAAATTTCCCGTCGGTGTAATCAGGACCGGAAGCGGAAGCGGGAACGAGCGTTAACATGTTCGAATCGGAAGCTGAAAGAAGCTTTGCTTTGACTCTCTGGAGAGCGCCGCCGTATTCAACTTCGGAAATGAAAAGACCGTATGTCGAAGTCTCGAAAGTTCTGGTATCTACATAAGTGTCATATACACCTACGGCGAGATCCTTCGCGAAGTTCTTTAAAGTGTCCGCGTCCATGTCGGAAATTTTAGTTCCGAGGTCTACGATGTTAGATAAGTCTTCAGCTATTGTGTAGCCGTCTGAATCGCCGCCGAAAATATTCGGAACGATTGTATTGTTTAATAATGTAGCAATCTGGGAATGTTTCATTTTGTTTCCTCCTATTTTATGATGTTATTAAAGGCAATATCGAAACTGTATCGCCATTTTCCAAGCCTTCCATACTGAAAGCGCCGGAAGTATTGAAATAAGCGAAATGCGTTCCATCAACATAGATTCTTTTATTTAAATTTGTTGAATAAAGAATGTTTGTTGATACCGCGCCATTTCCTCCGGACTGATAAATCGTACAAATGAAAATTGTATTTGTAGGATAAGAGCCGCTTACGGTTTCAGTTGATTTTGTAAAAGCGGTTGACTGGCCGAATTTTAGTTTTGTACTGTTTAACTCGTCAATCGCTTCCTGGACATCGTCGGCCGTAAGTCCCGAGCTGGTGTTATCGTATGTCACATTGGAAGCGGCCGGAGCGGTTAAGCCTTCAACGATCTCGTCAATAGCGCTTTGAACATTTTCCGCGGCTAATCCGGAACCGGTGTTATCGTATGAGATCTCGGACGCTTCGTCGACTCCCTTTATCGCTTTTTCGAGCTTTGCGATGTTGTCGTCAATTACTTTCGGATTTGTGGATCTAATCGTAATAGGCGGCTTCGGGGAATCTCCGACGGAGCGGGTTTTTACTTTGGTCTTTGTTTTTCCCATTAAGATTTTACCTCCTTATTTTGTTTGAATCGAATCCGGGCCGATCGGGAGCGCCCGGCTTGACTTGGAAAGCTCCCAGCGGATCGCGCCCGGATCTATCTTTAATATATCAACATTGACCGAATAAGTCAACATAATATCTGGATAATGAACGGATAAGGATCGCCGGGAGTGGCCGGAAGCGCTGGAAATAAAAAGATCCGGCGGTTTTTTCCCCATACCCCTATACT
>JAEIGA010016555.1_pt1 | contig 11214 bp, 9 predicted proteins | sample 9270691 | NCBI WGS metagenome assembly JAEIGA01 (sample SAMN17057246, study PRJNA624740) | gut metagenome | biome: biome; isolation source: fecal sample | host: Bos grunniens | place: China: Xizang | collected 2019
AAACTGACCTTAAGGAAGAAAACCTTGAAGCACTTCAGAAGGGTATGCCCAATCTTATGCGTCACGCAAGTAACATTAAGAATGTATATAAGCTCCCCTGTGTTGTTGCAGTAAACCGCTTCCCCACCGATACCGACGCCGAGGTTCAGCTCGTTATCGATTCTTGTGCCGAACTTGGTATAAAGGCTATCTGCTCCAAGGTTTGCGCAGAAGGTTCTAAGGGCGGTATTGAACTTGCAAACGAAGTTGCTCGTCTTTGCGAAACCGATAACGATTTCACCTTCTGTTATGAAGATAATCTTTCTATTGAAGACAAAATTCGCGCTATCGTTACCAAGATTTACGGCGGTGACAACGTAATCTTTGCTCCTGCCGCTAAAAAGGAAATTGCAAAGCTTACCGAACTCGGCTTCTCAAATATGCCCGTATGTATGGCTAAAACCCAATACAGTTTCTCGGACGATATGACCAAGCTAGGCGCTCCCACAGGCTTTGATATTACGGTACGTAACATTAAGGTAAGCGCAGGTGCAGGCTTTATAGTTGCTCTTACAGGCGATATAATGACAATGCCAGGACTACCCAAAGTCCCCGCCGCAGAAAAAATCGACGTTGACGAAAACGGCGTAATCAGCGGTCTGTTCTAAACAGAAATTAAAACCCTAAGAATTCAAGGTTCTTAGGGTTTTTATTATTTTATTAATTCTTTATTATTTCGATATTCACTTGGAGTTTTTCCCGTAACGGCGCGAAAGGCTCTGTTAAAGTTAGCGGTATTATTAAATCCGCAGTCAAGCGCTATATTTAAAATATTTTGTGATTTTTCACTACTTATCTTTTCCTTTGCTTCTTCAATACGTTTTAACGTCACGTAATCCCATATTTTCATATTTAACTGTTTTTTAAAAGCAAAAGACAAATAATTCGGCGTAGTACCGATATAATCTGAAATTTCCTTTAAAGTAATTTGCTCTTTATAATGAAAATCAATATACTGCATAGCATCGGTAATTTTAGACAGAGTGTTATCTGTATTTTTGGTTCTTTCAGGCAAAAAATTATGGTGCCTTATAAGTTCAATAAAAATTTGCTCTATTAAAAGCCTTACCTTTATTTCATACTCACTTTCCTTTTTTGAAAGTTCATTTTCTATATTACATATATAATGCGTAATGTTTTCGGCATTGCTTTTTGTTATCCTACAATTAAACAAATCAGACCTATTAAAGCAAATATGTGGATATTTATTTATAAGTCCGCAAGAGGCAGAAAGAAAGCGACTGTTAAAATGCATATTTTTAATAATTAGTCCATCATTTCCCGTTTTGGTTATATAATGAAGTTCATTTCCCGAAAACACGAATACGTCCCCCGCCGAAAAACGCTTTTCACCATCAGTAGTGACATATACTCCGCTTCCCTTTTCAATAAGTGCAATTTCGAAATCGGGATGGCGATGATTATTAATCTCCCTTTTCATTGGCTCTACCGAGGAACACCACATTTTAAAATAAGAATTATGAGTTCCACTTATTTCGCCGATTTCAGTAATCATATTTTCACCTCATCGTAATATATTTTGCAAATCAAACAATATATTTGTTGATTATATAAAGGAAAAATCCTATACTTGAATTATAATCAATTAAAATATTTTGTCAATAGGTGAAAATTATGAATTATTGTTCCAACCCCACAGATTTAAAAATAACAGATATGCGTTTTGTAGATATTGACGGCGCACCCAAAAGATGCACAATACTGCGAATAGATACCAACCAAGGCATAAGCGGATTTGGAGAGGTAAGAGATGCTTCTTCCAAAACCTACGCGCTTATGCTTAAGAGCCGAATTTTAGGTGAAAACCCCTGCAACGTAGATAAAATTTTTCACAAAATCAAGCAGTTCGGCGGTCCTTCGCGTCAGGGCGGCGGCGTTTCAGGAATTGAAATAGCATTATGGGATTTGGCAGGAAAAGCTTACGGTGTTCCACTTTATCAGCTTTTGGGCGGTAAATTCCGTGATGAAATCAGAGTGTACTGCGATACCGACGTTGATGGCAAACACACAGGTCACGATATGGGACTTGCCCTTAAAAAACGTATGGATATGGGCTTTACATTTTTGAAAATGGATTTAGGAATAGGACTTCTCCTTGATGAGCCAGGTACACTTAACGCTCCCTTAGGCTTTATTGATGATATGAAGAAGTACGCTTCACATATTCTTAACGTTCAGGGCGGTAGTGTTACACAGGATATTGTAAAGCATCAGAAGAGTTATTCTATAGTTACTACTGCGCATCCTCACACAGGCATTCATCTTACCGAAAAAGGTCTTAATTTCCTTGAAAATTACGTTAAAGAAGTGCGTGAAGTTATCGGTTACGAGGTTCCTTTGGCAATCGACCACTTCGGTCATATCTGCGTTGAAGATTGTATTCGTTTTGCTCGTAGAATGGAACCCTATAACCTTGCCTGGATTGAGGATATGATTCCTTGGATGTACACCGACCAATACGTAAGACTAAAAAATTCCACAACTATTCCTGTTTGCACAGGTGAAGATATTTATCTGAAAGAGGGCTTTGAAACCCTTATAAAAGCAGGTGGTGTATCAGTTATTCATCCCGATATCTTAACCTGCGGCGGCGCCTTAGAGCTTAAGAAAATAGGCGATATCGCCGACGAATACGGTGTAGCAACCGCCATACATATGGCAGAAAGTCCCGTAGCTTGTCTTGCTGCAGTTCATACAGCCGCTGCTATGCACAACGTATTAGCGCTTGAGTTCCATTCTGTTGACGTTCCGTGGTGGGCGGATATGGTAACGGGAATTGATAATCCTATATTTAAGGATGGATTTATTAAGGTACCCGAAAAGCCCGGTCTTGGTTTTGACGACCTTAATGAAGAAGTGCTTAAACAACACATAAATCCAAATATTCCGGGATATTTTGAGGCAACTGACCAGTGGAACAAGGAATTTTCCAACGACAGAATTTGGAGTTAGTAAAGGAGTTAAAACTATGACCACTCAAGAAAAACGCGACCTATGGCTTAAATCTTGCGAAGATAATAACGATACTCAAAAGCGTATAAGCGACGGCATCGAACAAAACCGCAAGGGTAACTGTAAAATAAGATTAACCGATAAAAACGGCAAAGCTTTAGCACATACTACCTTTACTGTTGACCAAAAAAGTCATGAATTTAAATTCGGCGCTCACATTTTTATGTTGGATGAATTCGAAAGTGAAGAAAACAACAAGAAATTCCGCGAAATTTTCAAGGAGTATTTTAACCTTGCTACCATTCCTTTTTATTGGGATGCATTAGAACCCGAGCAGGACAAAATACGCTTCGCCAAAGATAGCCAAAAAATTTACCGACGCCCTGCCCCCGATTTGTGTTTGGAATATTGCCAAGAAAACGGAATTGACGCAAAGCTTCACTGCCTTGTTTACGATAAATTCATTCCCGATTGGCTACCTAAAACCGATATGGCAGAAATGGAAAGACTTTATGAAAAACGCATAAGCGAAATTGCAGAGCGTTATAAAGGTAAGCTTTACGAATTTGAGGTAATTAACGAAACTCTTATTGAAGCCTGCTGGAAAAAACAATCGGTAATAATGAATAAGCGTGATCTTGTAGAATGGGCATTTGCTCTTGCCGAAAAGTATTTGCCGAATGAAACCTTGGTTATTAACGACGGCGGACAGGGAGAATCCATTTACAGACACGATTTCCGTTCACCCTATTTTATGCAGATAGAAAAGTGCCTGTTGAACGGAACAAAAATCGACAAAATAGGTATGCAGCATCATCTTTTTGTTGGCGCTACCGCTAAAAATGATGAAGAATATGAAAAATCCCTAAAAGATCCACATTACTTAATTCAGGCAGACCCACAAGTTAATTTTGCTTTTCTTGACACAATGGCAGAATTAGGACTTCCTATTGAATTTACCGAAGTAACCATTCCTACCTTTGGAGATAGTTTAGAGGATGAAGAAATACAGGCGCAGTTGCTTAAAAATCTTTATTCCGTATGGTTTTCGCATCCTGCAGTAAATACTATAATTTACTGGAATCAGTTTGATGGTTATTGTTATGATGCAGGGCCAAATTCCGCTTGGAATGAAAATCTCTGCAGAGGCGGACTTTTCCACCGCGATTTAACTCCGAAAAAATCCGCTTTAATGCTAAAAAAACTTATTAAAGAAGAGTGGCACACTAAATTATCCCTTACTACAGATGAAAACGGATATGTTGCTTTCAGAGGCTTTTACGGTGATTATGAAGCAATCATCAATAATAACTGTGTTTCATTTTCTCTTAGAAAAGAAGACACAGAAGAGGAAAAACTGTTAACCGTTTAGAAAATTAAAGAGCAGCGTTATTGCTGCTCTATAATTTATTTATTCTTATAATCGGTTGGTGTTATTCCCGTCAGGGTTTTAAATGCTTTATTAAAGGAAGTAAGGCTTGTAAAACCGCAAAGGCCGGCTATCTCCATTACCGTTTTATCCGTATTTTTTAAAAGTTCCTGCGCTTTTTCAATACGGGTTATCAAAAGAAAGTTATACGGAGAAATTCCCGTAACCGTTTTAAAGGCGGCAGAAAAATAAGAACGGCTCATAGCGGCGCTTTTTGCGATATCGATTAAAGTAATATCTTTATAGAAATTTTCTTTAATATACTCTATTGCGCACTGAACGTTATGTAAATGCTTCGTATCAGGCTTAAATTCTTCTTTGTAATCAATTTTATCGGAAATTTGACAAATTATCTCTAAAACCTTTCGGGTTATCAGAAAATTATTATCGTTATCACTTAGCAGTTCAATAAGACTTTTAAACAGATTGCCGACCTCTTTGTCGGATTGTATATTATCAATTTCTATTTCCTGATTGATAAGCGCCTTTATTTTCGCATAAGAAATATAGTTTGGACATTCATTCCAAAAAAAATAAGGAGAAAACTGTATATTGATGGCTACAAGGTTTTCGCTTTCTACGTTGGGAATACAATGCTGTTCGTTTGAGCGCACTATTATAAGGTTGCCCTTTTCTACCGAAAACTGCTTTTTACCCAATACGTATTCGCCTTTACCCGATAAAATAAAACCCAATTCCGTTTGAGTGTGATTATGTTTTCGGTATTCGTTTTTCTTATGCTTTTTAATACTGTAAAAAACGGAAAATAAATGCTGACCGTTTACCTTTGAAAAAAATTCTCTTCTCACTTATTACCTCCATAGGATTTTTTACTCTGAAAAAAGTACGATTTGATTAGATTTGATTAACAAAGTTTTATATAATTAAAGTATATAAACTTTGTATTTATCTGTCAATATTATTTTTTTGAACGGAGTGTGATATTTTGATACTTACGGATTATTTTAAAAGTCAGTACGATTTGACTTGGGATTATGCACGTCAATGCGGAGTGAAACACGGTGTTATACGACTTCCCGAAGAAGAAGCCTTTGACCTTAACAATTTAAGTCACTGGAAGACGGTAGAAAAAAGATTTGCCGATTTCGGTATAAAGCCCCTTATAATCGAGCCTATGCCAAACTCTCTTCACGACCACATTAAAGCAGGTGACGAAAAACGAGATGAGTGTATAGAAAAAGTTATAAAGATGTTTCCGATTATGGATAGCCTTGACATCCGTACGATATGCTTTAACTGGATGGCGCACGTTGGCTGGACACGTACTAACAGTTCTGTTATTGAGCGTGGCGGCGCTTTAGTTACAGGCTTTAACCTTAACGACTATAAAGAAACTGACCACGTTATTACTAAAGAAAAACTTTGGGAAAATTACGAGTATTTTATAAAAGCGGTTATAAGCGAAGCCGAAAAATATAATATTAAACTTGCTCTTCATCCCGATGACCCGCCACTGCAAAAACTCGGCGGAGTTGAACGCATTATGATAAGTTTTGAAAACGTAAAAAAAGCAATGAGTATAGTTGATAGTGACAGTTTGGGCGTAACAATGTGTCAGGCGTGCTATCATCTTATGGGTGAAGATCTTTATAAAGTTATTCCCTATTTTAAAGATAAAATCTTTTTCGTTCATTTCAGAAACGTTATAGGAGATAAGTTTAATTTCCACGAAAGTTTTCACGATAACGGCAATATTGATATGGCTGATATTATGCGTCTTTATAAGAAATGCGATATAAACGTTCCCATAAGAGTTGACCACGTTCCGTTAATGGCAGGAGAAAAACAGGAACTTGCAGGCTACACCGCCCTTGGCAGACTTTTTGCAATAGGATATTTAAAGGGCATTATGGAAAGTTGTGGCGCAATAAACAAAGAGATAGGATGGTAAAAGAAATGAATTTTAATGATAGAGAAAAAATCATTCAGCTTACTCCACTTTGGAAGGGTGAAAGATTTCCTGACGGAAGACCGAAGGTAGCAGATAAACATCTTGACGCTCTTTACGGTATGACTTTAGAAGAAGTATGGAAGCCTATTTTCGTACTTGGCTATGAGCATCAGTTTGTAGGCGGCGGTGAAAACCCAATGCACACCTTACATAACGATGACAGAAAGCTTGTAGGCAGAGCGGTTACCTGTACCTACTGCCCTACCCGTCCCGATCTGCACGACGTTCAGTTTGCAAGAGGTGCCGAAGACGGACTTCAAGGAAACTACAACCAGTGGGTTATAGACCATCTTGTTGAGCGTGACGTTGTAGTATGCGATATGTACGATAAAATATATAAAGGCACCTTCCTTGGCGGAAACCTTACAACCGCTCTTCAAAAACGCACTAAAAACGGCGGTGCGGTAGTATGGGGCGGAATACGCGACGTTGAACAGATGAAAAAAGTCCCCGACGTTCAGGTTTACTATAGAGGAATTGACCCGACACCCATACGTGAATTTGTTATGAAAGACTGGAATGATATAACCAATTTCGGAGGCGCAGTACGTCTTCCCGGCGACGTAGTGTTCGGAGCAGGCGGCGGCGTACTGTTTATACCAAGTCACTTGGTAGCCGACGTTGTTGAAGGCGCTGCAAAAACCCACGTTAAAGACGATTTCGGTTTCGAAATGATTAGTCAAGGTAAATTCACTACTGCGCAAATAGATAAAAACACATGGAGCGAAGAAATGCTCGATATGCTCCTTGAGTGGATAAAAAATGACCCAAGAGGAGAAGAATACCGTGACCTCGACTGGTCAAAAGAATACGATTTAGCAAGAAACGGCGACCCCAACGACACACAGACCGCTCTTTAAAAATTTATTAAAAGGTGATTTTATGAAAACCGCGTTAGTTACAGGCTCATCCAGAGGAATAGGCAAAGCCATAGCATTAAAACTTGCAAAGGACGGCTTTAAGATATTTGTTCACTGCTCGGGTGACACTTCAAACGCCAATGAAGTAAAAAAAGAAATAATTAAAAACGGCGGTGTTGCCGAAGTTATTTCTGCAAATCTTTGCAATATCGAAGAAACAAAGAAGATTATCGAAATAACGGGAAATTTAGACGTGCTTATTCTTAACGCATCAATTCAAATCAAAAAGCCATGGGAGGAAATAACTCTTGAAGATTGCTATAATCAGCTTAACTGCAACTACGTTTCTTCCCTTCTTTTAATACAGCAAGCCGTTCCCTTTATGAAGGAAAACGGCTGGGGCAGAATTGTAACTATAGGAAGCGTACAGGAGTCAAAGCCTCACCCCGATATGCTGGTTTATTCTTCATCTAAATCGGCGCAGACAAATATGGTAAAATCCCTTGCCGTACAACTTGCACCCTTTGGAATAACGGTAAATAACGTTGCTCCCGGTGTCATTTATACAGATCGTAACAAAGAGGCGTTAAGTGACGAAAATTACGCTAAAAAGGTTACCGACAGTATCCCTGCAGGATTTTACGGAACTCCCGAAGACTGTGCGCCAACGGTAAGTCTTTTGTGCAGTAACGACGGAAAATATATTACCGGTCAAAGCATTTACATTGACGGCGGAAAAAGTTTATAACTAAAAAAGGCTAACGGTATCGTTAGCCTTTTCTTTTTAAAATCCATGAACTGCTGATTGATGAAGAACTTCTTTATACTCGATTTCGCCGTCGATATCAAGTAACGGCTTTAAGCATTCGATAACCTGCATAGTAAAAGCCTTTGTACCCTTACTTGTGTAGTAATGAACACCGTCTGAATGAGCGTCCTCTCCAAGTGTTTTAGATACTGCATTAAGGTCGTCAACCAAAAAGCCGTGTTTTTTTACAACCTTTACGGCAACCTCGTTATAAGCGTCAATTTCGCTGTTATAACGGCAGAAAATCTTTTTATTTAGTCTTTCCTCAAGAACCTTTGTAGAGGTCGCAAAAATGATTTTTGCCTCAGGAAAAAGGAACTTCATACGAGTACAAATTCTGTCGATAAAGTATTCGTACATTTCGATAGGAGTATTAGGCTCCTCGCCAAACTGACGAAGGCAGTCCCAAAGACCGCAGTTCCAATGGATAATATCAATTTTCTCGTTTTTATATCTATCTCTGTCGTCGCTGATAGTACGCAAAGTATATGCCGCAAAACGAGCACTGTCTGTTGGATAAACAACGTCTGCAATACCTTCCAAAGAAGCCTTTACCGACATAGCGTATCCGCCTCTGATAGAGTCACCAAGTAACAGTATTTTTTTCATATTTATCACTCCTTAATTTTATTTTATATTGAAAATAAAATTAATCAATAGCAAATCGTACAAAAAGTTTACTGATCGTTCAATTTACAAAATTTCATTAGCATCTGCAACTATTCCGAAATCAGCATAATCAAAAATAGGAGCATCCTTATCCTTATTTATTGCAATTATGGTACCCGAACGCTTCATTCCCTCTACGTGATGAACTGCGCCCGAAATACCTATTGCTACGTAAACTGCAGGGCTGACAGATTTACCGGTAAGACCTATCTGATTTTCATAAGGCATAACCTCGGCATCAACTGCGCCTCGACTTGCGCCTATTTCTGCATTATATTTTTGAGCAAAGGCAAAAACCTTTTCTTTAAAATGAACCGCACCGATCCCCAAAGACACCATAACGTCGGCTCCTTCGCTATCAACGGTTCTTACCGTTGCCATTTGGGGACGGGTTTCGCAAGAGATTTTTGCTATAATATTGCCCGAAAAAGCAGGACGGTACATAAAAAGATTTTCTCCGTCGGTTTCAAGGGCGGTACAGTCGGCGCAAAGTCCTGTTTTAAGCAGTGCCGCTACCTGAGGAGCCGTTGCCTTACTATAAGAATCACTTGCCCAAAGAACTACGGACGGATTTTCTTTCCTTATTAAATCGGCGATATTCCGGGCGCTGTCAGGCTCTATTACACGAATATTTTCGCTGACCGTTTCAGCCATTTCACGCGGTTTTTCGCCAACTATCCATACTTCTTTTAACTTCTCTTTACTTTCTTCTCGGTTTTTGAGTCTTGCTCTGCCCTTTTCTCTTGCGGCCTTTATAACCTCGTCAAGCTTATCGGGGGAAATGAATGTGCATTTTCTTCTGCCCTCTTCATTTTCAAAGGTTTTAAGTACCTTTGTGGGAGAGCCTTTTAAACCGCATCTTGAAATGTCGGCATTAAGGTCTGCCGCATTCAAGGTTATAACCTCGCCCATCTTGGAACGAATTGAAGGAAATCGTAAAGAGCAAAAACGTTCAACCGTAATAAGCGCAGGATAATCGGCGGTCTTTACACCCTCATCCCTTGTTTTACAGGTAATTTTGCCGTTTGTATCAACTATTTCAAGCACGTTGGTTATAAGATTAAGTCCTGCCGTTACCGACAAAGAGGGCCCCGTTTGCGCAGTATCACCGTCAATGGTCTGTCTTCCGCAGATAACAAGGTCGGGCTTTAGCATATTAACCGCAAGGCTTAAAGTATAAGCCGTTGCAAGAGTATCGGCACCCGCAAAGGCTCTATCGTTTAAAAGATAGGCTTTTTTTGCGCCAAGACGGGTTAAGGAAAGAAGCATTTCTCTGCTTTTTTCGGGAGCCATACTCAAAAGTTCAACCTCATCCGCCTCCCCTTTTATTCTGAGGGCGGCTTCGAAAGCTACTGCGTCAAAAGGATTAAGTTCACCGTTTTGCGCTTGTTTTACACACACTAAAATTTTCATATTTCTCTCTTATCGTAAATGGGAGCAAGGGCATCGTGAATAGCCACGTACTCCTCAAAAATTTTCTCGTATTTTTCGGTGTTTTCCTTTATGGGCTTTGTTACTCCGATAGGCTTAATGCACTTTTTAACAGCCTCTTCGGGAGTAGCAAAAACACCCGTTGCAACACCTGCAAGCATTGCAGAACCGAGGGAAGAATCACTGCTTTCGGTAAGGGTAAGTTCCATATCAAGACAGTCTGCGGTTATCTGACGCCAAAGATCCCCCTTTGCGCCGCCACCTATAACTGTACCTTTTTTGCCTACCTCGATACCGATTTCCTTCAAGGTCTTTTTGGAATGAAGGAGAGAAAGCGCAACACCCTCAAGAACACTTCTTGTAAAGTGACCTTTTGTATGGGTAGCACGAATTCCCGTAAAGCTTCCGCATAAAAGCGGGTCGGCATAGGGCGTAAGTTCACCGTTTATATATGGGTGATAGATAAGACCCTCACAGCCTATGGGCACGTTTTCAGCGCCTACGTTTAGTTCAGCATAGTTTCCGCCGAAGGTATCTCTGTACCAACGGTAAGATGATGCCGCAGCCTTTGTAGCCGTACCGGGATACCAGAGTCCGCCCGTAATATGAGAATAGTTTACAAGATGCTGATGAGGATATGGCTTATCGGTAATTACACACACTCTGCCTGCGGTGGCAAGTTTTACGGTAACGTCGCATTTATTTACCGCACCCGAAGCAAAAACCTCCATAACGGTATCGGTGGTACCGCAAATAACGGTTGTGCCTTCCTTAAGGCCCGAAAGCTCTGCCGCCTCTTTGGTAACAGCGCCTATAACGTCGGTGGGAGCCTTAACGACAGGCAGTATATTTACGTCAAGTCCGATTAAATCACAAAGTTCTTTCGACCAGCTCATAGTGTTGCAGTCAAAAAGCATACTTCCCTGTGCATCAATATAATCGGTGCAATAAACACCCGTTAAGGTATAACGGATATAATCCTTTTCAAAGAAAACAGAACCTATTTTACCGAATATTTCGGGTTCATTTTCCT
>JAEIGA010016556.1_pt1 | contig 11212 bp, 5 predicted proteins | sample 9270691 | NCBI WGS metagenome assembly JAEIGA01 (sample SAMN17057246, study PRJNA624740) | gut metagenome | biome: biome; isolation source: fecal sample | host: Bos grunniens | place: China: Xizang | collected 2019
ACAGGTTCCCTGGGTTCCATTTAAATTTCTTACCCTAACAGGGGTTCCGCGGCTTCGCCGCTCCACCCCTGCCTAACGTCCGTCGCCCCGCGTTGCGGGGCTTAAAATTCCGCTCGCTGACGCCCTCAATCTGATTTTCAACTTCCGATTTATCGCTCAGCGCAAATAGCGGTGGCAAACACCGACTTTAACAAAGCATTTTCGGGTAAGGGATTCACGAGCTAAAAGCTTGACATCACGCCGAAAAAAGAGTAGATTATCCTCATAAATAACAAGAAATCCACATGAAACTTCGTTTGAACCGCATCTTGAGAAACGCCGTGCTGGCAGCCATGGCGGTGGTGACTGCGACCGCCTACGCAGACACCACCTTGATTTCTGACGGCATCAATAAGGATGACGTCTCAAAATCCGAGCGTTTTTATGATACCGGTAAAGGGTATTATTTCTCGTGGTACCAATATAATAACTATTGGCATGACCTGAAAGACTTACGAAACGACAAAGGGAGTTTTGCCTTTTTGGGGGATGTGTATGAGCGCATGCCCTCCAAGACCACGACCACGAACCATGATTCCCTGACAAATGATGCAAATACCTGCTGGGCGCAAGTGAGCATGAACATGGTGGAATACTGGCATTCCTACTACGGAGTATTCTGCAATGACAGTCGCAAGCTTACCTACGGGCTTTGCTATGATAAGAAGTACCTGGACGAGACCGGTGGCACGCTTTCCTTAAAACAGAATCTTGTGTTCTTGGACACCTTCAGCAATGATGGTGACAGCTTGTGGTCCTACTTGGACTGGTTCATGCTGGGGGATGACGACCCATGGTTCGCCCAAATTACAACAAAGAATCAGGGTGGGTATTGGACGGATTACTTCACGACAAGCTACTCCACCCGCAATTGGTATGCAATATCGGATGGGAATCTGAACGACATAGACGACTTAACCTCCGCCCTGCTGACCACTCTGGGCTATGTAAAAAACACGGATGGCACTTACACGCAGCGCATCAAGGGGCAGATTGTTTACCTCAGCATGGATGCCATAGATGGCGGGGGTGGACACGGCATTACCTGCCACGGCGTGGAGCTGGACGAAAATGGTAAAGTTAAGGCCGTATACGTCACCAATTCCGATGATTTGGAGTATAAGTTATTCAAGCTGTACCTCAAGGCGGACTCAACGAGACTCCTCTTGTATACGAACGAAAAGTGCACGAATTTATGGGAATACTCGAACGCTAACTGGTACATCGATTCCGTCGGTGGCATACGTACCCCGGAACTTCTGCAGGACATGCTGGCAGAATATGAAGATGCCGACAACGCCTTGGTGTGGACGGGTAACACAGCTGCAAACGGCGAGTGGGACCTGGCAGCCGGCTATACCTCCGCCTACTTACCGGATGAAACCACCGGGTGGCACATTGAGGTAGACGGCGACTTTTACGCCGCGTTCTATGATGCGGAGCGAATCATCCGCTTTGATGACAGCGCGAAAAGCGGCAAGGTAAGCGTCACAAACTCCGGCACCGCCCACCGCATGGAGCTGAACAACAAGACGCTGGACTACAGTTTCACCGGCACGGGCAGCAACACGCTGACAGTGGACACGCTGGTGGCAGCAAACGGAGGAACAACAAGCTTCCAACAGCTGCAACTGACCACGACGGAGGCGCTCATCAACAACCACACCATCAGCATAGGTAATGGCGCCAAGTGGATGGGGCAAGCCCAAGTCGCGGCTAAAGGCACGGTAGAGCTGGCAGGGGGCACCCTGGCCCTGACGCAGTTGACGCTCAACGGTGGCAGCCTGAGCGTTACTGCAAACAGCACCATCACCGGCGGCACCATCACCTCCGGCAGCGCTGCAAGCCTGATATTCACCCCGACAGCGAGCGGCACAGCCCCCATGCTCACCATCGGCAGCGGAGTGAGCTTCAGTGGCTCCGCGTTGGACATTGCCATGAGTGGGAGTAACCTGACCTTCGACAGCACCTATGCCCTCATTCGCTTTGAGACTGCGACCGGCAACTGGGCAAGCCTGTTCACCACGGAGCAAGGTGAGCTCACCTACTCCAACAACATCCTCTACCTCATCTACAACCCCGTGCCGAAGCTGAGCTGGAGCGCTACCACCGGCACGTGGAGCCCCACCCAATGGGGAAACAGCGCTACCACAACCAATGATTTACGAGCAGAGTTCACCGGCAACGGCACACGCACGGTAAGCATCAGCGGCGCGGTTTCACCCTACAGCGTGAAGGTGGATAACAGCGGCGCCATCACCTTTACCGGCAGTGGCAGCATCAGCGGCAGCGCCGGCTTGACTAAAACCGGCAGCGGTAGCTTGACCATTAACAACGCCAACAGCTTTACCGGTGGCAGCAGCATCAGCGGAGGCACCGTCAACCTCGGCCATGCGCAAGCCCTGGGCACGGGTACCATTACCGCCACTGACTGCACACTCAACTTCAACGGGGCAAGCATCAGCAACAGCCTCAACATCGTAGGCGACACCTGCATCACCAACGGGCAAGCATACAGCGGAGCGCTGGTGCTGGAGGAAGGAGCGCTGACGGGTGGCAGTTTGCGTTTGAGCAAAAATGCCACGGTGCAATCCGGCAGCATCAGCAATGAGCTGCTCGGCTCCGCAAAAATCACCAAGACCGGCAGCGGAACCGTTACGCTCAGCGGGGCGAATAGCTACAGCGGCGGTACCGCCATCAACGGTGGCACCCTGGTAGCAGGTAATGCCAAAGCCTTGGGCAGCGGTGCCGTCACTATGACCGGGGGCACGCTGAATATGAGCGGAATGGCGCTCAGCAATGCCATTACCGCTACCGGTGGCAACACTGCCCTGACCAACGCCGGCAGCTACAAGGGCGCGCTCAAGCTCACCGGTGGCACACTGACGCTGGCGGGAGGAGACGCGAGCAGTGGCTCACTCACGCTGAGCGGTGGCACCCTCATGCTGGACAACAGCGGGGTAAGGCAAGGAGACACCTTGATGGATGTCAACGGCACACTCACCATCAGTGCAGCGACAAAGCTCGGCTTCACCGGAGCATACACGCTCGGCACGCACGTGTTGTTCGACTTCGGCACCCTGGAGGGCAGCGTCAGCAACCTGACCATGATACCGCAAAACGGCATAGCCCCGGAATACAGCATCTATGTGAAGGGGAACAGCGTCATGCTCGATATCAAGGTGGCAGGCGCCATGCTCATGTGGCAAGGCAGTGCCGGCACGTGGTGCGAAAACGGTGGCAGCTGGCAGCCGGGTAAAGGCTTCAAGCAAGGGGACCAAGTCCTCTTCAATCAAGGTGGCAAGATTACCTTGCAGGGCACATTAGCCCCGGGCGTCATGACGGTTGACATCGCCAAAGCGCTGACCTTCAAGTCGGACAAAAAGCTCGGCGGCAAGCTCACGGGCGGAGCGTCATTAACCAAAAAGGGCACGGCCACGCTGACCCTCAATGCCGACAATCCGGACTGGACGGGCAACATTTACCTGCAAGCAGGCACGCTGACCGCCTCGGGGAACACCTCCTTCGGCACGGGGGATATTTATGCGAGCGGTGGCACACTCAACTTGGCAAGTAAAGCCATAGCTAACGACATTTACGTCACGGATAAGGGCGTGGTGAGCATCATCGGCGGCAAAAAATACACCGGCAACATTGACGTGGATGGCAGCCTTGCCACGAAAACGAACATTTGCCTGGCAGAGGGCGCAAGCCTTACGCTGCGCAGCGGCAAGCACAGTGCTACCGTCAGCGGCAAAGGAACCATGCGCGTTCAAGACGGCAACGTCACCCTGCAAACGGGTAAATACACCATGAGCGAGCTGGAGATTGACAGCAAGCTCATTGTCCAAAAAATCTCACTCGCCCTGCCCAAGAGCGACTCGCACATCCGCATCAACAACGGAGGCTCTCTGACCTCAGCCGGTAAGGTAAGCGCTTGCCACCTCACCCTGCACGGGGGCAGCGTTTCCATGCGCAATGCATCGCCCACCTCCCTCACGCTGACGGGCGATTTCACCGCGGATGATAACGCCACGGTGCAGCTCTACGGAGCGTTCAAGAGCAACACCTTCACCCTGAACGGGGCGTACTTCAGGCTGCGCGGGGATAAAGCGCAGGCCATCACCGTCGGCCAAGAAATGAGCCTCAGCGGCGGGCGAGGCCTCATTACCAACGGCAAGATTACCGCCGGTTGGTTGAATATTGATAGCACCAAGCTCACCCTCGACAGCGCCAAAGCCGCAAGCCTGACGCTCAAGAGCAAGACCGCGGAGTCCTCACTCCGCAAGGCTACCGTAAGCATCAACGGCAGCGTATCTTCCGCCGGCATGCTCCGGCTGACGGAGGGCTCCACCCTGACAACCACCGGCAAGGTGTCCGCCGCTACCTTAACCATGGAAGATGCGACCCTGACCATCAGCAACGCCAAGCCGCAAAGCCTTGCGCTCACCGGCAAAACGGATGCCATGAAAATGCCGCTGACCAGTACCATCACGGACTCTGACATTCTGCTCAACGGCAGCATGAGCGTGGCTGCAAACTTGGTGCTCAACAACTCCACCCTGCGTCTGCGAGATGCCAACACCGCCAAGCCGAAGGCACTGGGGCTGTCCGTGAAGGGCAATTTGACCATCGATGGTGATACGCAGGTCTTCCTCACCGGGGCTCTCTCCGCCAAGAACATGATGCTCAACAGCGGCAGCCTCACCTTGGCTGCAACCAAGCTCACCACCACGAAAGTCAGCGGTATTTTGGGCATCTTCGGCGAGACTCACCTCGACTTGGCCTTTAACGTCACGCAAAAAGACATCAACAAAGGCAAAGCCTACACCTTGTTCAGTTTCAAGGAGTTCGAGGGCAGCCTCGACAACCTGACGCTGGGATACACGGGTGACTACACACTGGCCTTCAACGCCAAGGGGAATGCCATCACGCTGACCATCGATGATGCCGAAGCGTGGAACCAATACGCTGCAGACGTATTGAGCAAGCCGGAGTTCGCCGACGCTGCCCCGGCTGAAGCAGAGGATGCAAGCCTGGCTGACGCCAAGCCCGACGAGGTGAAGGAAGATGCGGAATCCCTGCTGCTGGCCCCTGCCGTAGACGCTGCGGAAGTGGAAGCAGCCCTTGCCAAGGCGGCGGATACACTGGCGCAGAGCACTTGGGGTTCAGTGGGTGCCTCGCGCGCCTTTGCCGGCAGCATCTCCGCCCGTGGCACTCACGCCACCCTCTTGGATGACGGCAAGGGCGCCGCTTGGATTTCCACCATGGGCGGCACACAGCGCCTTTCCTCCGATGGCGGGCACGCCGGGGCGGACTACACCCTTACGGGGGCTGCATTCGGTGTGGAGGCGCTTGTCAGCGCTGACAACGTGCTCGGGCTTGCCCTCGGCAACAGTTGGGGCAAGGTAAGCCCCTTCTCCGCTTACACTGTGGACCAAGATTCCACCCACCTCGGCATTTACGGCAGCCACAAGCTTAATAACACCCTGACACTGAGCTGGATGGCTACCCACACCCGCACGGAAAGTGAGGCAAGCATAGCAGGCATGCGTGGCAAGTGGGCGCAGGATGCCCTGCAGCTCGACACCCGCCTGACTTGGAGCACCCAGCTGACGGAGCGCACCGCCCTCAACGCCTTCGGTGGCTTGCAATACCTTGCTACCGACAGCGGCGAGTTCAACGGCATCCGCACCGGCTCCGTGCAAAACCTCCGCGCGGAAATCGGCGTAGGCGCTTCGCATCAACTCAGCGACAGCACCTTTGCATACGGTGAGCTGAGCTTTGTGGGGGACATGGTGCGCCACAATCCCACGGTAGACCTCGGAGGCTTCCGCACCCACGGCGCTAACCCCGGTCGCATGGGCCTCAACCTCAGCGTAGGAGCCTCTCACCGTCTGAACGAGAACTGGAGCGTGAACGCCGCCTACCATCTGGAGCTCATGCAAAACAGCAACTCCCACAGCCTGAACGTAGGCGCAAGCTACAGCTTCTAAAAGCGCTGCACAACAGCATTTCCAAGCGCGTAGGGCTTCCCCCTACGCGCTTTTGTCTACCCGTGTGACCGAGAAATCGGAAGTTGAAGGTGAGATTGCGAGCCGTAGGCGAGCGGAATTCGGAGCCCCGGCAACGGGGCGCCAGCCCTTAGGCAGGGGTGGAGCGGCGAAGCCGCGCAACCCCTGTTAGGGTAAAAAAAGAAAGGCTCTGTCCTACCAAATGAGGGACGACCAAGTAACACACCCCTACCAAAAAAAATACGGACTAAAAGACGGTGAAGTCTACATAGATGCCAATGGTATCTATAAGTTACTCAAACACAGGTTTAATAAAGCTAGTGTTATCAATCAATTAAAGAACCTATTAAACTCTATACAGAATGCGTGGAATGAACCCAATCACACAACTGGTGTTTTGACGGTTACAGCCAACGCACAACTGAATGGTAAATGGAGGATAGTAATTGATATTGAAGGTGAATATGCCAATCAAATTACCACGATTTTTAACGAATAAAAAACACCAAGTGGTAAGAACTAGCCACCGTCCGTTTTCACGACCTATGGCAACCCAACTTGGTGTCTTCGCGGAAATTATACTCAAAACACCTTCATTGTCAAGCATTGTGTTTATAGAGCCGGAACAGGGAAGTTCCGTTAGATTGAATCTTATTTTTGACAGACCAATCATAAAAAGTGCATAACAGAGAGCAAAGCGCACAAAATTGCCAATATGGCGGGATTGGAGCTTGAAAATCAGCGTCAAGACGTGTAGAATCTCGCGGACGAAAACATACAGCCAGCATAGCATGAAAAACGCACATCAAATGCACGAGAAAAAGGCGGACGGAGCACGCATTTTGGTGATGGTAGCAGCAGCCATCGTCATTCTCATTGGGTTGCGAGAACTACGAGACTTGGTTGTGCCCATCATGCTGGCGGCGTTTCTGGCCATCATCAGCTATTCCATCACGGATGTGCTGCGCAATAAGCTGCGATTTCCGCACTGGCTGGCGGTCGTCTCCACCATCGTGGTGGATGCCGGTGTGCTCTATGCCGTGGGGACACTCATCCGCTTTTTGGCGGCAGATATGCGCAATACCCTGCAAAGCGAAGTAGCCGTAAAGTTCCAAGAAAAGTACAATGACTTGATGTGCTGGCTGGATAACTGGGGACTGGGCGAACAGGCGCGCCAGATTTTTGACTCCCCGCAAAACTACTTCGGGACGGAGCAAATTGTCAATATCTCCCAAGCCATCGGCTCACAGACACTTTCTTTCATGTCCATCACCACCCTGATTCTGGTACTGATGACCTTCCTGCTTTCGGAAGCCCGCTTGTTCCTGCGCAACTTCCGCGCCCTACCCAACAGCGTACAGGGCAAAAACCAGATTATCAATGCCCTCAAGGGCATCCAGAAGTACCTCTTCATCAAGACCATAGCGAGCGCCTGCACGGGCTTGCTGGCATGGTGGCTGTGCGCCTCGCTGGATGTTCCCTTCGCCTTCCTGTGGGGAGTAGTGGCCTACGTGCTGAACTACATACCGACCATCGGCTCCATTGTGGCGGCCATACCGCCCATTCTGCTGGCGCTCATACTGGGCAGCTGGAGTGACACCTTCTTGGTAGCAAGCGGCTACATAGCAATCAACTTCATGATAGGCAACGGCATAGAACCCATCTTCCTGGGCAAGCAATTCGGCATAGCTACCTCGGTGGTGCTGCTGTCCGTGCTGCTGTGGGGCTGGGTGTGGGGGACCGCCGGCATGTTCCTGGCAGTGCCGATTACCGTGCTGATTAAGCTCGCGCTGGAGAACTCGCGCGATCTTTACTGGGTGGCAGCCATCATCGACGATGATGACGAGCACCGCATTCCCGATTTACAAGAAAATAATAATAATAATTAAACACATACCATGCACGCATTCGCATACAAAAACGGCAGCATGCACTGTGAGGGCGTCAACTTGGCGGACATTGCAGCCGCTGTAGGCACCCCCACCTTCGTATACAGCCGCAAAACGATAGTGGAGGACCTTGCGGAGTTCCGTGAGGCCTTTGCTCCGCTGAATGCCCACATTGCATACGCGGTGAAGGCATGCTCTAACAAGGCCATTCTGAACCTGATGGCTCAGCAGGGCATCGGCTTCGACATCGTGTCCGGCGGTGAGCTTTGGCGCGTGGTGAACGCCGGTGGCGACCCCACCCTGTGCACCTACGCCGGCGTGGGCAAGACCGAAGCGGAGATTCGCTACGCTCTGGAGCTGGGCATATACTGCCTCAACTGCGAGAGCGAGAACGAGCTGCGCGAGATTAACCGCATTGCGGGCGAGATGGGCGTGAAAGCCCCCGTCGCCGTGCGCGTGAACCCGCATGTGGAAGCCAACACGCACAAGTACATCACCACCGGCACGAACGAGAACAAGTTCGGGGTGGACATCACCCGCATTGAAGAGCTGTACGCCACCATTGCAGCAGAGATGCCGAACCTGAACATCCGCGGTTTGCAGATGCACATCGGCTCACAGCTGACACAGGTGGAGCCCTTCGTGAAGGCAGTGCAAAAGGTTGCGCCCATTGTGGAGAAGTTCAAGGCTCTCTACAACATAGAGTTCTGGAGCATCGGCGGTGGCATCGGCATCGTTTACGACGGCTGCTTGGCCTCCGGGCAGCAGGAGTGGTGGGATGCCCGCCCGGAGCAAATCACCATCCGCAGCTATGCGGAGGCAATCATCCCGCTGCTGCAGCCGCTGGGTCTCAAGATTTTGCTGGAGCCCGGCCGCCGCTTGGTGGGCAATGCCGCCTGTATGCTGACCACCTGTCTGTATGAGAAGAAGGGCGAGGCAAAAACCTTCAAGATGGTAGATGCCGGCATGAACGACATCATCCGCCCCGCACTGTACGAGGGTTATCACGAGATTTGGCCGGTGACGGAACACAGTGGCGATACCATCACGGCGGACATCGTGGGTCCCATCTGCGAGTCCGGTGATTTCCAGGCGCAGAACCGCGAGATAGCGGATGTGAAGCCCGGTGAGGTGCTGGCAGAAATGAGCGCGGGCGCATACGGGTTCAGCATGGCCTCCACCTACAACTCCCGCCCGCTGGCGGCTGAGGTGCTGGTGGACGGCGACAAATGGCACATCATCCGCAAGCGCCAGAGCTTGGAGCAGATGGTGGAGGGTGAGTGCCTGCCGGAGTAACAACGCGAGACACATGATTACTTTCACCAATCTGACCGGGGTCGATGAAATCGGCGCCAACAGTTACCTGCTGGAGCTGGAGGGCTCCCGCATTGTGCTGGATGCCGGCATGCACCCCAAAAAGGATGGCAACGAGGCGAAGCCGGATTACGGCATCATCGGTGCCGCAGCGCCGGATTGCATCTTCATCACCCACTCACACTTGGACCACATCGGCACCCTGCCCGTCTTCCAAGACGAGTACCCGACGGCGGAGGTCATCATGACGGAGGGTACCGCCAAGGTGGGTGACGCCATGCTGCACAACTCCGTGAACGTGATGACCAGCAAGCGCTTGGCAGAGGGTATTTTCGAGTACCCCTTTTACACGCACGGCGAGCTGGAGCGCGCTGCGCACTCTTGGATTACCCGCCCGTATGGAGAGAGCTTCCGCACCGGATACAACGGCAATGTGCTCGCCACACTGTATGATGCAGGGCATATTCTCGGTTCCTGCGGCGTGCTGTTGGAGAGCAGCACCGGCACCACGGTGTTCTACACGGGTGACGTGCAATTTGAGAACCAGACGCTCATCGGTGGCGCGGATTTCCCGCAAAGTGGGGTGGACATCCTCATCATGGAGTGCACGCACGGTGTAACGGAGCGCGATGCGGACTACACGCGCGAGAAAGAGCTGCGCCGCTTTGCCACAGCCATTCGTGAGGTACTGGAGGGCGGCGGCGCCGTGCTCATCCCCGTATTCGCCTTGGGCAAGAGCCAAGAGCTGTTGTGCGAGCTGGGGCGATTCAAAGAGAAAAAACTCATCCCGGATGTACCGATTTACTTCGGTGGGCTGAGCTCCAAAATCACGCTGGTGTATGACCGTCTGAGCGATACGACTCCGCGACTGAAGCCCGGTTACCGGCTCAAGGACCATGTGGAGACCCACGGCTTGCCCAAGCAGGGCAAAGGCCCGCTCATCGTCAGCCCCGGCAATATCTACTTGGTATCCAGTGGCATGATGAGTGAGCACACCGTCTCTTACAACATGGCCTCACAGGTGCTCCCCCACCCCAAAGATGCCATCCTCTTTGTCGGCTACAGCGACCCGGAATCCCCGGCGGGGCGCATCAAAGCCACACCGCACGGGCAAATTGTGAAGCCCAACGGCAAGGGGCAAGGCTACCCCGTGCTGTGCCGTACGGAGTGCTTCGATTTCTCCGGGCATGCCACGCGCAGCGCGCTCATCAACTACGCCTGCCAACTGGCACCGCAAACGGTGGTGCTGGTGCACGGCGATGCGGACGCCCTGGCCTCCATGCATGCAGAGCTTACGGAAAAACTGCCACAAAGCCGCATCATCATCCCCACGCCGGGTAAGGCTATTCGCTTAGACTGAAGCCACCCGAGCATGAACGCAACACTCCCTTTCCGCCACCGTGGCAGAAAGGGGGTGTTCCCGTTTTAACGGCGGAAAAACTCCTGATTACTCCTTTGCTTTTTTGATGAACTCGCTGAGTTCATCCGTCATGAGCTCAGCCTCCTCAATGCGGGTCACCTCCGCATCTATCTGGTCATCAATCTTCTTGATGGCTTTCTCATACTTCTTGCGCTCAGCATCCATGGCTTTTTTCTTGGCCTCTTCACTCACCCCACCGCCATTTCCGGAACCACCCATACCAATGGTGCGGTCTGCGCCCAATTCCTCATCTGTCTCTTCCTCCTCGAACAGCAGCTTGAAGCTGCGGATGGAAGCATTGCGAGAACGCTCATCCTCAATCTTTTTCACCAAAATAAGGGCTTTTCTCTTTTTGACAATGTATTCCTTATAGTACTGAGCCGCCTCTTTGCGAGCCTGCTTAGCTTCTTGCTTGGCTTGCTTGCGCTTTTCCTTGGGGGAAAGCTCCGTATTACCACCGTTCGACCACTGAGCCTGTGCTACGGGCTCACAAACAGCAAGTGCCAACAATATGCAAAGAGAGAGAATTTTCATAT
>JAEIGA010016557.1_pt1 | contig 11212 bp, 9 predicted proteins | sample 9270691 | NCBI WGS metagenome assembly JAEIGA01 (sample SAMN17057246, study PRJNA624740) | gut metagenome | biome: biome; isolation source: fecal sample | host: Bos grunniens | place: China: Xizang | collected 2019
CTTGACAGCGAGAAACTCGGAGAGAACGACACCATCGAGGCTGTGATCAACCACGGAACACTCGGTATCGGTTTCATCGGACTAGCTGAAGCATTGATAGCTCTCTGCGGAAAGCATCACGGAGAATCAACAGAAGCACAGCAGCTCGGACTTCGCATCGTTACATTCATGAAGGACAAGGTGGGTGAGTTCTGCGAGAAGTACAGACATAACTTCAGCGTACTTGCAACTCCGGCAGAGGGTCTTTCAGGAAGATTCACAAGAGGCGACCGCAAGAAGTTCGGCGTTCTCCCGGGAATTACAGACAAAGACTACTACACCAACTCCAACCACGTGCCTGTATACTACAAGTGTACACCTAAGCACAAGGCTGAGATTGAGGCACCATACCATGCACTCACTGGTGGAGGACACATTTTCTATGTGGAGATTGACGGAGATGCAACCCACAACCCAGAGGCGATCATGGCAATCGTAGACCTGATGGACAAATACGATATCGGATACGGCTCAGTCAACCACAACCGCAACCGTTGCATGGACTGTGGATATGAGAATGCTGATGCAAATCTCGAGAAATGCCCTCATTGCAAGAGCACGAAGATAGACAAGCTTCAGAGAATCACAGGCTACCTCGTGGGTACGACTGGCCGCTGGAACAGCGCGAAGCTCGCTGAGCTCAAGGACAGAGTGGTTCACAAATAAACCAGACCCTTATTTATATGGAGACGGTGCCGGGAATGGCATCGTCTTCTTTTTTTGTCAGATGGATGATGCGCTGGTTGGAACTGCCGCGGAACGGGAGGTCCGGATCGCGCAATTCGGCAATGAAAGGTCCGTCCACAAGAGTATCGATATATGGAAGTATCTGGCGAAGACGTTCATCTTCAAGGATTTCTTCGTACTTGAATCCGGTGTAGCACCATATTGTCTTGCCGGTTTCTTCTTTCACACGACGAGCCAATTCCGCAAAGGCCTCAACCTGATAAAGAGGGTCACCACCCGAGAAGGTCACATTTGCGAACTCATCATCCTTTATTATATCAAGAAGCTGCTGAACGGTCATTTCCTGACCTCCATTAAAGTCCCATGACTGAGGATTATGACAGCCGGGACAATGATGAGCACAGCCTGCACAGTAGATGGATGTACGCAAACCGGGGCCATCAGCCATTGTTTCGTAGGCTATATCAAGAATCCTTATCTTCATTTCAGTTCACCTTTTTTCCTTGCAGCTTCAATATTCTTCTCCAGAGGTTCAGGACGAACATCATCCCACGACCTGATCGCATCATATGCCTCACGTGATCCATAATAGGCAATGAACTTCTCCTGATCATTATCCTTCCACCACTGTGTTCCCATTCCTTTTTCATAGGCATAAGGCTTCATGAACATCCTGACCGCCCATGCTGGAGCAAGAAATGCGAGCGAATAGAACCACGGGAGTTTTGATTTCATAGTGGCAAAATACTCATCTACCGGGACGTTTGCACGGAAATGGAGATATTCTTCAAGCCTGTCACCGTCCTTGTACCACATTCCATGGAAATTCTTCAATGCAAACCACTGAGGCTCGAAGACTTTCTCCGGACCAGGAAGACCAAGGGCATTGAGCAGACGGGTTTCGAACTCGTAGTTGGTCATTCTGTACTGCTCTCCGCTGCTTATGTTGTAGGTCTGATTCCAAAATTCAGCCGGCACCCAGTCTTCGCAGATCTGGGCAAGCAGACGTCCGGAATCTTCGATAGTAGCCCATTCCAGGACTCCTCCTACAGGAACATGAAAGGCAGTAGGATTGACAACCTTGAGAATACCAGGATAGAGAATGCCGCTCTGACGCAAGGAAACCCAGTTACGGAAGCCTGCCGCAGCAAAAATTTCTTCTGAACGGATCTTTGAAAGGGCATACATATCAAACTTGGCAGGGGTCTGAGGTTCATTGACATCACCCCAGTGATGCGGCGGATTTCTGTCGCCATACTGGGCCACAGAACCTATATATACCACCTTCATGTCGTCCACATTCGGCTGCGCCTGAACTGCCTTGACTACATTCTCTGCAGCAAGAACATTGACTTTCAGAGTCTTTTCCGGGTAGTAGTCGGCTGCCGGAGACACCATTCCTCCGACATGGAGGACATAATCAGAACCGGCAACTCCTGCCAGCACGTCTTCATAGCGTGTGAGGTCGCCCCAGATGACAGTAACGGAAGGATCACCGGCATAGCGGTCAAGCTTAGCATGATTCTTCTTGCTGTCGCGGGCCAGAAGGCGTATATTGAATCTGTCCTTTCTTTTATAGAGCTCCTGAAAACCGGCCCAGCCCATATTGCCTGTGCCGCCTGTCAGAAATACTGTAGTCTTTTTCATTATCTTTCAGTTTTAGATCAGTCCTGGCTTACCTGAGCCAATGTTCCGGATTCTGAGGTTTATTGCCCTGCCACACCTGGAAATGAAGGAGGACCTGATCATTTATCATATCTACTGTTCCGAGTAAATCACCTGCCTTCACCTTATCTCCGGCCTTAACCGAAGCTGTTCCGAGTTTGCAGTAGAAAGTGAAATAATTTCCATGCTGGACCAGTATACACTTATTGTATCCCGGCATCACGACAATCTGCTTGACCACTCCGTCAAAGACCGCACGGACCTTTGTGCCTTTAGCAAGAGCGATGTCTACACCATTGTTTGGCGGAAGCTTGAGATTCTTGTACACCGGATGATATTTCTGTCCAAACCTATCCACGACAGGGCCATCTGCCGGCCACGGAAGATTACCTTTGTTCTTTGAAAACTCCGCCGCAAGTTTTCTGTCGAAATCAGTCTTTCCCGATGCCCCTTTCGAGGTCCCTCCCTTCATTGCAGACGCCACAAGCCTTTCTATTTCCCTGTTTAACGCATCGACCTGCTTCTTTTTCGCATTCAGCTGCGACTGATATTTCTTACGGTTGCTCTGAAGTTGTCTGACTATCTTGTCTGACTGCTTTTCCTCCCCCTGAAGTTTCTTGAGCTCTGCCGTCCTGACTGCCTTCACCGATTCCGCCTCCTTTTTGAGCACCTGAAGCTCCTCCTTCTCCTTCTCCAGTTCCTGTTTCGCCTCCTTTATCCGCCTTGCCTCCTGATTCATCTGAGAGGAAAGATTCTTGAAATATGACATTCTTCGGAAAGCCTGACCGAGGTTGTCGCTGGCCAGCATATACATATACCACAGACGGGCATCCCTGTTCTTGTAGGCGCTCATCACAAGTCTGGAATAATGCTGAGAGAGCGTATCGATCCTCGCCTGCATACGGTTAATTGAGCGCTGCTTGAGATATATCTTGTCCGAATACTGCCTGATCTGACGGTCACTCTCCGCAACAAGAGCCTTTCTGTTGGAGACTTTCTTGCGTATCAGAGTCAGATTCGAAAGCATGCTGCTGCTCTTGGAGGCATTTTCAGAAAGCTGTCTGTCAAGAATCTCAATCTCCCTTTCAAGCCTTGCCCTCTTTTCCTCCTGAGCCTTGACATTCTGTCCCTGGACGCAAAGCGCCAGTGACAACGACATCAATATGACCAGTATCCACCTCATTTCTTCATATTCTTCTTACGCAAGGCAATCCTCTCTTCGAGATCCGGAACATCTCCGTCAACGTTCTTCTTCTTAGCCAGATTCCAGTATACAAAGGCCAGATCATATTCCTTCAACGCATACAGCACCTCAGCATAATGATCCATTATCACAGCACTATCCTTTCCACCGTAGAGCATAGCCTTCTTGAAGAACGGCTTGGCTTCCAGCGCCTTTCCCTGAAGATAAAGTATCCATCCGAAGGTATCCAGATAGGTAGCATTGTCCGGTTCAGCCTCAACGGTACGTCTGCTCATCAGATACGCCTTATTCAGATTCTTTCCTTCCTCACTGAGATAATAAGCATAATTATTAAGGACATAGACATAATCCGGATTGATCTTCAATGCCTTGTCATATGCCTTATAGGCCTTCTTTGCATCCCCAAGCCTATGGTATATGTCGCCCTTTGTTGACCATGCCCGAAGTGTCTTGGAACTGTCAGCCGGAGAGACTTCCAGAACCTTGTCGCATAGTTCCAGAACCTCCTCGTAACGTCCCAGATTGTAATCACCTACGCTTGCCAGCTCAAGGAACGCGCTTTCCTGCGGAAAATGCTCAAACGCCTGACGACACTCCTCCGACAAGTCCGCCCACATTTCCGCATACATAAGAAACTCCACCAGGGAAGCCCTTGCACCCACGCTTTCAGGATATGTATCAGCATTGAGACGGAACCATTTCGCAGCTTCAGGCTTGCGGTCTGTAGAATAATACCATATTCCCGCAAGGCTCATCATGGTGCTGTCAGACGGATGTGCCTGAACCGCCTTCTCGACGACACTGTCCATCTGAGGCGTGAAGGACTTCATGAACTTAGGGTCAGTCCTCTGGATTATCGCCGTAAGATAGTCGTTCTTGCCCTGGACCGGAGTCAAAGGGTCTGACACGAACTGCTCCAGAACTTCGAAATAGCCGTCATATTTCCTTGTCATCCTGAGAGTCTCCGCCTTGCCCAGAAGAGCAGGAGCATAATCCGGAGCAATATCAAGGGCCTCATCATAGTAGCGGAGAGCTGTGGAATCATTGTACATTGAAATCTGCCAATCCGCAAGAGCCGTGAGGACGTATGGGGACGAATATTCCTTATTATAATCTTCCAGAGACTTGAATGCTTCCTCCTGACGATTCATTCCTCGCAGAAAATTGAATCTGTATACAGCTGTTGACTCCGATTTTCCGAACACTGTTTCTATCTCGTCCAGCGTATCCAATGCTTTCTCGAATTCCTGTCTGGCAGCATACAGCTCGACAAGCTGTATATACAGGTCGCTTTTCTTGGGAAAATCCTTCAGTAGACCTTCATATATATCTATCGCAAGTTCCGGGCGGTTTGTCGCAGCATACAGGGCCGCGAGCCTCTGCCTATACCAGAAATTACCGTGATCCAGTTCCACTGCCTGCCTGAAATAAACCTCTGCAGCATCTGCATCCCTTTTTCCGAGAGATGAAAGAGCCATATAATAATATGCCGCATCACATTCAGGATCCTGGTCTATAACGGACTTGAGCATAGTCATTGCGCCATCGAAGTCTCCTTTGTCATACATCGAGACAGCAAAGGTTATCCAGTTTTCCTGCTGGCGCTGCTTGTCCGACTGCGCAGAAACATCTGCAAAAGGAATCAGAAGCAGAACCAGAAGGCTTAGAATTATCGTTCTAAATTGTATCATAGATTCACTTTAGGGTGAAGAAATCGTACAAAAATAATACTCAAAATCCGGAAAAAATACACATCTTTGGAAAAAAATGCCCCTTATGCAACATTTATGGTCCGGAGTGCATCTTTTGGGGGCTCAGTTGAAAGCAAAAGCACTCGGACACAGATTGAAAGAACGTGACTGAAACCTTTGACCTCAAACTGATTGAATCTTGCAGAAAGGGAGATCGGGCGGCACAGAAGATCCTATATGATCGGCTGGCATCCCGGATGTTTCCTGTCTGCATGCGTTATATCGGCGACAGGGCAGCGGCGGAAGATGTGCTCCAGGACGGGTTCATAACCCTGTTCACACGGCTTGACAGTTATAAGGGAGAAGGTTCATTCGAAGGTTGGGCAAGACGAATATTCGTGACAACAGCCCTGATGAGTCTGAGAAAGAAGGATGCACTCAAGATGAGCGATGAACTGGAGAGCGTGAGGGGTATGAAGACCGAAACGACATCACAGATGCAGAATATCGGCTATAAGGAACTGATGAAGCTGGTGATGTCACTTCCTCCAGGATTCAGGACAGTCTTCAACATGTACGCAATCGAAGGTTATTCCCACAAAGAGATTGCAGATATGCTGGGAATAACGGAAACGACATCAAGGACGCAGTTCAGCAGGGCTAGAGCCTGGCTGCAGAACAAGATAGAGAAAATTTGAAATGCTTGACGGACAGCAACATAACGATTGGGATCTTCAGATGAGATCCATCCTTGAAAAAGGACAGGAAGAAGTTCCTGCCCACATTTGGGATGGAATTTCGTCTGAGCTTGATGCCATTGCGCGACGCAAGAAGGCCGTGATCTTCTTCAGACGTGCTGCAATCGGACTGTCCGCGGCAGCCGTTCTGGCTTTCGGACTTTTCCTCAACCGCCATTCATCAGAAACAATCGTCAACACCGTGGCGGAAGTGGTTGAACCGGTGACGGAAACCGAGGTTTCCGTAGTTGAAAAGGAGGACTTGTCACTGACAGCCATGACTCCTGAAGCCCCGCAGAAAAAGGCATACAGAACTGATGCCGTCATCACTTCTGCCACAGAGGCGATAAAGCAGGAAACGTCATCTGATGATGACGAAAACAGCGGATCCGTTCCAATGCAGGCCAAGGAGGACACACAGAACGACACATCCAAAGATAACAAGCCACTTGAACAGCCTGCGCGAGAACTGTACCAGGAAAGCGGCAACTGGATAGAGGACGACAAGGAAATGAAGGAACGCAAGACCCGGACAGCTCTTGTTCTCTCCGGTATAGCAGGCACAAACTCGGCTCAAAACAGCACAAGCACCGGAATTTTAAGGAGGCCTACATTGTCGGCGGCTCCAGCAAAGACAGCAGTGACCCAGACCGAACCTGGAGACAGCTACGGCATACCTGTCTCATTTGGTGTTGGAACAAAAATAGGATTCGGCTCACGATGGTCTCTTGGTGTCGGACTCAATTACACTCTGATGAGCAGAAAATTCTTCGGAGACTACACCAAGGTCGAAGGTGGAAAGATTACGGAGAGCATAAAATCAGACCTCCGCAACACACAGCACTACATCGGTATTCCCGTAAACGCATACTATGACATCGTGGAAAACAGATTCATGAACTTCTATGCGTATGCAGGAGGTGCTGTCGAAAAATGCGTTTCAGACGAATATCGCGTACTTGCCAAAGATGTCCTGCATAAGGAACGCGTAAAAGGAATCCAGGCGTCAGCCAATCTCGGCATCGGAGTGGAATTTCTCCTCGGCAAGCATCTCGGAGCCTATATTGACCCGAGTGTCAGATACTATTTCAACTGCAATCAGCCTAAGAGCATCAGAACAGCTCAGCCTCTTATGCTAGGATTCGAGAGGGGACTCAGAATCAGACTCTGATCATCGACCCTCTATAATATTCCTCGCCAAAGTATTCGCACAGACAAAATCCTTCAGTTCCTTACAATCGGTCTCAAGGATTGAATGCCTGTCTCCCTGCCACAGCAGAGTTCCATTAGATATGAAACCTATCTTGTCTCCTATCTCAAGGATAGAGTTCATGTCGTGGGTATTGACCACTGTCGTCATATTGAACTCCTTCGTAAGGTCACTTATGAGACGGTCTATAAGGATGGATGTATATGGATCCAGGCCTGAGTTAGGCTCATCGCAGAACAGGAATTCAGGATTGAGCGCAATTGCACGCGCAATGCCGACTCTCTTCTGCATGCCACCGCTGAGTTCATTGGGATATTTGCTGTCTGAGCCGATGACATTCACCTTTTCCAGACAGTACTGAGCCCTTTCCTTTTTCTGAGCAGCAGACCAGTCAGTGAAGAAATCCATCGGAAACATTACATTTTCCAAGACCGTAGCGAAGTCAAACAGAGCACTGCCCTGAAACAGGATTCCTATCCTTTGCCTGAGCTTCATCTTCTCCTTTGACGTCATATCAGACATCTTCATATCACCATACCAGATGTCACCGCTGTCCGGCTGCATCAGACCGATCAGGTTCTTCAGAAGCACGGTCTTTCCCGATCCGCTGGCACCGATGATCATATTGCACTTTCCAGGCTCGTACTCGACAGAGATATCCTTCAGGACCGGTGTTCCGTCAAAACCTTTAAACAGATGTTCTACCTTTATCATATCACTGTCTTTTTAATATAGCATAAGCTGGGTTACAAGCAGGTCGGCAAAAAGTATGAGAATGCTTGTTATGACGATGGATTTTGTGCTTGAACGTCCCACTCCGAGAGATCCACCTTTTGCATAATAGCCGTTGAATGCGGCTATAGAGGAAATCATGAAACAGAAAAGAGACATCTTGAAACAGCTGTAGAATATATAAAATCCGTTATAGAAGGCTTTGATTCCTGTAATATACGAAGGTGGGGGTATTATATATGTACTTTCTACGACAACCCATCCTCCCACGAGTCCAAGAGCAAGACTGAGAAGCATAAGAAGCGGGCTGAGGACCGTGGTGGCAACTATTTTGGGGAGGACAAGAAATCCTGCCGAATTGACACCCATCATTTCCATGGCATCAATCTGTTCTGTAATCCTCATGCTGCCGATCTCAGATGCTATATTCGAGCCCATCTTACCGGCGAGAATCAATGCGATCATTGTGGAACAGAACTCAAGAATGAGACTCTCACGGACCATATAACCTATATACATCTTGTCAATTATAGGATTCTCAAGGTTTGAAGCCGTCTGAATCACGAGGACACCTCCGATGAAAAGAGAGATGACTCCGACAAGAAGGATAGAAGAAAGTATCAGTTTGTCCGACTCAATGATGAGCTGTCTCCAGAATATCTTCCACTTTTCCGGCTTCCTGAAAACCGCTTTCAGGAACAACGCATATTCACCTATTGCTGCAAGGAATTTCCTTATCATCACCTAAACTGTTTAGCCCTGCAAATTTACCACATTAAAATAAATCTTTGCATGTTAAAATTTGTTTTATGGTCGGACTCCACCACATTTTTCCCTTTCTTAAAGCCAATTCCGGAAGCCGTGACGATTTTTGAGGAAAAAAGAATATGCTTATAAACATTCATTGCGCAAAGTGCATTGGAATAGATGCCGTGCCGGTCACAGTTGAGGTGGACATCGCCACAGGAATAGGAATCCATCTGGTCGGGCTTGCAGATGCTGCAGTAAAGGAAAGCCTGCTCAGGACCATCACCTCCCTGCAGTCTATGGGATTCAGGATTCCGGGCAGAAAGATTGTAATAAACCTTGCCCCGGCTGACATGCACAAAAAGGGAAGCGGTTACGATGTACCTATAGCCCTAGGGATTATCGCTGCTTCCGGTCAACGCGAACTTCCGTTTTTGGAAGATTACATAATCATGGGAGAGTTAGGGTTGGACGGATCTGTCCGAGATATCTCCGGGGCACTACCGATTGCAGAACTGGCCTCAAGATCCGGCCTGAAAGGATGTATTCTGCCCGCTGTTTCTGCAAATGAAGCTTCAGAATATGACGGTGTTGAAATATATGGAGTCACCTCTCTCGAACAGGTCCTTGAAATTCTCGGAGGGGAAGAAGACTGCACAGACCTGCTTATAAGGAGATCCGGGTGCGAGGAAGCTGACTCAAACGGCGATTATATGGATTTCTCTGAAATCATTGGCCAGGAAGGCGCAAAGAGAGGCGTGGAGATTGCCGCCGCAGGCAACCACAATGTCATTCTCATCGGCAGCCCTGGATCAGGAAAAAGCTCGTTGGCCAGGGCAATGGCAGGGATACTTCCTCCCATGTGCCGTGAACAGGCACTTCAGACAAGCAAGATATATTCCGTAGCAGGAATAGGCAATGCCTCAGGAGGACTGATAAGAAAGCGGCCTTTCCGGTCACCTCATTACAGTGCCTCAGTGGCGGCTCTGATCGGTGGCGGCTCTGACAACATAATGCCGGGGGAAATATCGCTTGCACACAACGGCATACTATTCGCCGACGAATTCTGCGAAACGCCAAAAAGAGTGATGGAAATGCTCAGAGCACCGATGGAAGACCGGAAAGTGACCATATCGCGCCTTAAATCCAAAGTCGAATACCCGGCAGACTTCATGCTTGTTGCTGCGACCAATCCGTGCCCGTGCGGTTATTACGGAGACGGTGACAGATGCACCTGCACCCCATCCAAGCGGATCGCTTACCTTTCCAAGCTTTCAGGTCCGATCATGGACAGAATTGACGTGCAGCTCTGGGTTTCAAGAGTCGATGCAAAGAGTCTCGTGAACAGAAGGCCGGCAGAAAACACGGCAACAGTTGCCGCCCGAGTCCAGAGAGCGCGAGAAATCCAGATGAAAAGGTTTGCAGAAGAAAATGCATTGACAACGGATCCCGAAAGGAAAGTATTCTGTAATTCGGCCATGAGCAACAGACAGATAGAGAAGTACTGTCCATTGTCTGAAGACTGCAAAGATCTGCTGGAGCGCATCATTGAACGCTTCGGCCTGTCCGCCAGAGCATGTTCGCGCATCATAAAGCTGGCCCGGACCATAGCAGACCTCGCAGACCTCCCCGACATCCTCCCGGAGCATATATCCGAAGCCGCCGGCTACCGTTTCCTCGACCGACAGAACATCTTCGAATGACCGGCATGGCAGGACAAGAGAGACTGTGCCCCATGTGCCTGTGCTCATCATTACATACATTCTGCTATCTTTCGGCATACATAGCACTGTGATGCTTTTTGCCTCATTCTTGTCACAGTGGTCCCTAAAACCACTTAACAAACGATATTTAAGCACTACTGTTACAAATCACATTGAATTTCTGTCACAATTATGAAAAAGACTTATCATTTATGCTTGTCAGCAGGGGATGAAATCATGTTCCGAGATACAGAAGACTACAATAGAGGATTCAACTGCTTTGCAATAGCTCTTCACCAGACTGACTCGACCGGACTTTGTGAATCCTTTATGTCAACTCACACCCATCAGATGCTTCAGACAAATACTCCTGCAGGATTTATGCACTGTTTCAGAAAATCCTACAGCATGTACTTCAACAACAAATACCAAAGAACCGGCAAACTTGGAGAGCGTCATCACTTCTGCATGGAAATCAACGGATACCATCATCTTATTGCAGCTATGAGCTATACCATGAGAAATGCAGTTCACCATGGAATCGCACCAATTCCTTACTCATATCCGCACTGCTCTGCAAACGCAATATTCAGAAAGGAAATGGGAAAACATGTCGATGACGGACTGCTTCCGGAAAAATCATATTACAGACACATCAGCAGAAGGGCTTCTGTCCCGTCAAATTATAAAATGAATAAAAACGGAGTATTCATTCGCGAGAGCGTACTTGATATACCTCAAGTAGAGAACCTCTTTGTCACACCACGTGCTTTCAACTACTATATGAGCCGGAAATC
>JAEIGA010016558.1_pt1 | contig 11211 bp, 12 predicted proteins | sample 9270691 | NCBI WGS metagenome assembly JAEIGA01 (sample SAMN17057246, study PRJNA624740) | gut metagenome | biome: biome; isolation source: fecal sample | host: Bos grunniens | place: China: Xizang | collected 2019
AGCATTATGGTAATTGAGTGGCACACTGTTGCCCCCTTGCCTGACATAATATGTACCATCTTTAAGTGGAAATATAAGTTCGATTGCAGTATCCTTTGTCGTTAAACCACTTAATGAATAAATGGTATATCCACCGAAAAACAGAAAAAGCACGATATTAAAACCAATAGACAGCTTTTGTGTAAGGGTAAAAGTTATTCTAAAAGGCAATGCTCTTGCTTTCTTCCATGATGAGTAAACTGCCGGAATTAATAAAAGTGGCCATAGAAATCGTAAATAATAGCTGCTCCAATCCCAAGGAATCGCCAGAAAAGCCCAGATGACCAGCATCAATATAAATAAAGACTGTGAAATCCAATCAAGTTTGCTGTTAAAGGATGCTCTCCATAATGAAATAATAAACGCTAAAGGCACGAGCAAATGAGTGAGTAATGTTTGAAAGAAAGTGAATATCACAAAATCCCCCTTTGAATTTGTAATTTTATGTTAAATTATAACACGTTGCTACTCTTTAATCGACGATGAGAAGATTAGTCGGAAACATCTATGGTATATTTATTTTAGAACAAGCTCTATGAAAGGAGTGGGGTCTTTGAGTAAGAAAAAAGCATTAATTGTCGGTTCAACTGGATTAATCGGAAAAGAATTATTGTCCATTCTTTTAGAAGAAGAGGTGTATGAGCAGATTTTTGCGCTTGTAAGAAGGACTAGTCATGTCTCTCACCCAAAGCTCAAAGAATGCGTAGTGGATTTTGATAACTTACAACCTAATGAAGCGTTCTTTGAAGTGGATGATGTTTTTTGCTGCTTAGGAACAACAATTAAAAAAGCAGGTTCCAGAGATGCGATGAAAAAAGTGGATGTTGAATACCCTGTAAGAGTGGCTAAATATGCCAAAGAAAAAGGTGCTGTTCACTATTTGGTAGTAAGCTCTGTAAATGCAAATATAAAATCTCCTTTTGCTTATTCAAAGATGAAGGGGGAGCTCGAGAATCAACTGAAAAGCCTTTCTTATGAGACTTTGTCTATCCTTCATCCGTCTTTGCTTCTCGGTAATCGTGAGGAACATCGATTCATGGAAGGGCTCGCTAATAAAGCTGTTCGGGCAATTGAAAAAATCAAGAAAAGCACTATTTCAAGTAGTATAGCCATTGAGGGTGAAAAAGTGGCGCTCGCCATGAATCGCATTGCTCAAGAAAGTAAAAAAGGTGTCCATATATACCCTCCTAATCAGATTGAAGTAAAGGCGCAAGTTTTAAATTAGAAAAGGACTTAGTAACATGAATCAATATAAAATTTTATTATTTGATTTAGATGGTACACTTTCCGATCCTAAGCTAAGGAGGGCATAACTAAATCTGTTCAACATGCCCTTCAAACGCTTAAAGTTAAAGAGCCTGATTTGGATAAACTAGAATGCTTTATAGGACCGCCTCTGCAAGTCTCCTTTTCGGAAAATTATCATTTTGATGAAGAAAAGACAAAAACAGCTATAGATTTATATAGGGAGAGATTTAAGGAGAAGGGGATGTTTGAAAATGTGTTGTATCCAATATCCCGTCTCTATTAGACTTATTAAAGGAGCAGGGTTATACATTAGTCATTGCCACTTCGAAGCCCACTATATTTGCAGAGGAGATTTTGAAGTACTTTGAAATCAATCACTAATTCGATTGTATTGTCGGAAGCAATCTTGATGGCACGCGGTCTTCTAAAACAGAAATTATTCAATACATATTAAATAAGTATAAAAACTATGATTCTAGTGAGTTTCTTATGATCGGTGACCGAAAGCACGACATTATTGGCGCTAATAATAGCGGTATTGACTCGGTCGGCGTCACCTACGTATACGGTTCACTAGAAGAAGTGAAATCCTCTAAGCCGACGTATATTGCAGCTAGTGTTGAACAGCTAAGAGAGATAATAATCAATTCAAAAATGAATTGATTATTATATACTATTGAAAATACATTAGTCTATAAGAAGATAAAAGGATGGATACTTTTATTTTTGTTCACAAATAACAGGAGACCAAAAGCCATCCTTTTTAATTGTTACTTCTCGATCAAAGTTTTCAAAGCACTCATCTATAATAAGTTGATTTGCTTGATGATTTTTATTTATTTGGTTAAATAATAAACCACCTATCATTAGAATAGTGACACTTCCAATTATTATGATAACCCTATTTACTTTATTTTTATTCAAGTATGCATGCCCCTCTCTTTTTGTATAATATACCATTAATTTAAAATTCTTCCTATATGTGTTTGTGCCGTAAACAGTCTCTTAAATTAGTTCAGCTAGGTGCATTCCTTTCAAATAAAAAGGAGCTGAAGGTTTGTGAAAGTAAATCGTATAAGTATAGTCATGCTAATCGTGGCAGTAATTTGGATAACAGGCTGCTCAAAAGAAGCTGTCTCAGAAGAAGATTTCCCTCCAACAATGACAGGAATGGTTGTTGTTAATGAACAGGAATACGAAATGAAGGCTGGCAATTTTAAATGGGAACGTCAGGTTGGATTCAATACAGAGATTGTCCAAACCGATGCAGCAGCTCCGAATCAATTAGCTGAAAGCTACGAGCCTATTAGTGTGCAACAAAATGAAAGCATACTTATTGAAATTGAGGGTGATCCCAAAATAGATATTTATTTATGGGATGCTGATGGTCCAGCGGAAGAAGTGAAGCAAACGGACAATCAAATAGCGGCTCATGCCGATTCGGGATGTTACATCTATGAGGCATTCGCTACTTGGCCGAAAGGAGAAGTATCTTATACATTTGTTGTGCAAGTAGAGTAAGGCAAACTAAATTGTTCTGACAATTAAGGGGAATAAACAATGAATAAGGGTGGTACTTGCTTCCGTTGTTATTCTTCTGTTAAGTGCGTGTGGTAATGTCGAAAAGGTTGAACATATTGAGGATTTTATAGCGGAAACAATGAAACAAAACGAGAAGGTCCTTTTGAAAATACAGGCTATAAGAAGGTGAATGCTATCACCACTATTGAAGAGGGGAAAAACTACCTTAAGACTGATATTAAAGCTAATAAGGATTTTTATGATACAAATGGTAAAAATATAAAAACCGAAATAAAACATCCTACCTTTAATAAATCTCACATAACCCTAGTAGAGGACGAGAAAATTCGTAATGAAGAACTTCACGAGCCCTCAACTATTCTTTTGCCAAAAGATATGCTGAAGACTTATCAACTAGATAATCTGACTAAGGTAGAGGAAGAAAAAGTGAAAGAACATGTGCAATCTATCATGGATAGGTTATAAGGGTAATCTTTATCGAGTACCTCGAACAAAAGTGGCAATTCTCTTCTCAAAGAAGTGTTATAATTTTGAAACAGCGAAAATTTTTAGCTAGAGAAAGCACAAAGGACAAGGTATGTAAATGAATCAAATAATTGAAAAGAATATAGAGACGATTAAACAAAGGCTTCAGCAGGTGCTGCAATCTGAAACAATGAAGTATATCGAGATGCATAAAGACGAGGCGACTCCTGAAAAATTTATTGAGGAAAATGACAATCATCTTCAAGCTTTATTTGAAGCAGAGCTAAATGGAAATATTTTAAATGGCATAAGTTTAGTTAAAAGAAAAGAACTATTGCAAGCTCAAGGAATACCAATAGAAAATGTGCGTACAAAAATTATTAATAAGCTGGTAAGAGATGAGCTTCTAAAGAAGGTAGACTTTGATTACAAGAAATGGTTCCGAGAGTATTATATGCATAACCCGCAAAAGTGGACGGAATATAGAGAGCTATTAATCAAAAATCAGCAACAGAAATTCCTGTATGATGAGTTGGAAGAAACGGTGACAAAAATCTTTACGTCAAACCATCTCCACTTTTATCTACCTTTACGCAGCCGGATGGCCAATCAATTGGCAAAAGACATGAGAAAGGTACAATATGAGCTTGATGAGGCAAGTGATGAGCTCATTAGAGGTGGAGCATTTAATGCAGATGACTATTTAAAAGTAGAAGATTTTTCATGGGAATATACGGGGGCTGTGAAAAGATACGGCTACGAAACGGAGCTTGAAACGTATGAGGATACATATCAAGTAATGATTTCCGATTATGTACACAACGACGTGTTGGCAATGGTAATCGATTTAATGCCTAAAGAGATGAAGTTAGTAGAAGCACTGAGCGAAAAGGTGTACGAGCTGCTTGAGGGTGAAATAAAGGGTTTATATAGCGACTTCTTGTATTGGATTACGGATGAATTGGTAGAAGATATGCTGGAATTAGCGGAAATTCCATATACCTCAGAAACACATCGAGAAATCTATGTTCGTCATTTGGCGGAAAAGAAGAAAAAAATCAATACGTATAAGCGGAATGCATATTTACGTTTTGAACAAGAAAAGGCGAAGCAGCGAGAATTGGCAAAACAGGAAGAAGAAATGATTCTTCAAATGATTGGCAGTGAGTACGAGCCAAAGCTATCTCCGCACACAAAATATATTTTGCATATCGGTGAAACGAATACGGGTAAAACACATACAGCCTTAACGGAAATGAGGATGGCTTCTACCGGCTTATACCTAGGTCCGCTACGATTATTAGCCCTTGAGGTATTTGAAACACTCTCAAGTTATGGAGTACGCTGCGGGTTAAAAACAGGAGAAGAAGAGAAGAATTTGGACGGTGCCACTCACATATCGGCAACAGTTGAAATGTTTTCGTCAGAAGAGCGCTACGATTGTGTAGTTATTGATGAAGCGCAAATGATTGCAGATAGAGATCGAGGCTTTTCCTGGTACAAGGCAATTACTTCAGTTCAAGCAAATACTGTCCACATCATTGGTAGTAGAAATGTTGGAAGTATGTTAAAACAGCTTCTTGATGGATATGACGTTGAGGTGCGAAATTACCAACGAGAGCTTCCGTTAATCGTTCAAAAAAAGAACTTCAGAATATCCAAGGTAACGAAGGGTGATGCTTTAATTGTTTTTTCGCGAAAAAAAGTGCTGCAGGTAGCGGCTAAGCTTGAAAATGATGGACATAAGGTAAGTATCGTTTATGGAGGAATGCCTCCTGAAACACGACAAAAGCAAATCGAGCAGTTTCATAAAGGTGAAACTGAAGTCGTTGTAGCTACCGATGCAATAGGCATGGGTTTGAATTTGCCAATTAGGCGAGTTGTTTTCCTGGAAAATGAAAAATTTGATGGAACAAGAGTGAGAACGTTAACGTCACAGGAAATTAAACAAATTGCAGGTAGAGCAGGAAGAAAAGGGAAGTATGATGAAGGCTTCGTCGCTTTCTCCTATGATGTCAAAAAAATGCAAAGTCTTTTGGAGAGAAATGATTTTGAAATCCAAAGATTCGCAATTTCACCGACACAAAATATTTTTAACCGCTTCCGATATTTCGGAAAGGATTTAAGCGAGTTCTTCCGTTTATGGGATAAATATGAGAATCCACCTGGAACTGTTAAAGCACCTCTAACGGAAGAAAAGGATTTATATGAGGAGGTTAAAGGTACGGAGATTGAAGCAAAGCTATCTGTAGCAGAGCTGTACAGCTATTTGCATCTTCCGTTCTCTTCCTACGAAAGCTCGCTGAGGGATCAGTGGAAGGATAATATGCTTGCAATCATCAATAATGATGAATTGAAGGAGCCAATTATTCGAAAAGGTTCCTTAGAAGCATTGGAATTGTCCTATAAAGCAATAGGGTTGCATTTGCTGTTTTTATATCGACTCGGAAAAAGAACAGAGGCCTATTTATGGGAGCGAATGCGTGATGAAATCAGTGAAGGAGTACATGGCCTCCTGAAAAAAGAAATTAAGAAATACAAGAAGAAATGCAAGCATTGTGGAAAAGAGTTGAAATGGGATTACCAGTACACAATGTGTCAAAGCTGTCATACTAAGCGTTATAGTAGAAATTATTGGTGAGACAGGTTCACTGTCCCGTTTTAAGATAAACTATAGAATGGGACAAGGAACCTGTTCCTTTGTCCCAGAAGGGGGTAATGATGGAAAGAATGCCTGCAAGTTTCGGTAGAAGGCTTTTAGCCAGTTTTATAGATTCGTTGATACTGACTACCATAGGGGGAGTAGGATACTTCCTCATAAATGGTGAATATTCAATTGAGTGGAGTAACGGATGGTCTTGGCAACTCATCTATACACTATATTTAACTATTACACCTGTTTTATGGACTGGCTATGTGATTGGCAAAAGAATTTGCAAAATTAAAATAAAAAGATTTAAAGATGATGGAAATGTAACACTAGGTAATATGGTGATGAGAGAGGTTGTTGGCTTATTTATACTCAGTAATATAACTTTTGGGATATCAGTAATCGTAAGTATCTTTATGGTTTTATTCCGCGAAGATAAAAGAGCGATTCATGATTTTTTAGGTGGGACGTATGTAAGTCATCAATAACAAATCCGTTATTATGTGCTAAAACATTAAAAGCAGATATTGTGAATGGAGAAATATACAGGAATAATTGCGTCTGCGTTCTCTATTGTTTTTTATAGTTAGTTTATTTGTGGGATTTTTCTAGTTTTATATAAAACAATAGTCCGTTAAAGCGTGGTATTTTAAGGGGCTAAAAGGGGATGTAGAAATGGATTATCGACGAGTTGATGTTGCCTATACGCTATTATTTGATGAAAGAACAAATAAAATTTTGATGGTTTATAATAGGAGAGGTACATGGTCTTTACCAGGTGGCGGAGTTGAAGCGGGAGAAACCCTGCAAGAAGCAGCGGTCAGAGAAGTGAAGGAAGAAACGGGTTACGATATAAAAGTTGGCAATATTATTGCTTTGAACGAGGCGTTCATAGATCAAAATCATGCTCATTTTGTTACTTTTCATGGGGAAATCATCAAGTGTCCTAAAGAGATTCCACTAGAAGAAAATATATTGAAAGTAGAATGGATGAGCTTAGAGGATGCCGATCGATTAATGTCTTATTATCCGGGAGGAATCTCAAAGCTTATTAATCAAACAGGGGCAAAATATACGCTTCAAAACGAGAGGTAATTTGCTTATAGGAGAGGTGTGCTGTGAATACTCTGAAAATGTATGTTACAACACTTATTGAAATCATTATTTTAAGAAGAATTTATGAAGGCTTTAATATAGCATATATGGGGAATATTTGGACGGTTTGGTTCGGCTTATCATTTTTGCTATTTTGTATATTTACACTGTTTAGAAGATTTATACTATCTAATAAAAGCCCGTTGTTAAAGGAACGTATTACTTCGCTTACTTTTTGGATTATTTTCGTTTTGTCTGTTTATGGCGTTTTTTCTCCTTTTGTAACGGGAGAAATTTTTTCACTATAGGAAAGTATAAAAATTGGCAACGAGGTGGAAGATTCGACGCAGTGGCCAATTTTAGGTCAATAGTATAAGTGCAACTAGACCTTTGGCTACGCCTTATCAGGCTTGCCAAAGGCAAGTTTTCTTTAAAAGCTATCAGCTGAAAGCATTCAATGACAGGATTTCTATTTTGCTGATTAGTAGAATGAATGTAAGGAGTGAGGGGCATATGGAATGGATTCTAACTTTGCAGAGAGTAATTGATTATATTGAGGAAAATTTGACAGAGAATATTACGATTGCAGATATCGCGAAGCAGGCGAATGTTTCGATGTACCACTTTCAACGCATCTTTATGATATTAACAGATGTTTCTGTTGGTGAGTATATTAGACGCAGACGTTTGACTTTAGCTGCTCAAGAGTTGACGAGAGGCTCCTGTAAAGTGATTGATCTTGCCTATAAATATGGCTATGAAACTCCTGAGGCTTTCACGAAAGCGTTTCGTAAGCAGCATGGCATAACACCTAGTGAAGCACGAAAGCATAGTGAGACGCTGATATCTTATAATTGCCTAATTATTCAGGTGAGTCTGAAGGGAGCAGAGCCCATGAAGTACAAGGTAGTTGAACGAGAGGGTTTTCAAGTGATTGGTGTGAAAAGAGAGTTTAATAGTATGAATGGGGAAAATCTCATTGGAATACCTAAGCTCTGGGATGAAGTAAACAGCGATGGTACGGCTGAATCAATTACAAAGCGAATCAATGGCCAGATAAGGGGATTATTGGGTGTATGTGTAGCGCATGATGATATACAATCAACGGGTTTAATGGATTATTGGATAGCTGCTGAATATATTGGAGAAGTTCCAAGTGAATATTCAGTTTTGCAAATTCCAGCTTCGAAATGGATTGTTTTTGAAGTGTATGGAGCAATGCCGGATGCTATGCAAAAAATGTGGAAGAAAATCTTTGCTGAATGGTTCCCGACAAGCGGATATGAACCAGCACATTTGCCGGAGCTAGAAGTATATACAGATGATTGTCCGACAAGCCCCGATTGTTATTCGGAAATCTGGATTCCAGTTAAATAAGGAATTTCCTACATTTCAAAGCTGCAATTATAATAGGCCATTTCTATATTTAAGAGTCATAGAGACAGTTTTACTGTCTCTATGTAATCATTACTGTCTGTTATTCGGACAGCAAATACCTTGTTCATTTGTTCTTTTGAATTTTCAGAAATACAACCTTCAAGTAATTACCTTCAGGATATGCTTGAATAGTAGAGAAATCGGAAGGTAGACGATATTCTTCTAAAATAGTGAACCGTGTATCTGTCTCATTGCACGCGGTTTGTATGAATTGTTTAAAACGGCGCATATTGAATGCACTACTATTAGTAGATGCTACAATTACACCTTCGTCCTTTGTAATCTCAATTGTATCCTTTAATAGCTGAGTATAGTCCTTCGCCGCGCTAAATGTGCGTTTTTTTGTTTTTGCAAAGCTTGGAGGATCCAGTACGATTAAATCAAAAGACCGTTCTTTGCGAGAGGCATACTTGAAATATTGAAAAACATCATCCACCACAATCTGTTGCTTTTCACCATCAATATGATTAACTGCAAATTGCTCCAATGTTTTTGAACGACTGCGATTCGCAACATCTACGCTTGTCGTCATTGTCGCTCCGCCAAGAGCTGCATTGACAGAAAAGGCACCAGTGTAGGAAAACATATTTAGTACTTCTGCATTATTCGAGTAACGCAAACGAATAGCTTTTCGAACCTCTCGCTGGTCGAGAAAAATTCCAGTCATCGCCCCGTCATTTAAATACACAGCGAAATTAACACCATTCTCCTTGACGATAAGAGGGAATGTTCCACGTTCTCCTGTTACAAAATCGTCATCCTCAACGTATTGTCCGTTTTGATCAAAACGCTTCTTCTCATAAATTCCTTTGAAATCAACGGAATTTAATAAAGCTTCTAAAATATCATCTCGGAAGCAATAAATACCTTTGCTATACCATTGAATCATATAAAAGCCATCATAATAATCAATCGTGATGCCGCCAAGACCATCACCTTCGCCATTAAAAACACGGAAAGCGGTTGTTTGTTCATCTGTAAATAATGCTTTTCTTTTATCAAAAGCAGCACGAAATTTCTTCTCGAAAAAGTCTTTATTAATAGTCGTATTTTCAGTTTGACTAATAACCCATCCGATTCCTTTGTTTTGTAAACCGTAATAACCGAGACCGATAAATACATTTCGATCATCTACTAGATTGAAGAGCTGTCCCTCATCTACTAGCAATCTATTATTCTCTATTGCTTCCTTCTCAATCAAGGGATATCCTTTTTTAAACTTGCTAGCATACTTTGTTTTTACTTTTATATGAATAGGTTTTTTCATTATTCCTCCGTTGAACGTCATGTTTGTATAAGCAGTATATTCCATTATGTCACACTTAATGAGCGAGTACAAACTTGTAAATGAAAAGGGCTTGAAGAAATCACCCCTTCAAGCCCTTTGATAAAAGTAAACTTTGTACGTGGAAATGCAGGTGACGTTTTTTTAAAAAGCTGTCCAACCGCCATCAGCAGCAACAACTGTGCCATTGACAAAGCTAGAGTCGTCAGAGCCTAAGAATAAAGCGACGTTTGCAACTTCCTCTGGTTGGCCGAAGCGAGGGTTCGTTGCATTTCCAAGACCTTGTCTTTCTGCACCGAAAGAGCTAACATTCGTCATAGAAGCAGCGATGTTAGTTGCTACACCGCCTGGTGCGATTGCGTTGGCACGGATACCTTTTTGTGCATACATGTAAGCTGTATTTTTTGTTAAACCGATTACCGCATGCTTAGACGCTGTATATGCAGCACCTCCACGTGAGCCACAAATACCGGCTACAGATGCAACATTGACAATAGAACCTTTACCTTTTTCTAAAAAGATTGGCATTACCTTACGTGAAGTATACAAAACCGATTTGGTATTAACAGCTATAACTCTATCAAATCTGTCATTTTCGATTTCGCCAATTGGCTCGAAACCATCCATAATACCGGCGTTATTCACTAAAATATCGACTGTACCGTATGTGCTAACAGTTGTGTCTACTAAAGTATTAATGTCTTCTTCAGATGCAACATTGGTTTGCACCGCTAATGCCGTACCGCCGTTTGCCTCGATTTCTTTTACAGTTTCATGTGCGCCTTCTATATTCAAGTCAGATACAACAACCTTTGCTCCTTCTTGTGCATACAGAGTTGCGATTGCTTTCCCCATACCTGATGCAGCTCCTGTTACGATTGCAACCTTACCATCTAATTTACCCATTTATAATTCCTCCTTTTTAAAATCAGAAAAATGAAACGTTCAAAAGTAAAGCGCTTACATTTATTTGTATCTAAATTATACCAAATATTTGGAGACTTATAATTGTATTTGTTGTGACAAATGTTATATTAAATTGACTTAGTAGGGAATTGAATGATAAAAAATTATATTAGTAGAGTTTATCGAACTTCATAAGGAACAGACTTAAGACTCCCACTTCAAGTCGAGGCGTAAACATAAGTGCTAAGTGGGAGGTCAACTGGACCTATAAGTCCGATTGGTTCAACTAAAGCTCGGGGGGGAGTTTTATCCCTCGCCGAACAAAGTTCACTTTATAAAGATCTATACAGTTTTCATGGAGATAGAGGGTCAGCTAAGTCTTATAAAATATATGAACAGCAATAATCAGTGACAGTATGAACTTTTAATTGGAATTTGTCGTTGGCAGGAACATAGAATATGCCACTTCCTTCAATCGTTTTCCATTCCTCACCTGTTAACTTGTATTCTAACTGGCCTGCTGAAATTTCCATTTCTTCCTTTG
>JAEIGA010016559.1_pt1 | contig 11211 bp, 4 predicted proteins | sample 9270691 | NCBI WGS metagenome assembly JAEIGA01 (sample SAMN17057246, study PRJNA624740) | gut metagenome | biome: biome; isolation source: fecal sample | host: Bos grunniens | place: China: Xizang | collected 2019
ACCTTCCGCGAAGGGGCTTCTCGTGCCATTGGCTTCAATACGAATGCACAAATCATAACCGTTTCTCCCTCAAGAGCGGCTCGATGGACTTTGCTCGACAACTATTACCTCACACCCTCAACACGTCTGTGCAACTCCTTGCTCGAACAGACAACCGAAGAGGCCATAGCAACAGGAATAGAGAAAATGGAACCAGTTGTTCCTTTTGGGGATACAATGGACGAGGCTGACGGTCATTCCCTTTCCGACGACATTGTTGCGGTGTACTACTACGACCTCAATGGCCAACGCATCGGCTATGCGTTGCCTAAGGGACAGCCGGTCATTGCCCACATCGTGTTGCGCAATGGTGCTTCAATGATCAGAAAGATTGTAGCGAAATAAGAATAAGAAACAAATATCAATCAAGGCAGAAAGAAGATACTTCGATTAGCGAAGTATCTTCTTTCCGTTTTGTATGTATATGCCTTGAGGCGCTTTGTCGGAAACTCTCTGTCCGGCAAGATTGTAGGTACCTTCCTTAACGTCCTTTGCAGATACAGAGACTATTCCGTCTTCGTCATTCTCGTTTACACGTTCAATACGGAAGTGGTCCACCTTAAACCAACCGGTCAGTTCGTTCGAGCCGGCCATTGAACCGTTGGGTTTAAGCCCGCTGGTGCTAATGCCGAGTCGGAGGCTCTCTCCTGCTTTGACTTCAACAATCACTTCCATTTCCTCCAGACGGAATGGCGAACCGCTTGTGCCCTTATGTCCTGCAAAGGTTGCTGTCACACCGTTGGGCAAGTTGTCTCCGTAATCACTTTCGCTGGCGAAGTACTGCACATGATTGTTGGCAAAAAGTCCACACGTGCCAAACTGTCCTGTTTGACACCAGAGCAGACAGGTTATGCGGTATTTACCCGGTGTGAGTTTCGTGGCAGGAATAGTCTGATAGAGCTGGAAGTCTATTGGGAAGGGGTGTGTGTTGAACCAGCAAACGTTTTCGCCGTAGTGGTTCACTGCATCGTGATTGATGCCATAGCTGCTGCCGTTCAGTGTTCCGTTGGTGCTCCATCCGTAGGGTTTATAGGTCTTCTTTTCGATGCCACCATGATTGATTTCAGTGGCAGATGTAAGTTCGAAGTCGGGATTGACGAGCAGTGAGTCTGTCAGGGTCTTCTTTTCCTTGCGAAGTGCATCGGGGAAGACGGTTAAACGGAGTTTTGCTGCGCCGTAAGGCACGAGGTTGATGTTTTTCTTCGCTCCGGAAAGCACGAGATATTCTGATGCCGGAAGTACGGGATTGTAGCGGTTCTTCTCTAATGTCCAGGTGATGGGATGGACGGGAACACTTACGCTGAGTGGTGTTCCGTTGAGGTCGAACGGATAAGCCGTTTTGAGTTTCTTTTCGTCAACGTTGAGTGTCAGTGTCTTTGCATCTGTGTAGATGGCATAGTTGAACGGGCCGTTGGGTGTCATGCTCCAGCACTTGAAGCCGTCTCCTGGCTTTTTGCCGTTCATGTTGCTATAGGTGTTTGTGTCTTCGGTGACGGATGCGGGAACGGGATATGCCATGAGCAGAGGACCGCACTCTACGTATTTTCCCTGATCGTTTGCGGCTTCTACGATGGTTGGCGTCATGACGAGGGAGAGACGGACTTCGTCGCCGTTACTCCAGTCGCGCTTCAGTGTGGCATATCCTTTGTTTCCTTTTTTGATAGAGACGGGCTGTCCGTTGACTGTGACGCTATAGTTTTTGCACCATCCTGGTATGCGGAAGACGAAGGGGAAGTGCTTTGTTTCTTGTGTGGTGAAGCGGAAGGTGATGTCGCCGCTGAAGGGGTAATAGGTTTCTTCTGTGATTTTGCACTCGCTGCCATCGACGGTGAAACTGATTTCGCTGGGTGCGTACATGGCTGCGACGATGGCTTCGTTCTCGCCTCGCATCCAGAGTCGTGAGGCGAAGTTGGGCATCATGCGGTGCATGTTGCCGGCGCAACATTCGGTTTCGTGTGTTGGGCGGTATGCCATCCATGTGGAACCGCGTTTGAAGGTGTTGTTGTCGGAGTTGCCTGTGCAGACGATTTGGTTGACGGAGGAGAAGTATTGTACGGCATCGAAGTTGGCTGTGACGGCTCCGGGTGCGGCATTGAAGATGGCGCGCTCTATGCGGTCGGCCCATTCTGCTTCGCCTGTGACGGTGAGGAAGTAGCCGAGCGACCATGTGTAGTCTGTGATGTCGCAGGTTTCGTGTGCGATGTCGATGTCTTGTCCCAGTGTGTATTCTGCGCTGCTGGGTACGCCGTCGGGCAATAGGTGGTCGCGTTCCAGTTTGCGTTCAGCGTTCATTGCGATGCGCAGGTATTCTTCGTTGCCTGTATAGGCGTAGAGCAGCATGGGCACTTTGAGCATTTCGCTGTAGGTGACGCCGTGCAGATAGATGTATTCGTCGCTGCCGGCATCGGTGGCATCGAATTCGAATCCGCCGGTTTTGTATGCTGTTTCTGCTTTTGTCAGCAGGCTTGTTGTGCCGGTCTCACCGTAGAGCCATAGCAATCCTTCGAGGTTGAGGATGTGCCGACGCCCGACGGTGAGGTTGGTATTGTTCATGGAGTTGTAGTTTCTGCGCAGTGCTGCTTTGAGGGATGCCGGGTTGTTGTGTACGTCGGAGTAGGCTTTCATGGCACGCCAGAAGACGGCTTGTGGCCAGAGGCTGCTGATGACGGACGAGCCGAGGCGGCCGTTCGACTGTGGATGTGCCAGTGTGTACTTGATGCCCTGTTCGCCTTTGGCGATAAGTTCTTCGTCGTCGAGGAGGTATCCGAGTCGGAGCAGTCCGTCGGTATAGTAGGCTGTTTGTTCGTAGCGCCACCAGTCTTCTCCGTAGTTGCCGTTGCGTGGTATCTCGCCTGCCCACAGACAGGTGTTGTAGGGGTAGGAGAGTGCTTCGGGATGCCCGGTGAGTCCGGTCTTCTGTCGTTGCAGAAATTCCAGCAGCCAGCCTTTTGGTGTGATATCTCCGATGAGGCCTTCCTGGAAGGCAAATTGTGCGTTACAGCAAAGGCAAATGCTGAGTGCCGAGGCAATGAGGTATGCTCTTTTCATAGTGTTCTGTTAGTGTTCTTTTGTTTGCAAAGTTACAAATAAATACAACAACAGCAACCTTTTTGGTTAAAAAAGTAGAGGGAACAAGTACTGTGAGCCTTGTTCCCGGAAAAGGTTAACCATTTTGCCTAAATAGGTTAAGCATTATTGCAGGAAAGGTTAACCATTCTGCCCGAAAAGGTTAACCTTTATTTTCAACAGCCTGCGCCTGTTCTGTTTTATCAGTTATCAGTAGTCCTTCTTGCCGCATATCATGCTGAGTTTGCAGTACTTGCAGGATTTCTCGTTTCCATTGCATATAAAGGGTTTTTCGGGGTCGAAAATGTCGGCAATGATGCTCTGCAGGCCTTCGCGAAACTCTTCGCCATGTTGTGTGGCAAAGTCGTCGATGTCTTTTTTCGCTATGCTTAGCGATGGTTCATACTTGCGGTCTGCCGCCTGGCTGGGGTAGAAGAGTATGGGCTGGATGGGCATTGTGGTCTCCTTCTTCTGGGCTTCGGCCAAAGAATAGGTGAAGAGTTGACGATAGTAACCTGCGATTGATTCGTAGGAACTCATGACTTTCTTCATCGTTACACTTTCTTCCGGTTTGAACGTGCCCGTCTTGTAGTCGACGATTCGCCGCCTGCCACCCATCTCATCGATGCGGTCAACACGGCCGCCGACCTTGATTTTGATGTTCTCCTCGCTTCCCGAAGGACTTGGAATCTCAATCTCCAGGTGTCTCTCAACCTCCGAGCCGATAATGCGGAAAGGTGCGTGGCTGGCATCGTAACGGATGAGTTCAAGAAGATAGCGCTTCAGAACGCCGTGGGCAATGAGTACTGTCCCCCGGTATTCATTGGTGGCAGCAATCTTCTTTGCCTTCGGAAGTCGGCGCAGCAGTTCGGGCATGCGGTCGTATCCGTCAAACGGATTGAACCACGAAACGTCGAAAGCAACATGCAGTATGAGTTGGAGTTGGCGCTTAATCACATCCCTGACAACAAAATCCTGTTCTATTTTCTTGCAAAGCATGTCGGCAGTGATGGTGTCCGTGCTGAACTCCTTTTGCAACCAATCGTAGAAGAGTTCGGCAGAGTCGTGGAAGATGGTGCCAATGGTGTTGTTGGCAAGCCCTTCTTCCGGATTGTCTTCCTGGCGGATGCGCAGCACCTTGTCCAGATAGAACTGTATGGGGCAGGAAATATAAGTGTTGATGGCCGACGGACTGAGCATGATGTGTTCGCCGTCGGGCATGTTCTGGTCGTAACGGCGGAGCAGGAAGTCCATCACTTCCTTCGTCTTCTTTATCTCAAGAGTAGGCGAAGTCTTCGCTTCAGGTTCGCTGCGCAACCAAAGTGTCCGAATGGGAATGTCCGTCTCGGCAAGCATCTGTCGCAGGAAACGCGACATTTCGTGCTGAACACCCTCGGCGCATCTCTCGTTGTAAACACAAGTCAGGTGCTTACACCTTTGTGCAAGACGGTAGAAATAATAAGCATAAACGGCAATACGGTGTCGCTGAGTTGTGAGCCCAAACGCATCGCGAAGACTTTCAGGGATTAGCGAGTTGGCATAAGAATTGCGTGGCAAGTTGCCTTCCTCAACAGAAAGTAACAAAAGATGCTCAAAGTCCAGTTGTCGCGTCTCCAGCATTCCCATCAGTTGCAACCCTCGGTCCGGTTCGCTGTGGAAGGGAATCTTTGTGCTCATCATCATCTGTCGCAACAGACGGCGAAGGGTGGCAGGCAAGATGTCGAGCAGTCTGTCTTCGTTCTCGATGAGGCTGCGCAGCAGGCAGAGCATGCGGTCTGTGCGGAAAAGCGTCTCGCCGTAAAGTTGCTCGAAGATGTTAGGCTCCTCTATTTGAGCATAGTGCAAGGCAATCTGCCGCAAGAGTCTGAGCAGATAGTCGAGAAGATGAGTGGTATTATCGCCATGATATACAAAACAATCATCTTCGTTTATAAGGTGGAAGAGCGGCTGACGGCGAATGGCCTGCACAATGGGGTAACGGAAACGCCCTTGCCGAGTATCGTAGCCTTCAATCTGCAGTTTCAGTAAAGCCATTACGATGCTGTAAACAGGAGTGTCGCTGACGGGGAAACCCATAGTGACGTTCACCTCTTTCGTCGAATCCGGCAAGGAGTGTAGCACAGGCAACATCAATGTCTCGTTGCAAAGCACGATGGCATCGCCCCCCCATGTGCTGGTATATCGTGCAGCAGCATTGTCGGTGGTGCAGCTGATGAAGGTCACATCCTCGAGGTGACGGAAGTTGTCGAAAAGCTCGGTTTCTGTTATCGCACAGGGGAAGTCGCGAAGGTTCTGCTTCATGAAGTAACCGGCTTCGTGGTTTGACTTCGGGTCGCAGTAGTAGATGTCGTAGTCCCAATAGAAGCGTGCTTTGCCTTCACGTTGGATAAGGCTCATCATAGCGTGCTCCACGTCGTTCAAGACGTTGAAGCCGGCAAAGACAATGGCACGCTTTCCGTCCAGAAGTTTACGGACAAGACTTTCATCGCTCTGCATCTGTTCGCAGACATGACGGTAGAGTGCGCCCTCCCAAAGCTTGCCTTCTGCGAAAAGACGCTCGTGGAGTTTCGTGTATATCTCATACATGTGGCTCCATGTTTGCAGGAACTTTTCCTGAAGCCTTGTACTGCTGTCCAGCGAGAAGCGTCCGAAGAATCGTTTAAGCGTCTCGCGTTGATGGTCATCAAGATAGTCGAGGTTCTTCAAACGTTCTTGGTCGGCAATGTTGGTGAAGATGGCTTGTGCGTTTGCCATATGCATGTCGATGTCGTTGAAGTCTGCCATCAGCACTTCGCCCCAACTCCAGAAATCGTCGAGCGTTTCGGTGTAATCTTCTCCAAGCACATCTTTCATGACACCATACAACTGGCAGATGCACTCCAGTGGGTCTGCAATCCGGATGTGTGTAAGGCTTTGAAAGAGGTCGCTCATCATGCAGTAGTGTGGAGCCCAAACCGGCTTCTCACTCTGCTGAGCAAGTTTGCGATTGAGGAACATGCCGGCTCGTTTGCCGGGAAAGACAACTGTAACGTCGCGCATATCGTTTGAGAAATGCGCCAGCATATCGGCTGCTATGAGGTGGAGGAAACTCTTCATTCGTTATTTTACCTTTATTGGGCCTTTGCCCATGATGTACCAGATGTAGCCTTGCACATTGTGTGTTGGGTACATCTGCTTCATGAGATTCATATACTCTTTTACTTGGTCGTAGTAGTGACGGTTCGGGTGTCCGAACTTATAGTCGATGACGGTAATGTTGCTGCCGTTCATTACTACTCTGTCCGGGCGAAGCACACAGGGCATGTCTTTGTCCTTATCGATGCTTGCGATGGCACATTCGTTATATACGGTATTTTCGGACTGGAACCACGATGCGATGAGCGGATTTTGGAAACTTTCTGCAATGCGCGACGTGATGGCTTCCCAGTCTTCTCCTTCACCGATAAGTCCTTCCGCTTTGGCTTGGCTGAGCACTTCTTCTATCTGACAGGCATCGTCGATGCGGCTGAGTACTTCGTGCATGCGTTTGCCTACTTCTCGTTGCGAGAGTTTTATGGCTCTGGTGTCTTCCTCGTCTCCTTCGTTCAACTGCTGCAGGTAGTCTTGCGCTTGCCCGGATTGCATGAAGTTGAGCACAGGATTTCTTGCAACGACAGCCACTTCAACAGCATCTTCTGCCTTGTGTTTCAGGCAGAGGCGGTTTTCTGTTTCTTTTTCTTCTTTCTTTGTTTCTACGAGTGGCTCTCCGATTTCGTAGGTGAAGTGTTCGTTGTTGGTGTCGTTTTCGTCGTTTCTTAATGTAAGGTATATGAGTTCAGAGGCACTCCCGTTGCTTTTACATTTTTCGAGTTCTTTTATTTCGCCCCAAATGTAGAGGTTTGCTTTTGGTCGGGTGAAGGCGACGTAGAGAGTGTTGAGTGCATCTACTCGCCGTTCCAGGTGTTCTTCCTCGTAGTCGGGAGCAAAGACAGTGGTCTTAACCGTCGAAGAACATGGAATGGGCAGGGTGCCAAGTTCATTGAAGGGTGCCTCGTTCGTTCTGCACCAAAGAACGTCCGGCTGCCCGTCTTGTTGTATGTCTTTTTCTATTTCCCAATCGCTGAAGGGGAGGAAGACGGTGTGGAACTCAAGACCTTTTGATTTGTGGATGGTGAGAATGCGCACACCAGCCACAGAGGAGACGGGAATGGAACTGCTGTGCAGTTTCTCGTCCCAATAGGTGAGGAAGGACTGTATGTCGGGTGTCTTTCCCGAGCGGAGATAGTTTTGCAGTTCGTCGAAGAAGGTGAGCATGTAGATGTCTTCGCCCGAGATGTTCGTCAGGGAGAAGATGTGCCAGAGTTTTTCTGCCAGGAGATAGAGTGGCAGTTGCAGGAGTTCTTCCTGATGTGCGGCGAACGCTTCCGGCAGGACTTCTTTTGCCGTCATCGCGGCGATGTCCTGCAAGGTGGTCTCTTCTTTCTTTTGCACATCGCGGAGGTAGTGCAGCATCAGGTATTTCTCGGATATGCCATCGGTGTGTTGTTTGTCGATGAGCAGTCGCAGAGCGGCAATAATCATTTGTATGCCAACCGATGCTTCGAGCAGGAACGCTTCGTCGCTGACGAGACGAATGTCGGGGGCATATTTGGCGAACATATCTATCAGAAGTGATGCCGTCTTTTTTCTTTTCCGGACAAGAATAGCTATCTGGTCGAGGCTGAGCCCGTTTTCTTGCAATGCTTTGATTTGCTCGGCCATGTCGAGGATAGTCTCTCGCTGATAGGTTTCTTTATCTGCTTCCTTGTATAGTTTTACTCTGACGTAACCTTTCTTGTCGTTTTTCTTTGCTATCTGTTTTATGTAGGCATAGATGTCCTTCAGTTTGATGTCAGCGTCCGGCTCGATGTCGTCGAGCAGTTGGGCTGCAGGAGGGAAGAAGTCGTTGTTGAAATCGACGATGACTTGATGGCTGCGATAGTTGGTGTCCAGAGGTATTGGATGGATATGGAAGCGTCGCAGTTCTTTTTCTTCTGTTATCTTGTGAAGTATATTCCAGTCGCCGCCTCGCCATCGGTAGATGCTTTGTTTGATGTCGCCCACCAACAAGCCCTTGCCGCCCGAAGCCAGTTTCTCGAAGAGGAGTTTCTTGAAGTTCTCCCATTGCATTCGGCTGGTGTCTTGAAACTCGTCTATCATCACATGGTTGATGTAGGTGCCTATCTTCTCGAAGATGAATGGCGCATCGTTTCCCTCCACCATCTTGCCGAGCAGGGCTGGAGTTGAACTCAGAGTGAAGCGTCCGGCTTCGCCTTCTATCTCTCTTACCTTTTCGTTTATGTGTTCCAGCAGTCTCAGGGATACGAGTTTTTGCAAGGCCAGTATGGCGGAGAAGTATTCCTTCCTGCGTTCTTCGCATAGCGTAATCAGACGGGAGAGAGCATTCCGTATGTCGTCGGAAACAGGGTCTGCTTCTTTGCTCTTGCCGTCCTTGTTGTATAGTGCTTTACTGCCATCGGCTTGTCCTCGGATGGTGGCAGAAGGACCGTCGCATAGTGTCTTCTTGTCCATGGCTTTTGTCTTGAGTAGGAAACTCAAGACGTTTTTGCCGTTGGAGATTATGCCGAAGTCGTCTATCAGTGCCATCACTTCGTCTGCAGCCTTTTCGATGTCCTCTTGAGCGCATTTCTTGATGTTTTGCATTTTGCGTTTGAAGTCGCTCACTGCTTTGGTGTTGCTGATGCGTGCCAGTTCTTCTTCGCTACGCTGCTGATACTCTTCCTCGAAGATTGTGCCGGCAAGACCTTTGAGTGGCTTCACGATGTCCCATTTGTCGCCATTGTCCAGTTGCTCATGCACATAGTTCTCCACCCATTGCTTTACTTCCGGTTGGCTATCCATAGTTTCGATGAGGCTGTCCACAGCACTGTTTATTATCTCGTCGTGCGAGAGTTCCACTTGCAGATTGGCGGCAAGCCCCAGTTCGCGTGCCATGTTGCGCAGGATGCTTTGGAAGAACGAGTCGATGGTCTCCACGCGGAAGTGGGAGTAGTCATGCAGGATGGCTGTAAGGACAAGCCCTGCCCGTTCTCTGACTTGTTGCTTTGTGATGGGAATCTCTGCTTCTTCGAAACGTTTGAGAATGGCATCCATGTAGTCGTCCGACTCTTTCAGACCCATCTTCAGCCCGTAGAGCGTTTCCAGAATACGCCCTTTCATTTCAGCCGTTGCCTTGTTGGTGAAGGTGACGGCAAGGATGTGTTCAAACTCCTTTTCTGCATGGGGGAGCAGAAGTCCCATGATGTATTCCACGGCAAGAGTAAATGTCTTGCCCGAACCGGCCGAAGCCTTATAGATGCTGAGAGATTGTTCCATGAAAACGCAGTTCTTTCTCGCAAAGATAGTAAAAGAATCCCGAAAAGACAACCCTCCAGAGAAGTTTCTCAACTTCTGCAGAGAACTTTGCCAACTTCTGCAGAGAAGTTGCCCGACTTCTCGTGTGATGTTTTTGGCCTTGTCAAAAACACTTCTCCATCCTCACGCGTCCGTTTGGGCAAGTGGACTGGAGGTGTGCGTGGAACTTTTTGTTTTATCTTTTGACATCTTATATTTTATTCGTAACTTTGCACGCGGTTAATCAAATTTATTATCATGGCAGGATATTTAGTAAGTGATACGCGCAAGGTGACGACTCACCGTCTTATTGAAATGAAGCAGCAGGGTCAGCAGATTGCCATGCTGACATCTTACGATTATACGATGGCAAAGATTGTCGACCAGGCAGGGATTGATATTATTCTTGTGGGCGACAGTGCCAGCAATGTGATGGCAGGCAATGTGACGACGCTGCCTATCACCATCGACCACATGATATATCACGCCAGCAGTGTGATGCGTGGCGTGGAGCGTGCCCTTGTGGTGTGCGACATGCCTTTTGGCACTTATCAGGTCAATGCAACGGAGGGTGTGAAGAACGCCATCCGCATTATGCAGGAGAGCGGCTGCGATGCCTTGAAACTCGAAGGCGGAGCAGAGATTCAGGACACCATTCGTGCCATTCTCGATGCAGGCATTCCCGTGATGGGACACTTGGGTCTTACACCCCAAAGCATCAACAAGTTCGGCACCTATGCCGTGCGTGCCAAGGAGGAGGCAGAAGCCGAGAAACTCATCAGCGATGCCAAGTTGCTGAGCGAACTGGGTTGTTTCGCCATCGTACTGGAGAAGATTCCGGCAGCATTGACAAGGAAGGTGTGCGAAGTGGTGAAGGTTCCCATCATTGGTATTGGTGCCGGACCGGCCGACGGCCAGGTCTTGGTGGCTCACGACATGCTGGGTATGAACAAGGGTTTCTCGCCCAAGTTCCTCCGTCGCTATGCAGATCTCTCCACCGTCATCACCGACGCTGTGGGGCAATACATTACAGATGTCAAATCAAATGATTTCCCTAATGAAAACGAATCGTATTAAACTTCTTGTTTCTTTCCTGCTCTGTTGTTCGCTTTGCCATGCCTACGAGTTCATCTATGGCGACGACACACGGACGGGAACGCTCTTTGCCAAGGACCCTGTCGTTGTCCGTCATGGCGGACGCTACTTGATGTATTACAGCATTCCGCCGCATGACAGCCGGAAATGGGAAGGCTGGAACATCGGCATTGCCGAGAGCGACGACCTGAAAGGCTGGCGCAGGATAGGTGAGATTACGCCGGGTGCCGACTACGAGGCCAAGGGACTTTGTGCTCCGGGGGCTATTGTGAGGAACGACACCATCCACCTTTTCTACCAGACTTATGGTGGCGGACGCACCGATGCCATCTGCCATGCCTGGAGTACGGACGGGCTTTCTTTTGTGCGAAACACTACGAATCCCATCTTCCGTCCTACGGGCGATTGGAATTGTGGCCGTGCCATCGATGCCGAGGTCGTAGCCTTCAAGGGTAAATACTTCCTTTATTTTGCCACACGCGACCCGCAGTTCGAACGCCAACTGCTTGGCGTTGCCACGGCTCCCCTGGGTACTGATTTCTGCAGAAGCGACTGGACTTTGGCACTCGACGCTCCCATTCTCCGGCCCGAACTGCCATGGGAGGGCAAGTGCTGCGAGGGGGCGACGGTTATCGAGCA
>JAEIGA010016560.1_pt1 | contig 11210 bp, 8 predicted proteins | sample 9270691 | NCBI WGS metagenome assembly JAEIGA01 (sample SAMN17057246, study PRJNA624740) | gut metagenome | biome: biome; isolation source: fecal sample | host: Bos grunniens | place: China: Xizang | collected 2019
ACGACAGGCAGAAACAGATAAACAGCGTCACATTGTGGGGAGCGGCGGTGAACCTGCTGCTTACCGCAGGCAAGATCATGGCGGGCATCTTCGGAAGAAGTGCCGCCATGATTGCTGATGGCGTACACTCGCTGTCGGATCTGTTGAGCGACGCTGTCGTCCTGATATTCACACACATATCCTCTAAGGACAAGGACCGTGACCACAGGTTCGGACACGGTAAGTTCGAGACCATGGCGACCGTCATAATAAGTCTGATCCTGGTCATCGTGGCAGCAAAACTCATGAGCGGCGGCATCAAGAACATCATCGCATGCATCAATGGAGAAGTTCTGCCAAGACCCGGCTTCATAGCGCTCGCCGCTGCCGCCGGCTCGATCGTATTGAAAGAAATCCTATACCAGTGGACAGCCGCAGTCGGCAAAAAGACCGGCAGCACAGCCGTCATGGCAAATGCATGGCATCACAGAAGCGATGCATTGTCCTCCATCGGAGCCCTTCTGGGCATTGGAGGTGCAATCATCCTCGGGGACAAGTGGACCATACTGGACCCTATAACATCATGCTGCATCAGCATAGCCATCATTGTAGTGGCCATGAAGATGGCGATGCCAGGCCTTAATGAACTTCTGGAGACATCACTTCCGGAAGACATCGAAAATGAAATCATTGAAATTGCCGGTTCTGTACCCGGCGTGAACGATATCCATGAACTCAAGACACGCCGCAACGGAATGTCGTTCATCATCGACGCTCACGTAGTCGTGGATCCGGACATGAGCGTGGTCGAGGCGCATGACATCGCCACCAATGTGGAGGAAGCCCTCCGCAGCAGGTTCGGAAACGAAACACAGACCAGCATCCACATAGAACCTGACACTACCTCCAGATAACGGCCGTGCAACACATCACGGAGACTCTGCATCTTACACAACGGACACCAAATCGCAACCATATGAAAATCAAGCGCCTGTCAGCTGTTGCAGCCATAATCTTCTGCGTCATTTCCATGACCGGCTGTGACAGGACCCTTAGAGACACCAGCAAGGGCAACCTTACCGTAAGTTTCCGTGTGAACGGGGACATGTTCAAATGTGAATATGTAAACCAGAACAACGAATCCCCTATGAGGGTGGCATATTACAACGACACCTTCCTGGACATCCGCGCGAAGTCATTTATGGAAAAGGATGGGGTCAAGGAAGGTGTCCTGATGCTTACAATAAGCGATACAGAACCTATTGAAACAGGCAGAAAATACCCTCTGAAATACTACACCGGACAGAGCGAGGACAGGGTTGCGGAACCTCCCGTATACTTCGGCGGATTCAATGAATACAGGTCGGTGGACGGCTGGATCAAGCTTCGCAAGATCAAAAACTACAAGGAAAAGGACGGATATCTGGTCATCAGCGGCAACTTCGAGTTCACCGCCGAAAATGAAGACGGCGAAAGGATCGAGATAACCGGGGGAACATTTGACGGACTCTACTAAACGACAACACCATGAAAAGAAGATCATTCATATACCTCATTTCCATGATCCTCCTGACTGCCGTTTCATGCGAGGACAAGTTCCACATGCCGTTCAAGGAAACCAATAAAGGCAACAACAAGGTCAGCTTATACATGGATGGAGTCGCGATGCGCAGCTTTCATGAGCGCGGATACCTCGGCATGTACGAAAGGACCACATACTCATGGGCTGACGAGTATGCATATGTATTCAAAAGCTGGGTCGGAGCGGAAGGCGCTGACTACGGAGGAAACAGCATCATGATCGATATCCGCAGGGAGTTTCCGGAAGACATCCGTTCCGGAGTCAGGTACGAGATCACTCCATACAGCGAGCCGTCCAACGAGGAAGAGCTGGAACTTTATTTCCGCACCCCTCATGTATGGATACTGATAAACGGCTACCCGGCCACCGAGGGCTGGGTAGAATTCAGAAGCTACACCACAAGAGTAGCTTCCGGAAACTTTGAAATGGATTACATTGATGCCGAAGGAGTTACCCATACCGTCAGATACGGCAACTTCGATTCGGCACCGGATTCATTCAGCAATTATAACCCTTCTTTCTTCTAGAACGGGAAGAGCATCGGAAGGACGATCACCATCACTACTCCCATCAGGATCTGGAGCGGGAGTCCGACTTTCACATAATCCATGAATGTGTACTGGCCGGCAGACATCACCAGGGCGTTAGGCGGTGTCGAGAACGGCGAGGCGAAGCACATGCTTGCCGCGACGGTCACGGCGAACATGAACGGCACCGGGCTCACACCTATCTGCATGGCACACTGCAGGGCTATCGGAGCCATGAGGACTGCAGTAACCGTGTTGCTGATGAATATGGTCATGACGGATGTCGCGGCATAGATTCCTGCCATCAGAAGGCGCGGGCCGCTGCCGCCCAGACCGGTCACGATAGCGCCGGAAATCATCTCTGAAACTCCCGTCTTTTCAAGGGCTATGGACATCGGGAGCATAGCGGCAAAAAGAACGATAGTCTGCCAGTTGATGGTCTTGTATGCGGCCTCGACGCTGCGCACACAACCAGTGACCACCATCATGACAGCAGCAAGAAGCACCGCAGTCACCGGAGCCACAGGGATACTGTCCACTACCATCATCACGATCATTGCAATCATGATAAGAGCCGCAATAGGAGCCTTATAGTCCAGTGTAACCTTCGCGGCAGCCTCAAGAGGCTCGCCGAGAACGACCCAGTTGGACGACTCATTCTTCATTCTGGCTATATCTTTCCACGCTCCCTGCACCAGAAGGACATCTCCATCCTGCATCTTCTGGCCTCCGAGGTCGTTGAGAATATATTCCTTCTTTCTTCTGATACCCAACACATTGACACTGAACTTGCTGCGGAAGCCTGCCTCAATGATGGTCCTGTTGATCATAGATGATGTCGGCATGATCAGGATCTCCGCCACACCGATGTCGAAGAAATCGAGAGATGGGTTGTTTGAACTGCCCTCGATCTCGTCTGTGTGTCTGTCGATGAGTCTGAGCGAATAGTCCTCTGCAAACCTTGCTATCTGGTCAGGATCTCCTGAAAGGTACAGCACATCACCCTGCTTCAGGATAAGGTCCGGAGAGGCAAGTTGCTGGTTCACTGTGCGCACGAATCTGTTCGGGCCGGTACTGCGGCGGAGTTCGAGCACATTGATGCCATATTCCCTATAGATATTCAGGTCTACGACTGTCTTTCCGATAGCCTCGGAACCCTCGTCCTTGACATGGACACGGAAGAGGTTGTCAGTGATTCCATATTCTGCCACGAGGTCCTTCAATGACTTGCCCGACTTCTTCTTATCCCTGCCTTTATCCTTGGCAGTCAGCATTCTGGTGGCAGGAAGGAGGTAAAGCACACCGACCACGAGAGTAATCAGACCGACAGGAAGGAAGGAGAAGAATGCCAGGGGCTCATAGCCGGCTCCCTCGAGGGTGTCGCTGACAATAAGGTTGGGCGGCGTACCGATGAGGGTCATCATGCCTCCCATGCTGCTGGCAAACGCCAGAGGCATGAGCAGACGGCGTGGGGACGTGCCGGCAGCGGCAGCCATGCTGACCACGATAGGGAGCATGAGCGCCACGGTACCTGTGTTGCTCACAAACATTCCGATTGCCGATGTCACTATCATCACAAGAAGGAAAAGTCTGAGCTCACTGTTGCCAGCAAGCGTCATGACCTTACTTCCTATCATCTTGGCCAAACCTGTCTGGAAGATGCCTCCACCGACAATGAACAGACCGATCATCATGATCACAGTAGTGTTAGAGAAGCCAGAGAGACCTTCAGCCGGGGTCAGGATCTGACATAGAAGGAGCGCTAGGAGAGCGCATATAGCCACAAGGTCGGAGCGGACCTTTCCGCTGACGAACAGTATGGCCGAAATCAGGAGTATTATAAGGGTTGCTATCATATCAAATGTTTCGCTTAGTTATTAATAGTCAAATTTATTCGTGACACAGGAGTTATGCCTTCACGGGCACGGCAAGGGTGTTCTTCACCTCGCCGATGACGAAGATGCTGTGCAAGGATCCGATACAGTCGAGGTCACCAAGGGTGCCGAGAACGAAGTTCTGGTAGTCCTGCATATTCCGTGCATAGATCTTCAGCATGTAGTCGTACTCACCCGATGTATTAAAACATTCCACCACTTGATCAATCACCGCTATCACAGAAGTGAACTGCTGACTGTATTCCTTGCTGTGATGCTTCAGACGGACATTACACAGGACCATGATTCCGTTGCCTGCCTTGATAGGGTCTACTACGGCAACATATTTTTTTATATACCCTTCACGCTCAAGTCTTTTCTGCCTTTCAAAGACAGGTGATGGTGACAAATTGACCTTCGCCGCCAGTTCTTTTGTCGTCAGGTTGGCATCCTTCTGTAATTCACGAAGAATTTGAATGTCGATTCTATCCAATGTTTCCATATTTTACCGTTTTTACAGAATATTTTTCTGCATTAGGTGATATTTTCAACAAAAATAGAATAATTTTCCGAATTTTTCCGAAACGTTGCATAGATTCCACCAATATATCATCTTTGCAGTCAATGATACAGCGAAATTTAACGTATCTTTGCACGTTTTTGTCCCCCTAATCCATAGGATTAGAAAAGGACGGTCAAAATGAAGATTTGAAATGATCAGATGTGAATATATACACGAGGGAGAGTTCGAGTTTGAGGCCGGCGGAAGCGTCAGTTCTCTGAAGGTGGTATACCACCGTTCGGAGCGTGAGTGGAAGAGCGGTGACGAGCGCAAGGTGATATGGATATGCCATGCGTTGACAGCAAACTCGGATGCTGAGGACTGGTGGCCGGAGCTTGTGGGCCCGGGAAAGCTTTTCGACACAGAGAAGTATTTCATCGTGTGTGCCAATATGCTCGGTTCGGCTTATGGTTCATCGGGACCGGCGACAGAGAATCCTGCGACAGGCCAGCCATATTACTTTGACTTCCCAGCTGTCACAGTGCGCGATATCGTACGTGCCAATGATCTGGTGCGCAGACATTTAGGCATAGAGCATATCGACTTCATGGTCGGAGGATCCATCGGAGGATTCCAGTCGGTGGAGTGGTCCATCATGGAGCCGGAGGTGATCAGGAAGGCCGTGTACATTGCATGCGGAGCGAGGGTGACCCCATGGCTTACGGCTTATAACGAGTCCATGAAGATGGCTCTGGAGACGGATCCTACATTCCGTGAATGCGCTTCGCTCAAAGGCGGCGAGACTGGCCTCAGATGCGCACGAAGCATTGCACTCATCTCATACAGAAGTTACGAGGGATACAATGCCACGCAGTGGGAAAAGGAAGAGGACTGCCTGTTTGCCGACAGGGCTGGATCATACCAGAGATACCAGGGCAAGAAGCTCTCGGACAGGTTCGACGCCTACTCATACTACTATCTCTGCGGATCAGTGAACAGCAACAATGTAGGAAGAGGCCGCGGCGGAGTGGAGAAGGCGCTGGGCAGCATCAAGACAGAGTGCACAGTGATCGGCATCGACAGCGACAGACTGTTCCCTGTGGAGGAGCAGAAGCTCATAGCTTCATGCATCCCTGGAGCCGTATATCACGAGATCACATCAAAATTCGGCCACGACGGATTCCTGCTGGAAAACGACCAGCTCACCGCCATCATACAGCCGTTGTTACCATAAAACTATAAACTTCACAATATATGCAAGTATTGAAATTCGGAGGCACATCGGTTGCCAATGCTGAGAACATGGCAAAGGTCGTGGACATCGTGACCAAGGCCGTGGACCGTGACAGGACAATCCTCGTCTCTTCAGCCATCAGCGGCTGCACCGATACCCTCATCAAGATAGGCACACTCGCCTCACAGCGCGACGAAAGCTACAAGGCACTCATCGATGAGCTGCAGGAGAAGCACCACATCATCATCCGTGACTTCCTCCCGCTCGAGAAGCACGCTGACTCATTGGAGGTATGCGACTCACTCTTCGACTCACTCAGAAGCATCGCGCAGGGAGTATTCCTCCTTGGCGAGCTCTCCCCTGCCAGCCTAGACGCGATCCAGGGATTCGGCGAACTCTGGTCGACAAAGATTCTTGCCACCAAGCTCGCATCCATCGGCATCGCGACCAAGTGGATCGACTCACGCAAGATCATCCGCACTGTGGCAAAGGGCGACAAGAACGTAGTGGATGTGCAGAAGTCATATTCACGCATCAACGAAATGGTAGAGAGCAACCCTGCCACACAGCTGTTCGTTGTTCCTGGTTTCATCGCATCCGACAAGCAGGGACGCAGCACAACACTCGGACGTGGCGGCTCTGACTACACTGCATCATTATATGCAGTAGGCTGCAAGGCGCGCGTCCTCGAGATCTGGACTGACGTGCCAGGCATGATGACTTCAAACCCTAAGGTTGTCCCTACGGCACGCACCATCAGCAACATCTCATACAAGGCTGCGCTTGAGCTTTCACACTTCGGAGCAAAGGTAATCTACCCACCTACAATCCAGCCGGTAGTCGCTGAAGGCATCCCTATCTACATCAAGAACACATTCGACCCTCAGGCCGGCGGCACTCTCATCGAGAAGCACCCGCCTCGCAGCAAGGACTCTGTCATCGGTATATCCAACTCCGACAACATCGCTCTCCTCTCACTTGAGGGAAGCGGCATGGTCGGCATTCCCGGCTTCTCAAGCCGTCTCTTCGAGACACTTAGCCAGAACGACATCAACATCATCCTCATCACACAGGCGTCCTCAGTACATACAATGTGCATCGCTGTAGCGGAGAAGGATGCAGAGAAGGCACGCGAGGCCGCAGACAGATGCTTTGCATATGAGATCTCCCTCGGCAAGCTCAACCCACTCAAAGTGGAGAAAGGATATTCCATCGTATGTCTCGTCGGAGACGATGTCCTCAACCAGAGCGGAGCGACAGGAAGGATGCTTGCGGCTCTCGGACGCAACAGCATTCCGGTCAGAGCGACTGCCCAGGGTTCATCTGAGAGAAACATCTCAGTGATCATATCATCATCTGATGCAGACGGCGCCATCAAGACCATCCACAACGAGTTCTTCGACCGCAGAAGCGGTAAGGACATCCACCTCTTCATTGCAGGATACGGTGTCGTAGGAAAGGCACTTGTGGACATCATCAGCAAGAACAGGGACAAGATCGAGGCTCGCACAGGACGCCGTCTCCATGTATGTGGACTCGGAAACAGCCGTCGCTTCATCCTCGACAAGAACGGTCTTTCACTGGACAACATAGCAGAGCAGCTCGCAGCAGGAGACAATGCAGCAGACGAGGCATACTTCGCACAGCTCGCCACACTCTCACTCGAGAACTCCGTGTTCGTAGACTGTACCGCTTCCGCTGACATCGCATTCAAGTACATGAACCTCTTCAAGAAGGGCTACTCTGTGGTTGCATGCAACAAGATCACCTTCTCAGCACCATACAAGCACTACTCTGCCTTAAAGGAGGCAGCAATCGAGATCGGTGCCACACTCCGTTACGAGACCACAGTAGGAGCAGCGCTCCCTATCCTTGAGTCTATCTCACGCAGTGTGCACAGCGGTGACGAGATCGTACGTATCGAGGCCGTTCTCAGCGGCACCCTCAACTACATCTTCAGTAACTACGCCGGCGGCGAGGGAGGCACATTCGCAGAGGTGGTCAAGAGGGCACAGGACGCGGGCTACACTGAACCGGATCCACGCCTCGACCTCAGCGGACGCGACGTGCTCCGCAAGCTGCTGATCCTCTCCCGTGAGGCAGGAGTAGGCATTGACGAGAAGGATGTGGAGATCTCACCTCTTCTTCCGGAGGAGTTCTTCGAGGGAGATGTGGATGCATTCTATGCTAAGCTCGTTGAGAATGAGGAGATGTTTGCGGCTCGCTATCATGATGCGGCTTCCAAGGGTCTGCGTCAGAGATTCGTGGCTTCACTTGTAAAAGACTCATCTGCACCATTCGGCTATAAGGCAAAGATCGGTCTTGAGTCGATCGACAGCACTCATCCGCTCTACAACCTCTGCGGAACAGACAACGCAGCACTTATCCAGACAGACTTCTACCCATCACCACTTGTGATCCAGGGAGCCGGAGCAGGTGCTTACCAGACAGCATCCGGAGTTTTAAACGATATCATCGTTTAACCCTCCGGACGCTGTCCGTCTTTTACCCCCAGTCGCCTGCGGCGACAGCCCCGAGGGGCATACCGACCACTCACTTCGTTCGGGTCGGGCGACATCGCTGCTTCGATGTTGCAAGCAACATCTCGCTGACGCGAGTGTCGCGGCGCTGAAGCGCCTTATTAAATGAAATACGTATATATTATGGAAAAGAAATATAGATTTGAGACATTGCAGGTAAGGGCAGGACAGGAGATCGATCCTATTTCAAAGGGTACTGCTGTACCTATCTACCAGAGCACTGCATATACATTCGACAGCATGGAGTACGGCGCTGAGCTCTTTGAGCTGAAGCGTCCCGGCAACATCTATACACGCATCACCAACACGACTACTGATGTGTTCGAGAAGAGAATGGCGGCCCTCGAGGGAGGTGTGGCTTCTGTCGCCACAGCTTCAGGTCAGTCTGCCGTGTTCCTTTCGATCACCAACATCTGCGGCCCTGGTGACAACATCGTGGCACAGCCATATCTCTATGGTGGTACATTCACAATGTTCGCCATCACGCTTCGTGACATGGGTATCGAGGTACGTTTCGCGGCAAGCGACCATGTATCTGACCTTGAGGCTTTGGTGGACAACCGCACAAAGGCGATTTTCCTTGAGAATATCGGCAACCCTGCATTCAATATTCCGGACTACGAGCCAATCGTGGAGATGGCACGCCGCAAGGGAGTGTGCGTGATGGTGGACAACACCTTCGGCATGGGAGGATACCTCTTCCGTCCATTCGACTGGGGAGCGAACGTATCCATCCACTCTGCTACCAAGTGGATCTGCGGACATGGCACTGCACTCGGCGGAGTTGTCGTGGACGGTGGTAACTTCGACTGGACACCTGAGAAGTTCCCTCTCCTGGCAGCACCTTCCGAGAGCTATCATGGGCTTGTATATAAGGATGTATTCGGACCTGCCGCATTTGCCGGCCGTGTACGCGTCGATGGTCTCCGCAACATCGGACCTGCACCATCACCGTTCAACTCATTCCTGATGCTCCAGGGACTTGAGACTCTTTCGCTCAGAGCTGAGCGCTGCTGTGCAAACACTCTCGCAGTGGCAGAGTTCTTGGAGAAGCACCCAGCAGTGGAAAGCGTGAACTATCCAGGCCTGAAAAGCAACCCATACCATGAGCTTGCATGCAAGTATCTCCAGCACGGATTCGGCGGAGTGCTCACATTCAGAGTCAAGGGTGGATTCGAGGCAGCGGCAGCATTGGTCACTCGTCTTGAACTGATCCTCCATGTGGGTAGCGTGGGAGATGCAAAGTCACTCATCGTGCACCCTGCATCGACAACCCACTCACAGCTCAGCCCAGAGGAGCAGGTGGCAGCAGGAGTATATCCTAACATGCTCCGCCTGAGCGTCGGCATCGAGAATGTCGATGACTTGATAGCAGATCTAGCTGCAGCACTGGCCTAGCAGAGTGAAAGAGCCGAAATGAGCCGTGGCACATAAACCGTTGATCATCAAAGTTTTACTATACAATTAGGATGATATTTTACATGCTAATCGACACTTACAGTATTGATACTCAGCAACTTATCTGCCACGCATCAGGCTTCACCTCACCACATGCACGCAAAGAGCCAAACATAAAATAGAAACAAAACCTTGGAGCGGAGCGATAGCAAGTCCCCTTTCCGAGAAAGGGGATTTAGGGGATAGGTAACGTAGACATATTTTCATATTTCTGCACCACCTTCGCTCGAAGAAACAGAGAAAACGACAACAAATAGAAATTTAAACATACGAAAACTTTGAGCGGAGCGATAGCAAGTCCTTTCCCCGAGGGAAAGGATTTAGGATAGGGGTAACGTAGACATATTTTCATATTTCTGCACCACCTTCGCTCGAAGAAACAGAGAAAACGACAACAAATAGAAATTTAAACATACGAAAATATGAAAGTAGCAGTAGTAGGTGCCACAGGACTCGTTGGCACAAGAATGCTGGAGGTTCTCGCTGAGAGAAACTTCCCGGTAACTGAGCTCATCCCTGTAGCTTCTTCAAAGTCGGTTGGACGTAAGATCACATTCCAGGGCAAGGAGTGGACAGTGGTGAGCGCAGAGGATGCGATCGCAGCACGCCCTGACCTCGCACTCTTCTCGGCAGGCGGAAGCACATCGGCAGAGCTTGCTCCCAAGTTCGCAGAGGTAGGTACACGCGTTGTAGACAACTCTTCACAGTGGAGAATGGACCCGACAAAGAAGCTCGTTGTTCCAGAAGTGAACGGCGACGTTATCGAGGAGTCTGACTACATCATAGCAAACCCTAACTGCTCGACAATCCAGATGCTTCTCCCTCTTTGGCCGCTCCACAAGGCATACAAGATCAAGAGAATCGTGGTATCGACATACCAGTCAGTGACAGGTACCGGCTACAAGGCCATGGACCAGATGACAGCAGAGCGTGCAGGTGGAGTTTGGGGCGAATACCCTGCAGTATATCCACACCCTATCGATCAGAACATCCTTCCTCATATCGACTCATTCCTCGAGACAGGTTACACCAAGGAGGAGATGAAGATGGTCAACGAGACTCACAAGATCTTCGCAGACGACAGCATCGGAGTTTCTCCTACAACAGTACGCGTACCAGTACAGGGTGGTCACTCAGAGTCTATCAACCTCGAGTTCGAGAACGACTTCGATCTCGCAGACGTTCGCAAGATGATGGAAGAGACTCCTGGCGTGACACTTCAGGACGATCCTGCAAACTGCGTATATCCGATGCCTCTCTATGCATGGGGCAAGAACGACGTGTTCGTGGGACGCTTCCGTCGTGACCCATCGGTGAAGTACGGTCTCAACTTCTGGTGTGTGGCTGACAACCTCCGCAAGGGTGCAGCGACAAACGCAGTGCAGATCGCTGAGAAGCTCATCGAGAAGGGCTTCCTGCCAAAGGCATAAGCCTGGCGGCTAAGCCACTCACTGTCAACCAAATACGAAAACCGCGTGCCACCAAAAGGGAGCACGCGGTTTTTATATTTGACT
>JAEIGA010016561.1_pt1 | contig 11210 bp, 7 predicted proteins | sample 9270691 | NCBI WGS metagenome assembly JAEIGA01 (sample SAMN17057246, study PRJNA624740) | gut metagenome | biome: biome; isolation source: fecal sample | host: Bos grunniens | place: China: Xizang | collected 2019
CCACCTCTATATTATATTTATACTTAATAGCCGCAGCAGAAGCCACAGTACTAGGGCGTTTGTGCACCATCACTTTGTCGAATGTGCCATCGGCATTTTGCCTGTATTGCTCGTCGGCTGCGTGAGAAGTAATGTTGATATATGCAGGGTTGAATTCTAAAAGCGAATCGATGGTTTGATAAATAGCATCAATGCCACGACCTTTTAGCGGAGGCAACACTTCAAATGAAAAAAGTGTTTTATCTGTATTTTTTAAAAGTTCAGATACGTTCATATTAAAAATATTTTGCCTTAGAATTACTAATATAAAGTCCACAAACAGAAGACACAGGCATCATTGCACCTGTTTCTGTAAGTTTTATATCAATCTTATTTTCTAAAAGTTCCAATAAATCTTGTTTTAAACTATGGTTTGGCAAACATGAATATCCCACAGCAGGACGAATCATATTTTCCACACCCCATTGCTGTTTCACCTTTTCATATTGCCAAACAGAAAGTGCTTCGGCAAGCCTATCGGCAAACAATTGAAGTAGCATTGCATCATATTCTCTGCCTTGCTCACGCAAAGTGGTTAAAATATTTTCCACATTTACAGATGTTGCAAACACGCCTACATAATCTTTTTCTGGCGACACAAAATCTGAAAGACAAGCAGATTTGTCGGATTCTCGCTTCAAAGGTAGGATTTTTCCATGACAACATTCACACTTGTTGTTTGCTAAAATGATATTATCACCTTCTGAATGCGCTTCAACTACTTTATATACAGCTTTGTATGTCCAGTTATCTTTTTCTTTAAGTTGTGCAAGCAATGTAAGTAAGTCGGATTTTACTTTTTCTGCCCATTCTCCTTTTACTTGCCATGCGGCAAAATATGCTTTCCAATTTATATAGTTTTCTAATTCTTCTAGCGAAGGAGAGTTTTCAACCACCTCATTTAGAGGATTAAACGGTTTTATTTCTTCGCTAGCCCAATCTACAATCTCTCTATTTTCGTGCGCAACAGGTTGTGCTGTTAAAGCGTTTTCACGTATTTCTGCGTATTTATTTTTATAAAGCGCAGCCAAATGAGGTTCTTTTTTAAGCGAATTTACCAAACGAACATTTTCAGAAGCGTCATTTGAATGAAGCACCACTCCAGAATATAGAGGGTCTATTTTTATTGCTGTATGTTTAAGCGAAGTTGTTGCACCACCTAGTATAAGAGGCACTTTTGAACCTATTTTTTCTAGTTCTGCAGCTACTTCTTCCATTTGAGCAAGCGACGGAGAAATAAGTCCACTAAGGCAAAGTGCTACAGGATTTTCTTTTTGTACAGCTTCTATAATGGTTTCTTTGGGAGTCATCACCCCAAGGTCTATCACTTCGTAACCATTGCAAGAAAGCACCACACCTACTATATTTTTACCAATATCGTGCACGTCGCCTTTCACTGTGGCAACAATCACTTTTGGTTTTGAGGTAGAAACCGCAGAGTCTGCACTCATATAAGGTGTAAGTATTTCAACTGCCTTTTTCATAGTTTGGGCAGTTTTCACTACTTGTGGCAAAAACATATTGCCTGCGGCAAAACGTTCACCCACCACATTCATTCCTTTCATAAGCACATTTTCCACTATTTCTAGCGGAGTAAGTTTGCTAAGTAGTTCTGTTACGTCTGCATTTAAAGTAGATATATCTGCTGTAACAAGAGCATTTACAAGTCTTTCTTCCGCTGTTTTAGGCTCTATTTGAGCGTTTTGTGCAATCTTTTCTGTTTTTACAACCCCATTTTGCGCCACAAAATCCATAAGCAATTCTGCCGCATCGTCAGATTTATTTAAAACTAAATTAGTTATTTTCTCTTTTAAAGCAGAATCCAACTCACTTACATTTATCAAAGTAGAAGGGTTGATTATTGCCATGTCTAGTCCAGCCTTTCTCGCTTCGTGCAAGAAAACAGCGTGCATTGCCTCGCGAAGAGGATTGTTGCCCCTAAAGGCAAATGACAAATTACTCACACCACCACTACATTTTGCGTAAGGTAAGTTTTGTTTTATATAACGAACTGTTTCAATAAAATCTACTGCATAATTGTTGTGCTCTTTCAGTCCGGTAGCAATAGTTAAGATATTTGGGTCGAAAACTATATCTTCTGCTGGGAATCCAGCTTTTTCTGTAAGTAGTTTGTATGCACGAGTACAAATCTCAACTCGGCGTGCGTAGGTATCTGCCTGTCCCTTTTCATCAAACGCCATCACCACCACAGCAGCACCAAAATGTTTAATATATTCTGCTCTTTGTAGGAAAATTTCTTCGCCCTCTTTTAGAGAAATTGAGTTTACAATTGCTTTGCCTTGCACGTGTTTTAGTCCTTCGGCAAGTACTTCCCAGTGAGAAGAGTCTATCATCACAGGCACGCGCGCTATAGCAGGGTCAGTTCCCATCAAATATAGGAATTTTGCCATACAAGCATTTGCGTCAAGCATAGCATCGTCCATACACACGTCTATCACCTGCGCTCCTGCTTCTACTTGTTTACGAGCTATTTGTAGTGCCTCATCATACTCCGCTGACGCAATAAGGCGAGCAAATTTTTTAGAGCCTGCCACGTTTGTGCGTTCACCTACGGCAATAAAATCAGTTGTAGCAAGAGGTTCCAATCCACTTAAAACAAACGACTTTTCAGACTGCGCTGGCACTCTTACTTTATCAGTATTTGCATCGCGCATTTGCACTAAGCGTGCAATGTGTTCAGGAGTGGTACCACAACAACCACCTATAATATTAAGTTTTGGGAAAATTTCAGACAAATCTCTTGCCATATCCTCTGGCGTTTCGTCGTATCCGCCAAGTGCATTTGGAAGTCCTGCATTTGGATAAGCACTTAAGTAAAATGGAGATTTCTCTGCCAAAATATTTAAGTATGGAGTCATGTCTTTTGCTCCGAAAGAGCAATTTAGACCTAAACTTATGATATTGAAAGGCGACACTGTAGTAATAAGTGCCTCAAGGGTTTGTCCGCTCAAAAGTCGTCCACTTTTTTCAAGTGTTACAGAAAACAGACATTCTAGCATTGGAGCCACCTCAGCTGCTGCAGTTAGCGCAGCTTTAATATTTAGTGTATCGAAGAATGTTTCAAAAATAAGCGCGTCACCCCCCGCCTCTGCCATTGCTTTTATCTGACGCTTATAAGCATTTTGCAACGCTGTGAAAGAGGCGTCTTCTTGCATAGTAAGACTAAAACTTGCAGGACCTACACTGCCCAATACATACACCTTTCTACCAGCCTTGTCTGCCACCTCACGAGCAATCTTCACAAAGCGAGTGCTATGCTCCTCAATATTTTCAAGTGCATTGTCTGTAAAGGTGTTGGTTGAAATAAAATCAGCTCCTGCATCTACATATAGTTGATGTATTTGTCTTACCTTATCTTCTTCTGTTTCACCACTTACCTTTGGGAGCATTGTACCCATTGCCCCGTCAAGTACTAGTTGTTTGTTTTTTAGTATATCTGAAATTTTCATAACTCCTAACTCCTAATTATTCCCTTCGGTCATCAACACGTCCTAACCCCTAACTATTAAAAACCTCTGTTGAAAGATAGCGTTCCCCCGTATCCGGTAAAATACAAACAATATTTTTACCTGCAAACTCAGTTCGGGCTGCTATTTGAGCAGCAACACACGCAGCAGCTCCAGAAGATATACCTACTAAGATACCTTCTGTGCGGGCAAGTTCACGAGCAGTAAGCATAGCATCATCACCAGACACTGTAACCACCTCATCCACCACAGAAGCGTCGTATGTATTTGGCACAAAACCAGCACCTATACCTTGAATTTTATGTGCACCCTTCTCGCCACCAGAAAGCACAGGCGACTCCGCAGGCTCCACTGCAACTACATAAATATTTGGATTAAACTCCTTAAGAGCCTTTGCTGTACCAGAAATTGTACCGCCTGTTCCCACAGCAGACACAAACACATCTATCTTGCCATCGGTATCTTCAATTATTTCACGAGCAGTAGTTTTATAGTGAGCATCAGGATTTGCCATATTGTCAAACTGACCCAAAATCACCGCGCCCTCAATTCCATCACGAAGCTCCTCTGCCTTGTTTATAGCACCTTGCATACCTTCTGCACCAGCAGTAAGCACTATTTCAGCCCCGTATGCCCTGAGTAATTTTTGGCGTTCCACACTCATAGTTTCTGGCATAGTCAAGATTAATTTATAGCCTTTCACAGCACTCACCATAGCAAGTCCCACGCCAGTATTGCCACTTGTTGGTTCAATAATTGTGGCGCCAGATGATAAAATACCATCCTTTTCAGCTTGCTCCACCATATTCAATGCAACACGGTCTTTTACACTCCCCGCAGGATTAAAATATTCCAATTTCGCCACCACACGAGCCAAACAACCCCTGTTTTTAGAAAACTTTGTAAGTTCCAATAGAGGAGTTCCACCCACCAATTCTGTGATTTTAGAAGCTATTTTTCTCATTTTTGTAAAAAATTATCTATAAGCCAAAATTACCACAAAGATAAGAATTTCTTCTTGTTTCTTTACCATTTTAATGTTTTATTGTATATTTGCCACACATTATTAAGATTATGAAAAAGACTTATAAAATATTTGTTTTATTAGCACTATTATTAGTATCTATTCCTGCATTTGCCGACTGGAGATTTGGTATTAATGTTTCTTACGAAAACACAGGTGCCGATTGGGAAGAATACGGCAAAAGATTAGGAGTTAGTAATATTGACGGTTTTAATATAGGACCATCTGTAGCATACGAAGCTATAGAGAATTATTTAGACATTAAATCTGGAATCAACTTTGCATACAATGGTTTCACCACACAAGACAACACCATTTTTGGCAAGAATCATAAACTTGCAATAGAAGAAACTATTAGATTGTATTATCTTCAATTGCCTTTGTATGTAGTAGGTAAACTTCCTATTAAAGAGGCATATCTATTATTAGAAGCGGGTCCTATTTTTGCTGCAGGTGTGGGAGGCAAAGCAGTTGCCACATTAAGAACTGACGAAGAAATAATTACAGGTGAAAATAACGAATTATTCAAAGACGTTTTAGATCCTTTCAACTGTTCAATTCACTTTGGAATTGGTGCAGAATATATGGGAGCAAGAATCCTTGCTGGCTACAATATAGGCGTATATGATATTATGAGAGACCCAGACAGCAAAATTACAACAGATGGGTTCTTTGTTTCGATTGGATATGTATTTGACTTTGACTAAATAAAAAACGTGTAACATAAAAGTTACACGTTTTTTATTGTCTTTGTATTATGATAATACAAACATCCACGCACATTTGTCCATCTATTCATCTGCTTTAATAATTTTATATAATTTCTTATCTGGGAAATATACTTATCATTAGGTTCCCCAAATTTATAGTCAACCACAAGTAGTTCACCGTCTTTTTCCATAATTCTGTCTGGACGATAAAGTTCTTTGGCTATTATAGTTCTTTCATTCCAAACTATTGGATAAGTGCCATCAAACCAAGATTTTGTATCAGGATTCTCAAAGATTTTATCCAATTCAGATTTAACATAATCTATCTCAGAAGTAGAAATCAAGCCCATTCGTTCTGCCTTTCTCACTGCCTTATCTTTGTCTGCCACAGTCTTTACAAACTGCAAGATACCATGAAGCACATTACCCTTGTGTTGCAATAGAGAATTTTCTGTTTGAAGCCTCAATTCTACATTAGAATTTCTATAATCCACACTTGGATAACCACATTCACATTGAATATTTTCCTCTACTTTCTCTTCTTCTTTTTCTTCTTCTGCTGGAGTTTCAATAAGTTTCTCTGTTAATTCTCCTTTGGAATAGACAATAAAATCGTCATCTTCCTCTTCCAACAAAATATCACCCGACTCACTAGTCAACTGATAAATAAAGTCGGTTTCTTCATCGTCATCCTTTCCCATCGGAGCAGAAAGTTTCAAACTATCCAAAGCCCAATTATAAACAGAATCTCCATTTTCAAGAGAATAAATAAACATAACATCACGAGGACGAGTCATCGCCACATATAGCAGATTGGCACTATCCACTTCTTTGTTTAGTATTTCTGCGTTATATTCATCTTCAAATACCGTTCCTCCCAAAGATTTACTTGATACCCTCAATGGAATCAAAGGTAATTTCTTATCAGAAAATTCTAGGTCATTTTTAAACCATTTGATTTCATCATTATTCCCCAACTTCCAGTTACAATCTGGAATTAACACCACAGGAAAGTCCAATCCTTTTGACTTATGTATTGTCATAATATTGACAGCATCTACCATCGAGCCACCTGGAACAGATTTCTTTACACCTTCCAAATCCCACCATTGCAAAAATGCATTTATATCTGATGAAAATTTCAGACTATAGTCGAAAACCAAATCTTGGAAAGCCTGAATATAACTAACCGCATCTGTTTTATCAGAAAGCTTAAGTATCTGGATATATTTCTCTACTTGTTCGTATAGAGGTCTAGAAGCCGCTTCACTTATCTCATCCTTCTCCTTTTCTGAGAGTTCTCTTAAACTTTCTAATATTAATTTATTTAATTCAGACTTACCAGAAACTGCTGTTTTAAGTAAAAATATAAGCAGTTTCACATCATTATGAGATGAAATATATAGGCTCTCAGAAGAAACAACATTAATTCCATTTTCCAATAAAAATTTAGAAACCTCTATACCAGTGCTGTTATTTCTTACCAAAATTCCTATATCATTTTTTGAATATCCCTTTGCAAGAACCTCATTAATATCATTTAAGATGCAATCCAATTGACTCTGTTTCAATTGATTTTCAACACCTTTGGCTGGTTTCTTAAAGAATTTCCATCTCACATATCCTCCCTCTGTTCCACCCTTTTGCTTTCTATCTTCGGCAATTGTCTGAGTATATTCAGAATAAGCATCACTTATCTCATTTTTATTAAGAAATTTCTTTAGCTTATAAAAGAATATATTATTAAAGTTTACTATCTCTTGTTTACTTCTCCAATTATATGCCAACGAAGATTCATTTACATTTTGCTGAAATCTTTCTTTTATCTTGGTGCCCAATATACTCCAATCTGAATTCCTCCAACGATATATACTTTGTTTTATATCACCTACCACCAGATTCTCCTTGCCAGAAGAGACTGATTCTTCTATTAACGGAATAAAATTTTTCCATTGCATGGTAGAAGTATCCTGAAACTCATCAAGCAAATAATGTTGTATCTGACTTCCAATTTTTTCATATATAAATGGAGCGTCACTATCACCTATCATTCCAGAGAGAAGATGATTAATATCAGAAAGTAAAAACTCATTTCTTTCTTTTAGCCTATTTCTTACCAGTGTATGGATTTCTACTAGCACAGGAAGATATATGGCATATGAAATAATAGCCTTAATAGATAAATATGACTTTAGGTTTGAAGTATAAGACTTAGAAAATTCAACAAACGCATCAGCAAAACCATCTTGTTGCAACACATCGGCATACTTTTTATAATCCTTCTCTGTCAAAAGTGCCTCAATAGGGTCTTTTTCTCCTTCCGCTATTTCAAAAATGGTCTTCAATTGACCATCGGCAAAGCTAAATGACTCCTCTTTTTTCTTTATGAAAGCATTTATTCTAGTAAAATAGCCACCAGTTCTGCCTCTAGGCTTCAAATCAATATCAACATTAAAAGTATCTTTCACCTTTTGGGAAAGGGAAGACCAATTATCTATTATTTCTGCTTTCTTTTTCTCACAATCCTCTAAATACTCTGTTACGTTTTCGTATTTATAAAATTCCAGTTCATCTGGAGTAAGGTTCATAAACTCCTCTTTCCACAAATACCCAGAAAGTTTTGTTATATCAGCTGAGAAAGACCAATCATTACCTTCCTTAAGTTTATTAAAAGCAAGTTCAGAGAGCAATTTATAAGCATTTGGATACTGGTCCAATGTTATCCTCATCTCATTTACCACCTCATCCAAAAGCAAAGTTTTGTCCAAAATAAGGTCATAAAGTCCACTAAATCCCAATTCTCTAAACATGGAACGCACCACTTTTTGGAAAAATTTGTCAATAGTGGAAATATTAAAATGAGAATAATCGTGCAATATTTTATTAAGATATTCTTTTGCTTTTGCATCACCTTTCTTTACAACACGATCATTAAGTTCCTTTACAATACGAGACTTCATTTCCTCTGTTGCCTTGTTTGTAAAGGTCACTGCCAATATCTGACTATGCAACGACTTCTTTAGCAAGTCTAGATACTCATTTGCCAGAGTATAAGTCTTGCCACTTCCTGCAGATGCTTTTAATACTTTTATAGGCATTTTATCCTCCTTTGGTTTTGTAACCTTTTGCTTTAAGCAGGTCTTTCACTTTTGCGCGCACATCGCCCTGAATAAGAATCTCCCCACCACGAGCAGACCCTCCCACACCACATTGCACCTTAAGGTACTTTGCCAAGTCTTTAAGTTCGTCATCTGTACCCTCAAACTCAGTGATTATTGTGGCAGGTTTGCCGTTGCGGCGTTGAAACGAAATATTAAGCGCAGTTTTTTGCACTTGCTTAGTTTCAGAGGCCTGTTCCTCTTCCAGAGTTTCCACCTGAGGCACTTGCAGCCCCGCCAATGCATCTTTCCAATCCATTATATTTAGTCTTTATTTAATATTTCTTCTGCTTTTTCCACGTCGGCATCATCCACCATTAGTTTCACTCCACCCACAGCCACATGAAACATTGAGCCCATATTTTCATCTATCACACAGGCTCTCACGCCCTCATTCTCAAGCAACTGACGCACCATCTCTGCCTGCATACCATTCACATAAGTTCTTATTGTTTTCATAGTTTTTCGTTTTTGATTATTCAATACACAAATATAGTAAATTTTAGAAAAAAACTTTCACTCCACAAAAATATTATCAACCTGTATCATTTTTTGCTACACCCTAATTATTATCTTTGCAGAAAATAAATAAATTTTTATCTTTGTATATTGTTCTATAACTAATTTTACCAGATGGAAACATATATCATATTTATCATTTTATTAGTAATAGTGGTAGTAGCTTTGATTTTTGTGTTTAAAAACCAAATAAGATCAATTAAAACCTATTATGAAAAGCAAATAGCTGAAAATAAAGAAAACAGCGAAAAACAATTAATCACAGCAAAGGAAGCAAGTGATGCACAAATAAACCAAATTAAAGAGTCTTATGAGAGTCAGCTTTCACAAATGAAAGAATCATACGAGAGCCAATTATCTCAAACCAAAGAAGCATACGAAGATCAAGTAAAATTACTTAAAGACACTCATGAAGAGCAACTTAATGTGCTTAAAGAAACCAATAAAGAGCAAGTGGAAGTGCAACTAAAACTTATCAAAGACCAAATGCAAACCACTTCTGAAAACATCTTGAAGCGCAGACAAGAAGAACTAGACAAAAGCAATAAAGAACAAGTTTCTAAGATAATTTCACCTATAGAACAAGGCCTTGAAGAAATGCGCAAAGCACTTCATCAAAACCAAAAAGATCACCAAGAAGCGCTTAACAAACTAGATGCTACTATTAAGGCTAACATGGAAAACAGTACTTCACTTGGCGAGAGTGCCGACCGCCTTACCCGTGCCCTTACAGGAGACGTAAAAATACAAGGCAACTTTGGCGAGCTTAAACTCAAACAACTTTTGGAAGACCTTGGGCTTAAAGATGGAGAACAATATTCTTCGCAAACCCACCTACGTGACAAGTTTGGCAACCTTATAAAAGACGACGAGGGCAAAGGCCTTATTCCAGACTTCATCCTGCATTTCCCAAACAACAGGGAGGTAATTGTAGATTCTAAAATGTCTTTCACTGCATACGAACGTTATGTAAATTGTGAAGACCCTGCAGAGCAAAGCCAATACCTTAAAGAACATATACTAAGTGTGCGCGCACAAGTAGAACGCCTTGCAAAAAAAGATTATAGTAAATATCTACTTGAGGGCTACAGCAAACTAAACTTTGTGATAATGTATATTCACACCGACGGTGCGCTAAACCTTGCACTACTCAACGACACTTCTCTTTGGAAAGAAGCATACGACAAAGGGGTACTTATCCTTGGACCTCAAACTATGTACATGAACCTACGCATCTTAGAACTTATGTGGACTCAAAATAGACAAATCCACAACCAAGAAACAATGATAAAGGCAGCCAACATGGTTATTGAACGTACACAAGATTTTGCAACTAGATTTGCCGATGTAGAAAACAAAATGAATGCTACCGTAAAAAGCATGAACCAACTTAAGATAACAACATCAGAATCTGGTGCTAGCATCATCACTGCTGCCAAAACACTTATTAGCGCAGGTGCTCGTGAAAACAAAAAGAAAAAGAGCATCATCGATACCACCGAAGACGCTCCCCTATACCTAGAATCCGAAGATTCGTTGTTTAATTGATTTATTTTTAAGCAGTTAACCTATTTCTAAAAGATTTAAGCTTAAACTTGATTCTAAGAAGGTACAAAATGGCTGCTGTGCCAAGTCCAAAAATGTAACCAACAAAGAGTCCAACGGGACCCATTCCAAGGGTGATACCACAAAGATAACCCACAGGAATGTTTAAAACAATGTAGGCAAGAAGCGAAATCCACGAAATCATTTTCACATCTTGAAAGCCACGCATTATGCCCACACCAGCACATTGAAGCGCATCAAAAATTTGAAAGCACGCCACCATAATAAGCATTTGCGAAGCAAGTGCAAGCACGTCTTCGTTCGTAGTAAATAGCAGAGGTATCTCGTTTCTAAACACTGTGAAAATAAGTGCCGCAGAGATATTCCAAAGTAGCACCAAATGTATGGTTGCCTTGGCAGTAAGACTCATATTAGTCACATCGCGTCTGCCATAAAAATGCGACACACGAATAGTAACCGCTGTACCCAATGCCAAAATAATCATAAATGAAGTGTTGGCAAGGGTCATTGCAATTTGGTTTGCGCCAATGGCTGCAGTGGTAAACCAACCCATCATAATGCCAGAAATAATAAAGGCAAGCGACTCCAAAGACATTTGTGCCGAGATTGGTCCACCCATTCTCAAAAGTGACCATATATCAGACATTCCCAGTTTAATAGTTGGGAAGAGCGAAGTAAACGAACGGTATTTTCGATTGAATATAAA
>JAEIGA010016562.1_pt1 | contig 11210 bp, 13 predicted proteins | sample 9270691 | NCBI WGS metagenome assembly JAEIGA01 (sample SAMN17057246, study PRJNA624740) | gut metagenome | biome: biome; isolation source: fecal sample | host: Bos grunniens | place: China: Xizang | collected 2019
CATACAATAGCCCTGCGCGCACAACAAAATGGGCAATCCGCAACGAAAGGCATAGCCGCGAAGAAGTACCGATTGCAAGCTATCCAAAAGCCGACCAAACGGGCAAACGATGAAATCGCACCCACACCGCGCGAGTGCCTCGACACTTTCCGCAAAAAACAAGTCCTCTGCAACGACAACCCCGATTTTACCTTGCTCCGTATCGTACATTCGCAACGTTGCACCGCAGCCGATTTTTCCGTCGATGGCGTGGAGCATATCCGAAACGCCGAGAAGTCTCCCCTTTTCCGCCACCACGGCGGATTTGCGTTTTATGCCGCGCGTGTCCGTAATACAACCGCTTACCACGACGTTTTTGCACGATTTGGAAAGTAAAGCGACGTCCGCAAAAAAATCGCTTTCGCCTTTTAGCTCTTTTTCGTAGCTCACCTCGCCCACTCCGTCGAAACCGAATAGCAGCAAATCCGCGCGTTGTCCGTCGCACGGTGTACAGCTCCCTTCCTTAAATGCGCGTAACGTACCGCGCGAAACAAACCCTATCCGCATACGCCCTCCTACCTTATAGTATATCCGTTTTGCGTGGAAAAGGTGACACTTTTTTGCGATTGCGCGTAGTATATCTTATCCGTGGTTTGGCTATACTTTGGATAGGAGGTGGCGTATGTTTTGGATAGGACTTGGCGTGGGCGTAATACTTGGCGGAAATCTTGGTATCGTCATTATGGCTTTATTTCAATCGCATAAAAATTAACACGGCGGTAAATACCGCCGTGTTTTTTATCTTTTTTTGCTATTTATAAATACTTTTTAACGATTGCTTGCATTTCGTCCAAATGCTTGATCATATCCATACCCAATGCAAGTTGACATTTTGCACGGACGAGATTTTGCTCGGGATAATGAATTTTAAAATACTTATCGCCGTTGATATAGTCGGTCAAGAAACGAACGCCGCACTCCAACGTCATCGCGATTGCACCAAGCGCCAAGGAATCCTTTTCCGCTTGCGTGATAGAATTTTTTACCGTACCGACAAAGCCGCGTGTAAACGCCTCGAATTTTTCGATATTTAATGCCACTTTCGACAAGTCCTTTTCATCCTCGTCGCAGGTAGAAGCCGCCGTGCGAATGGCGTCGCCAAAGTCGAACGCAACCAAGCCGGGCATAACCGTATCCAAGTCGATAACGGACAAATGCTCGTGCGTGTCCGCGTCGAAAAGAATATTGCTAAGTTTGGTATCGTTATGCGTTACGCGCAAGGGCAAAACACCCTCTTTTTGCAAACGGTAGCAGCGCGTCGCAATTTCTTCCACTGCAAAATAGTCGTCAATCACTTGCCCTACCTCCTGTACGCGCCCTGCCTCGTTATCCGCAATCGCATCGCGGAATGCCGTATAACGGCGCACGGTGTTATGGAAGTGCGGAATGACAATGCAAAGCTTTTCTACGGGATAATCGGCAAGATAGAGCTGAAACTCCCCAAACGCCTTACCCGATTCTTCTACAACCTTTAAATCATCCGTCTTTTCAAAGCAAACGGAATCATCGATATACCGACAGCAACGCCAAAAGCTCCCGTCGAGCATACAAACGTAGTATTCATCTTCTTTCGTCTTTTGATAATGCAAAACGTTACGCTTTGCCGTACCGAATTTCGCCTTAATCTTTGCGCGGATATATTCCGTTACGGACGAAATATTGTCCATTACCCCTACGGGATCGTGGAAAACGTAGGTGTTTACCCGCTGTAAAATATAATCCTTTAACTGGCCGTTGCGCAGATAATAAACGCGATAGGTTGCGTTGATATGTCCGCTGTGAATGACCTCATAACTTTGATATTCGCCTTGCACGTCAAAGTATTTACAAACTTCCCGAACTTGTTTTTCTTCGTTCATGCAGTTACCTTCTTATCCTTCCTAATCATTATACTTGCTAATTTAGCACATATTTATCTGTATGTAGCAAGCTTAAATTATGTTAATAATTTATCATCATATCTTACTTTCACCTTATTATTATAACACCTAATTTCGTGGTTGTCAAGGCAGAATGTCAAAATTCACAAAAACAGTACAAAAAAGTTTTTCACGAATGATTTTTTGCGTATAGCACATACTTTTATTATGCGTTATAACTCCGTTTTTAGTTGTATCTTAACATTTTTCTTTTTCGCCTTGCCCGCTTGCCATTGTGGAAAAACGTATTATAGTCCGCAAACTTCTTCCCAAGAAAATTTATTGTCCAACCTCGATAATCCCGACTATGCAGAGACGGAAAGCGAACCCGAGTTGCAATCTCCCCCTTTTCTTTTTCCACCGAACGAAGAACTTTGGAATATGGACGACGTGGAGCTTTCCCACGTTTCCCCCACGCGAAAATTGATTGCATTTAGCTTTGATGATGCCCCTTCGCGCACCCTTGAAAGCATCATCGCCGTGTATGCGGCGTTCAATGAAGCCAACCCCGACTGCCCCGCATCTGCCACTATTTTTTGTAACAGCGGACGGTTTGATACGCAAACGCCCCATCTTTTGAGCGTTTGCCTTGCGATGCATATGGAGCTTGGCAATCACACCCACTCCCACCATGATTTGACAACGTTAGATAAAACCGCCTTGCTTGACGAAATCAACAAGACGGATGAGGCACTGTATAAAATTGACGGAAAGCCGCGGCACTTATTACGCGCTCCCTTTGGCAAAGCCAACGATTTTGTAGAAGAAAACGCGCCTACACCCTTAATCAATTGGACGATAGACACGTTGGATTGGAGCGGCGTTTCCGAGGACGCTATTTATCGCGCGGTATATGAAAATCGGTTTTCAGGCGCAATCGTACTCATGCACGACGGATACAAACACACCGTCGACGCACTTAAACGTCTTTTGCCCGATTTAAAGGCGGACGGCTACCAAGTGGTAAGCGTTTCACAGCTCGCCAAAGCACACGGCTGCACGCTCCGCCGCGGAAGCACGTATATCCGTGCAAGAAGGCAAAATTAACCTGCCCCATATCCGCATTGAACGCAAAAACGCCCTACCCATGTACGCGATGAAAGAAAAAATAACGCGGCGCTCCAAATGGAGCACCGCTATTTTATTAGAATTTTTCTTGTGTGTAACGGCGGAAGAAAAGTGCACAATCATCCACCCAACGCGCAATACGGTTCATATCCGCGTTATAAGTGGTATTCACCTCATCGTTTGCCGAGGATAAACCGTGTGCACCTTCGGGATAGACGTGCAATTCGTAGCCGATATTCTTTCTCGCCAACGCCAACGCATAACGCATCGCATTGTCCGCAGGCACAACGTTGTCCGTCGCCGTTGTCCAAATGAACGCAGGCGGCGTTTGCTCGTTGACAGCCTCATTCAAATTCACTGTCTTAAAAAGCTCTGCTTTTGCTTCGTCCGTATAGCCGTTCAACAAGTTCACGTAAGAGCCCATATGCCCGCCGTCTTGGGTGATTACGGGGTAGGAAAGCCCTGCCGCCGTAAGCTTACAATCAAGCGCGATACCTGCTTTTTGCTCGACATTTTGATGTTCTACGCAAAGATTACCAACGAGATGTCCACCCGCCGAAAAACCAACGGCAAACACTTCTTTAGGATTGACGGAAAATTCATCCGCGTTCTTTTTGACGTAATCCACCGCCGCCGCCATTTCGATAAGATGCTCGGGATAGCGCACGTCCTCGCCCGTAAGATAGGTCAAAATAAAGACCTGAAAGCCCTTCGCCAAAAAGGCGTGCGCCACGGGTTCCCCCTCGCGCTTACTTACCATACCGTAGCCGCCGCCCGGCACTACGATAACCGCAGGGCGCTTCCAAGCGCTATCAACCTCACCGTCGAAGATATAATCCGCCGCGATACAAACCAATTGCCCGCCTTGCAAAAATGGATATTCTGTCTTTAAATCAACTTTTTTGAGTATCATACTTCCACCTCAATTAAAAAATTCTCGATAGATTGCCTTAATGCAATCTGCACAATCATCGTTTTCTACGCCGACGATAATGTTGAGCTCACTCGAACCTTGGTCGATCATATTCACGTTGATACCCGCTTCCGAAAGCGCCTTAAACAAACGCGCGGAAGTACCGACGTTTTTCGCCATACCATGTCCAACCGTCGCCACGAGCGAAATATTTTCGTGCGTGTAAATTCTATCCGGTTGCGCCACCTCTTTTATCTCTTGAAGGATGGTATTCAACATACCGTCGGGAAGGTAAACGTTGTCAATGATCAAGGACATGGTATCGATGCCCGAGGGCAAATGCTCGAAAGAAATGCCGTGCTTGCCGATGACGGAAAGCACCTTACCAACAAACCCAACCTCGCCGTTCATAAGCGATTTTTCCAAGGTGATGGACGTAAAGCCTTTCTTGCCCGCAATACCCGTTACAACGTAGTCGCGCACGTCGCGTGTGGAGTGCTTTACGATGTACGTACCCGAATCTTCGGGACGGAAGGTGTTGCAGATACGAATGGGAATCCCTGCGCTACGCACGGGGAAAATGGATTCGCTATGTAAAACGTTCGCACCCATGTACGAAAGCTCACGAAGCTCTTGATAAGTGAGTTCGGGAATCCACTTCGGGGAATTGACGATACGAGGATCGCACACGTAAAAGCCGCTTACGTCCGTCCAATTTTCATAAAGCGTAGCCGAAACGGCACGCGCCACAATCGAGCCCGAAATATCGCCACCGCCACGCGAGAAGGTTTTTACCTTTCCGTTTTCCCCCAAGCCGTAAAAGCCAGGAATTACCGCGCGCGGATAAGCGGAAAGCACCTTTTCGCCAAGCGCAAAGGTCTCTTCTTGCTTTAAAACGCCGTGCTCATCAAAGCGCACAAACTCCGTAGCGTCCACAAAAGGTACGCCAAGCACAGCTGCCATAATTTTTGCAGCAAAGAACTCACCGCGCGAAGCAGCGTAATCTCTACCCGCACCGTTTAACATATTCTCTTCTACTTCCGACAAAGCCGCCGCCAAACCCAAATCCTTGCCGATTTCCGTTTGGATGTTCAAGAAACGCACGCGGATTTTATCGAATACTTTACGGAATTCCGCTTCGTTGCCCGCCTCCACGGCATCCGAGCAAGCATACAGCAGGTCGGTTATTTTAATGTCGCCGCTAAACCGTTTACCGGGCGCGGAAACAATCACGTAACGGCGTTCCTTGTCCGCATTGACGATTTTGGCAACCTCTAAAATGGTTGCACCGCTCGCCATCGACGTTCCGCCGAATTTACAAACTTTAAGCCCCATAAAAACTCCTAATTACTGCAAAGTTTTCTTTGAATACTCTCGACTAAATTACACAATATTGATGATAAACACAAGGAAAACTGCAAGAACCAAGCAAATCGCTTTAATCCAAAATTTAGATACGAATACGTTTCTTAAGAAATTTTTAAATTTCATTATCTATTCCCCCCATTGCGTTTTTTGTCCGTAGAAGGCAGCTCGTTCAAATAATAGTCACGAAGCGCGTCCATAATATTGTCGTAATCCGCATAACGGGTTACTTTGATGTTGTTGTCTTCGTCCGAATAGCGCGTTACCTTACCTTGCTTAACAATCGAAATAATACCCGTTTCCTCCGAGACGACAATGGCAATAACGTTGGAAACCTCGGTGATACCGATTGCCGCACGGTGACGGCTACCGAATTCCTTGGGATAGCTCATCTTTTGCGTCAAAGGCAAGAAGCAGCCCGCCGCTTGGATTTTATAGCCTTTGATAATCATTGCGCCATCGTGCAAGGGCGAATTGGGGAAGAATACGCCGCCGATAAGCTGCGAGGAAACCTCCGCGTCAATCGCCGTACCGCTTTGCAAAACGTTTCTCGGCACGTTCCCCTTCGAGAGGACAATCAAAGCGCCGACCTTGTTTTTCGACATATCCTGCAACGCTCTATGGATAGCTTGAATGCAACGCTCCGTATCCGCTTCCGTGCGGATTTCGGGATTGCCGCCTGCCAATCTATCCGACGAGGTTTGCTTTGTCTTTTGTACGTCCCAGAAAATCTTTTTGATTTCCGTACTGAACATAATCAACATAATTGCGGAAACGAGCAAGATAAAGATAAAGAAGATATCTTTACTCATAATATCCGTTGCGATAAGGTGCAAAACGCCGCCAAGACCAAGCGTTACCCAATACACAATCATAAGCTTCGTCGCGTCGTTATCACGCAAGATTTTGGACACGAAGAAAATGAGGAAGAAGAGCATAAATACTTCCACCAACACTTCCGCAACGCCCCAACCCTTGAAGCTTTCAAAGAACGCTATCGTTCCATTTTGAATTTCTGACCACGACGCTAACAATCCCGTTGTCATAGTTGCCTCCTATTCCGCTCGCCTGCGCGTATATGCTTGCGCGCGCGTTAAAGCGGATTCGTCATAATTATTATATTAACTTTGTAAAATAAATGTTTTACCGATTTTTTTGCGTTTCGCCAAAGAACAAGCGCATCGTCGCCATTTTGAACGCGCCCGCAGGTGTAAGCATACCGCCTTTGATACCGCTCACCGCCTCGTACACCGCTTGATAGGTGTTAAGCAGTCCCTCTTTGGTGAATTTCGCCGCTTGCTCGCGATTTTTCTTCGCCGCATACTCCTTAATACCGAGCGTCGCCGCGACGTCCTTATCGCTCCCCTTGCAAAGAGAGGTTTCGTACAAGCCCTTGAAATAACTGACAAGCGCGGACAACAGTGCCGCCTCGTTGAAACCGCGCGTCGATAAATCGCGCACGATTTTCATATACTCGGAATAATTCTTCCGCGCCAATGCGTTTGCCAACTCGTAAATCTTATAATCGCTGTCGGGATAAACGAGCCCGTCCACAATCGCGTCCGTAAGCTTTGCCTCGCCCTGTGCCGTGCAGTAAGCAATTAGCTTTTCCGTTTCCTTGGAAATACGGGACATATCGTTGACGCAGTACGCCGCAAGCTTACCGCAGGTGATACCGTCCGCATATATGCCCGCGCGCTTGCAGGTGATGGATATCCAACGCTTAATCGTTTCTTCGTCCGAGCGCGCGCAATCTACGTGCGTGACGTTCGGCTTTTTCGCGAGTGCCGCCGTCCCCGTCTTGCCCTTGCCCGTGTTGATAATAAGCAGCAAACCGCTTTGGGGCGGATCGTCAAATAAGGGTTTGAGGTAGGCGTCGAATTCCTTTTCCGTCGGATAAAACTCCGTTACGCGCACAAAACGTTTTTGGGAAATGAACGGAAAGCAATACACCGCGTCTACGAGTGCTTTCATTTTTTCGCCCTTTAAATCACTGCCGTCAAAAGAGGCGTAGTCTAAGGACGCTTCCTGCAAAAACCGAGCCTTCAACAGCTCCTCGCCCTTTTCGCGGAAATACCCTTCCTCGCCCTCGAAAAGGTAGATGGGTTGCGCGCCGTTTTCGTCGGTGAATTTTTTAAAATCAACGTATTTCACGCCAACGCTCCCCCTTTGCCTGCACTTTAAAGGCGCAGTACCCTATAATATATGCATATTATAGCACACTTTTTTTTAAAAAGCAAGAGGATAAATTAAACTCTTTGCTATTTATAGCAACTTTTTAGATATTTACCAACCTTTCACACGATATTCGCAATCAAGACCACAGCAACGAACCCCACGCCGCAAAGCAGTCCAAAGCATTTGCGTTGCTTTTCCGTCAAATTCCATTTATCCGCTAAAAAGCTAAACGCCACATAATAGCACGTGAACGCCCCGACGGTGAGGGTTACGCCCTTGATGGCAAACGTAGAAAAATCGAACGCCTCGAACAAGAGGAGCACCGCCGACCATACGACGTTTGGTAAATAAAGCACCACGGGCGACGCGGCGAGTGGTAATAAACACGCCACCACCGTAAATAACAGCAACCAAGAAAAGACCGCGCCGATGAAGGGCACGAAGAAAAAGTTAAGCAAAAGCGACCAACCCGACAAATACCCGAACGTTTGCAATAACACGGGCGCTGTGGCAATTTGCGCCGCCAAGCTTACGGACGTGAAAGAAATTGCCATACTGCGCACTTTCCCCCAAAAGGTAATTGTGTCCTCGTCCTCTTGCGCTCTTTTGCTTTGCGTAGCTACCCCCGACGTTTGCGCTAATTTTTCACGCCTTGCACGCACACGTTTTATGATTTCATCGCATACATGGTTGCCCCATTTATCCAACGGCTTGCTATATAAGAAGATACCAAGGCAGGCAAGGAAGGAAAGTTGAAAGCCCGCGGAAAAGAGCTCTATCGGCGAAATAAGCAACACGATAATCGCCGCCAAACCAAGCGTTTCGAGCTTATCTACCTTCGCCCCGATAAGCTTCGCCGCATACCCCACCAAGCATAATACGGTGGCGCGGAGTATAGACGCGGAAAAGCCGCAAATGCCGCCGTAGAACAGCAAGACTGCCGCCACCAATAAAAAGCGGAAAATTTTTGGTGCGCGTTTTAGTCCCGTCTTACTCGTCAACCACATACAAAAGCCGTACAACGCGCCGACGTGCAAACCCGAAACGGCAAAGATATGCGCGATACCGCCGTAACGTATATTCGTCAACAGCCCGCTTTCAATGCCGTGCGTATTCCCCGTGAGCACCGCCATTGCCACCGAGGCAGGCTCCTCGTCCATACCCCGATAGAGCGCTCTTTCGACGCGGACGCGAATACTGCCAAAAAAGTCAAATTTATGGCCGACCACTATGCAGCTTTCCACGTCCGTCATTTTATATTTAATATTCTCGCGGATGGTATATGCGTTGAAGCTTTCCGGATTGTATTCCGTCCCTTCCGTCGTAACCGTGCCGACCAAGGAAACAACGTCAAAAAGGTCTACGTTTTCACAAAAAGAGGCAGGCAGGTACGCAACGAGTTTATATTTTTCCGCATTTTGACCCACGGTGATATCGGATAAAACCAAGCAAGAATATATTCGACCTTCCGTCTTTTCTTCCACCCTGCCTTGTACGGAATATTCCCCCTCGTACACCGTCGCACCTGTGTATGCGCGCATTTGTCCACCAAAGCACGCAAAGCCAACAAAGAACACCACAAGGAGCGCACAAACGGAAATCGCCGTCTTGATTAGCTTTTCCTTTCCGCAGAATATAAACGGAATTCCTAACCCGACAAGCAAAAACAGCCACCATAAAGACAAGCCGAAGAAAAAATGCAAATAAGAAAAGACGACGCCCACACAAAACGACGCCGCCATAAAAAATAAGGGGCGAAAATTGAAAAGCTTATCTTTTCCCTTTCGCCCTAACCTTTGCATTATTCTTTTCCTCTGCCTTATGATAAAATTAGTCTTCTAATCCTGCCAAATAATCAATACTAACGCCAAAATACTCCGCAAGCAAAACCAAGTTTGAAAGCTTGGGTTCGCGCTTTCCCGTTTCCCAAAAACTGATGATACCGTGGCTAACGCCAAGCTCATCTGCCAATTTTTCTTGGCTAATGCCTTTTTCTTCGCGCAGATATTTAATTCTTTCTGTGAATTTTTCCTTCATACAATTATTATGTCACAATTGTAAGGGAAAAATGTCATACCGCCACTATAGTAGGGGGATTGTAAAAGAAAAAAGGCTCGATTGAGCCCTTTTTGTTATTCTAAATATTGATATACTGTGTAAGAGAGTTTATCAAGCACCTCTTCCACGTCGCCAAACAACATACAGCCTGCCGCACGGATATGTCCGCCGCCGCCGTAAACGCCTGCAATTTTGTTTGCTTCCGCATAGGTTTTGGTGCGGAGCGAAACCTTCCACTGCCCCTTTTTGCTTTCCATTAAGGACGCAGCCACTTCCACACCGTCCACGTTCAACGGAAAATCGACAAAGCCCTCGGTCATCGACGCGTCCGCACCGCATTCGTCCATCAATTGTTTGGAAATAATGATTGCCGCGAATTTATCCTCGTGATAATAACGAATACCGCCCATCACCTTACCAAAAAGCTTTGCGCGCTGTTTGGGTTGCTTTTTAAAAAGCTCATAATTAAACTTGCAAATATCCGCGCCCGCCTTGACAAGCTGTGCCCCAAGCAAAAAACACTCCTCACCCACGTCGTCGTGCGAGAAATTGCCCGAGTCCGTCAACAAGCCAAGCAGTAAATATTCCGCCGTTATTTTGTCAAATGCGATACCCATGTACGAGATGAGCGTGGAAATATGCATACAATTTGCCGCACAGCTCTGCACAAAATCATACGTGCAAAAGCCGTGGTTGGATATGTGGTGATCAATACAAACCGTATCAATTTTTTTGCGTTTGGCAAGGAAAAATTCTTCCGACAGCGCACCCAATCTTTGCACTTCACTGCAATCCACGCACACGAGCAAATCATATGCCGAGGTCGGCACTTTGGTTATCTTCTCTAAACCCTCGACAAATTGCAAGTTAGACGGAAGCTCGCTTTCGATGCATACCTGCGTTTTTATACCCAAGCTTTCCAACGCGTGCGAAAGCGAAAGCGCACTGCCTATCGCGTCGCCATCAGGGTTCATATGCGAGAATATCGCCACGGATTTCGCGCGGCGCAGTCTATCTGCAATTTGTTTTAAGCTGTTTTCCATAGTGTATATCCTTACAGTTGTTTGGCGAATGCTCGCCCTCATAAAAGCAAAAACGCGCATTGTTCATACGCGTTTTTAAGTTTAGTTTTCTTCGTCCGTATCGTCCGCGGGCGTGGAATAGGTAATCGTCTTAAACAATTCGTCCATCTTTGCGCCGTAAACCATACTGCTGTCCGTGCGGAAAGTGAGGGCAGGCACCGTGCGCATACGCATAACCTGCGCCAATTCGTGACGGATAAAGCCTGCGCTCGACTGCAACGCCGCAAAGCAAGCCTTTGCTTCCTCTTCGTTCACACCGTAAATGCTTACGTACACGTAAGCCGTCTTCAAATCGGGCGCGACGTCTACTTCCGTGACGGAAACAAGCCCCTTTAAGCCCACAATCTTATCCTTACGCAAACGGATAATCTCGCTGATTTCCTTTTGATATTCGCCGTTTAAACGGGAAGTTCTCGATACCTTCATTACGCTTTGATTTCCTCCGTAACGTAGCACTCGATAATATCGCCGATGCGGATTTCGTTAAAGCCCTCGATTGCGCAACCGCATTCGTAGCCGTGGTTAACTTCCTTAACGTCGTCCTTAAATCTCTTCAATTGCTTTACGCCGCCTTCGCAAATCATAATA
>JAEIGA010016563.1_pt1 | contig 11209 bp, 6 predicted proteins | sample 9270691 | NCBI WGS metagenome assembly JAEIGA01 (sample SAMN17057246, study PRJNA624740) | gut metagenome | biome: biome; isolation source: fecal sample | host: Bos grunniens | place: China: Xizang | collected 2019
TAATCCGTTGATTTGGGCTGATGTTCCGGATGTTTCTGTTATTCGTGTCGATGATACTTACTATATGGTAAGCACAACTATGCACATGGCTCCGGGTGTGCCAATCATGGCATCAAAAGATTTAGCTCGTTGGAGAATCATCAATTATGCTTATCAGACATTAGATAATGGTGATGCATGTTCGATGAATGGAGGTAAAAATGCGTATGGTAAAGGTTCTTGGGCAAGCAGTATCAAGTATCATAAGGGTACATGGTATGTCTTGACTCCTTCTTACACTACTGGGAAGACTCATATTTACAAAACGACTGATATTAAGTCGGGCAAATGGCAAACAGCAACTTTACCATTCTATCATGATCCATCTTTGTTGTTTGATGATGACGATAGGGTTTATGTAGTTTATGGTGGTGGCAATATCAGCATCATCGAATTGTCTTCAGATGCAATGTCGGTTAAGTCGGGCGCAACTTCAAGAGTATTGCTTAAGTCTCCGGCGGCAATTGCAGGAAGCGACTTCTATGTCGAGTGTGAAGGTGCTCAAATCATGAAGAAAGATGGTTATTACTATGTATTCTTGATTTCATGGCCAGCCGGCAAGTGTCGTTCTGTTCTTTGTTATCGTTCTAAATCGCTTACAGGAACGTTCGAAGGTAAGGTGGTTTTGCAGGACAATGGTGTTGCTCAGGGACGTGTGTTTGACACTCCTGATGGTGATTGGTATGGTATGTTTTTCCGCGATAATGGTTCTGTAGGTCGTATTCCATATTTGGTTCCTGTGACTTGGAGCAATGATTGGCCGGTTTTAGGGAATAATGGGAAAGTTCCTTCTTCATTGCAATTGGCTGCAAGTCAGGAGAAAGGTTATGGTATTGTTACTTCGGATGAGTTTGAAAGTGGTAAGTTGCCTTTGGAATGGCAATGGAATCATAATCCGGTGAATGATTATTGGTCGTTTGAAAATGGTGCGTTGCGTCTGACAAACGGAAGAGTAGATGCAGACCTTGTCAGTACTCAAAATACATTGACTCAGCGTTCGTTTGGTCCAACTTGTTTAGGATGGACAAAGATGAGTGTCAAAGGTATGAAAGATGGTGATTATGCTGGTTTGTGTGCTTTGCAGGATTTGTATGGTTATGTAGGTGTGAAGATGAGTAATGGAAGCAAATCAATCGTAATGGTCAATGCTGGTAAGGAGGTGGAGTCTGTGTCGTTGTCACAAGATGATGTTTGGTTCCGTATCGATATGAATTTCAATAATCAAGCAGATAAAGCTACTTTCTATTATAGTTTGGATGGTACAACATGGAATGCTATTGGTAATACGCTTTCAATGAAATATGAGCTGACACACTTTGTTGGATATCGTTACGGATTGTTCAACTATGGAACAAAGAGTACCGGTGGTTATGTGGATTTCGATTTCTTCAAAATTGGAGAAAATATCAATTCTCCTATCTATTTGAGTAATAATGGGGAAGAGACTGTTTTGGCAGAGAGTATAACAATAACTATCGGACAAAAATCAACTACCTTATTGTCTGAAAACGAGTCGATAAGTTGTACCGTTTCACCAAATCCGGCAACCGAATTTATCATGGTGTCCGGTGTCGAGAATCTGAAGAAAATCGAATTGGTGGATCTTAATGGTGTGGTAGTTGCTATATCAGATTCAAATGAGTTGGCGATTCCATCTCAATTAACAGGAAAATTCTTACTTCGTATTTATGATATATACATGAACGTATTTGTTCAAAAGGTTATTGTGAAATAATGGTATCATAAAATGTTTTTTTTTGAAGCGAGGTGCCAGGGATGGTATCTCGCTTGTTTTTTCTTTTTAAATCTTTGTTTTTCATTCATATTATATCTATTTTTGCGCTGTTAATTGATTAACCTTTTGATTTTAAGGTAACTTCTAAATAAAATAGCTTATTTAAATTTTCTATTCTTTCGCTAAGGTAAGGAAGGATATGCTGCCATTATTAATTATTTTATGGGAATACATCTATTACGTCGTTATTTATTTTTAATTTTGTTTGTTTTTGCCTCTATTCCTTTAGTGGCACAAACTGAATCCAAAGATTTTTCTGCTTATCTTTTTGCCTATTTTAAAGGAGAAGGATTGGCTCAGGGTGAACAAATTTATTTTGCGGTAAGTCGGGATGGTTTGAACTGGACCGATTTAAATGAGGGGAAACCGGTTTTAACTTCGGTTTTAGGAGAAAAAGGAGTAAGAGACCCCTTTATAATGAGGTCTTCGGATGGAGATAAATTTTTTGTTATCGCAACCGATTTGAAAATTTATGGAAATAATGATTGGACTGCTGCGCAAACCAATGGTAGTAAGTCGGTTATGATTTGGGAATCTTCTGATTTAGTGAATTGGTCGGAGCAACGAATGTGTTCGGTTGCGCCTCAGGGTGCAGGTTGTACATGGGCTCCAGAGGCTTTTTTTGATGAAAGTACGGGAGAGTACATTCTCTTTTGGTCATCAAAAATTCCTTCTAATCAAATGGTTCAAAACAATGATAACACACATCGGGTTTACTATTGTACAACAGCCGATTTTAAAACGTTTTCAGAAGCAAAGGTTTGGATAGAATTAAAGAATCCTCAAAACAGAACCATAAGTGTGATTGATGCAACTGCTATTAAAGTTGGTGATACTTATTATAGGTTCAAGAAAAACGAAGCAACTGAAGCGCATAAATCGGGTTTCCCATCTTCAGGAAAATACATTATCATGGAGAAGTCCAACTCATTGATGGGAGAGTGGACAGAAATTGCTTCCGATATGAGTCAGATTGCTTATGTGGAGGGTCCGACATGTTTCAAATTCAATAATGAAGAGAAATGGTGCCTTTTTATTGATGATTTTGGAGGGAAAGGTTATTATCCATTAGTAACGAATGATTTAAATTCAGGAAGATTCGAACAGTTAAGTTCCAATCAATATTCACTACCTTCTGTGATGAGACATGGTTCTGTAGTCAATATTACAGAGGAGGAGTACATGAACTTGGTTGCTAAATATGATCCGTCAAAAATGTGTATTGCTCGTATTAATCCGGCAACTAAGCAACAGACGATGGAGGGATGGGGTGTTTCTCTTTGTTGGTGGGCTAATATGTGTGGGAAATGGGATGATAAGAAAATTGATGAGTTGGTTCATCTTTTGGTGGATAAGGATAAGTTGAACTACAACATCTTTCGTTATAATATCGGTGGTGGTGATAATCCTTCTCACTATAATGGTCACATGTGTAATGGGAAGGGGAAACGTGCAGAAATGGAGGGGTTCTTACCTTCTGAAGGAGCTGCATATAATTGGTCTGCGGATGAAGGACAGCGTAAAATTATGTTGAAGATTAAGGAGTTGAGACCGGATGCTATCTTTGAAGCTTTTTCTAATTCGCCACCATATTGGATGACATATAGTGGTTGTTCTGCCGGAAATGCTGACGCTAGTAAGGATAATTTAAAGCCGGAGTATTATTCTCAATTCTGTGATTATTTGATAAATGTTTGCAAGCATTATAAGGAGGTTTATGGAATAGAATTTAAGACGTTAGATCCTTTTAATGAACCTAATACAAATTATTGGGGTGCCAATGGAGGTCAGGAAGGGTGTCATTTTGACCCTTCGTCTCAAGTGAATTTGCTCAGAGTTCTTTATCCTAAGTTGAAAGCATCCGGATTAAATACGGTTATTTCTGCATGTGATGAAACTAGTGTTGCTACTGCAATAGGGGAGTTGAGACTCTATAAAGAAGAGGGTGATATTGTGCCTATGCTGGGTCAGTTTAATGTTCATACCTATGGTGGAACGATAATGGATAAAGCTAATTTGAAAGATTTGATTCAGGAGTTGAAAATGCCTTTATGGATGTCTGAAACCGGAGCAGGAGGAACAGGAATATCCGGTAATTTATCGATGGCTCAGCGTATGTTTGATGATTTAAACTATTTGATTCCTCAGGCTTGGATTGATTGGCAGTATGTGGAAGAGGGGAATGACCAGTGGTGTTTGGTTCAAGGAAATTTTTCCGAACAATCATTTGCTATCATTAAAAACTACTATATACGTATGCAGGTGACTCGTTTTATTAAACAGGGTTATACGTTGTTGATGACAGGTCGAAATGATTTGTTGGCTGCTCTATCTCCTACTGGAGATGAGGTAGTTTTGGTTTTATTGAATACGGCTTCAGATAAAAAGAATTTTACGTTTGATTTCTCTTTGTTTGATGAGGTCGAATCGAGTGCTTCTCTTTATATAACTAATCGTCAAAAGAATTGTAGTCAAGAGTCAGATCTAACTATTGAAAACAAAACTATATCTTATGAAGTTGCTCCAGAGGAGATAGCTACTCTTATCGTCTCTGTTCAACCTACTGAGGGAATTAAACCGCTAAAAAAGGAGATTCCTTATCTACTTGTTCCTCGTGCATGTCACTATCCGGTTGCGTTAGTAGGCAATTCATTGCAATTATCTTCGTTGTGTGTTTCTGATACGTTGCAAAAGTGGTATTTTGAACCATTAGGAAATGGAAATTATTCAATTTATACGAATAGAGAGGGTACTAAATTGACCATTACAGATAATGGTTCTTATTGGCCGGATATAACTGAATTTAGTGGAGCAGAAAATCAACAATTTAAGGTGAGTAGTTTGGGTGATAATTGTTACAAAATCACTTCCGTTTCAACTGATAAATTATTTGATTTGGAGGGTGTTAATACTTCTATAGGTACGAACGTCGGTTTGTGGGAAGCAGATGCAACCGGTGGGAATGCTCATCGCGAATGGCGTATTTTGTCATTTCCTTTTAGTTCGTCAGTATCGCAGGAAGAGGTGAATTTATCTCTAGTTCCTATGAATACATCGGTTTGGTTTGTTTCAGATAAAGGTGTTTTAAGAATATTGAACTTAGGGGACGATTCTATTTATTATCAGATTTACAGGTTGGATGGAACTAAGATTTTACATGGGGAAGGTCGATGGGGTTGGCGCGAGCACACTTTACCGTCAGGGATTTATTTGGTGTCGTATCAAATCGGGGATATGCAAATAACAAAGAAAGTGGTTGTTAAATAGTTGGTTTAAGTTTTTTTGTTAAGGTAACTTCTTAGTTAGTGATGAATTTGGTGAGTGTTTTGTTTAAGTGATTAATGAAAATCGTAATTTATCGAGGTTTAACTAACCTTGTTAATCAAAAAAAAGAATGACTAAAAGGTAATTTGGATTTACGCCAAATACTTTTTAGTCATTCTTGTATATTCAAACCTGATTAAGAAGAAAATTTCACGATTTCGTCTCCTAAATATTCTTATCGGTTAAATGTTAACAGCATACCCTTTTCAGAGTCGTTGATTTCTCCTTCGTTGTAAACCAACTTACCATTTACGAAAGTTTTACATACCTTATAATTTAGTGTAGCACCTTCCATGGGAGACCATCCACACTTATATTCCAAATCTTTCTTTTCAACGGTATAAGCAGCATTAGGTTCAATTAGGACTAAATCAGCATAGAATCCTTTGCGAATAAATCCTCTTTTTTCAATATTGAAAATCTTAGCAGGGTTATGGCACATTTTCTCTACCACTTGTTCGCGAGAAAAGTTTCCTTTTTTAGCTAAGTTCAACATCATAGGTAGAGAGTGTTGAATAGAAGGGAATCCTGATACAGCTTGTAAACAATCACCCTCTTTTTCTTCCAATAAGTGAGGAGCATGATCAGTTGCAACAGTGTCGATATGCCCCATTTCTATTCCTTTCAAAAGGTTAACGCGACTTTTTTCTTTTTTAATCGCAGGATTACATTTGATTTTTGCATTTAAACGTTCATAATCATTATCATCAAACCAAAGGTACCCCACGCAAGTTTCAGCAGTGATTTTCTTTTCAGTAGTCGGCTTATTACTGAATAGAGCCAACTCTTTAGCTGTTGTTAGGTGTAACACGTGCAACCTTGTTCCATAGCGAGTTGCCAAATCAATAGCTTTAGATGTAGATTTGTAGCAAGCATCAGAGTTTCTGATTATCTCGTGGTAGGAGATTGGAATAGGTTGTTCGCCCAATTCCTCTTTTACCTTTTTCAAGTTGGATGCAATAATTGCCTCGTCTTCGTTATGAGTTGTCACTAAGATCGGTGATTCTGCAAAAATACGTTCAAGTACCTTGGGGTCATCAACTCTCATATTTCCTGTTGAGGCTCCTAAAAACACTTTGATACCGCATACCTTATTTTTATCGACGTTAATCACTTCATCGATATTCTCATTGGTTGCACCCAAGTAGCAAGAGAAGTTGACGAGTGATTTTTCTTTTGCAATGGCAATCTTTTTGTCAATTTCTTCCATTGTTGTTGTTGGAGGATTGGTGTTGGGCATATCCATGATACTGGTAATACCTCCTGCAACAGCAGCTCTGGATTCTGTGTAAAAATCGGCTTTCGCAGTTAGTCCCGGTTCGCGGAAATGTACGTGTGTATCAATCACACCTGGCAACAACCATTTATCTTCACCATCGATAATTTCAGCACTTTTTAATATATTTTCGGGTACATTGTCTTTAAAAATCTTTGTGATTTTCTCCCCTTCAATTAGGACAGAACCTTTGAAAGAATTACCCTCATTAATAATCTTTGCCTTGTGAATAAGAATGTTTTTCATACTATTTTAATGTGATTTATTTGTTCTTTTTTTGTGGATATTTGCGGAATAGGCTATCCCATTTTAACCGGATAACCCCTAAAACAGCCTCGCCAAAGATTCCTCCACTCATCTTAGAATTTCCTAAAACTCTGTTTACGAATATGATAGGCACTTCTTTTATGGTGAATCCACACTTGTAGGCCGTAAATTTCATCTCTATCTGAAACGCATATCCCTTGAATTTGATTTTATCTAACTCGATTGTCTCTAATACTTCTCGACGGTAGCATTTGAAACCGGCTGTTGTATCTGCTATATTAAGTCCGGTAATAATACGAACATATTTTGACGCAAAATAGGACATTAACACTCTCCCCATAGGCCAATTTACAACATTGACCCCACTGATGTAACGAGAACCGATGGCTACATCTGCTCCCTCTTCAGAACAAGCTTTATGTAATTTTAGCAAATCATCTGGGTTGTGCGAGAAATCGGCATCCATCTCAAATATGTATTCGTATCCACGCTCTAACGCCCATTTAAAACCTGCAATATAAGCTGTTCCTAAGCCTAATTTTCCAGATCTCTCCACAATGTGAAGGCTTCCTTGAAACTCTTCTTGAAGACTTTTTACAATGTCTGCTGTTCCATCGGGCGAACCATCATCAATGATTAGCACATGGAAATTTTTTGGCTGTCCAAATACCGCTCTTATTATATTTTCAACGTTCTCTTTTTCGTTGTACGTCGGTATAATTACAATTCCGTCACAATCTTTCACTTCTTTTTCTTTTTTATCTTGTTTTTTGCAAATTTAAAAAATGGTTTGAATTTTTATTCTTTATCTTTGTGAAAAATTTTAAAGATTTTGGAAGTAAATGATTTATTAAAACTATTTTGTGCTGATAATCAAATAGTTGAACTTGAAAATTGGATAAAAAAATCTGAGGGTAATTTGAATGTAACAGATGCTGAAGGGTCGTTACGTGCAATACTTTTGTCTGCTATTTATAAAAATAATGCAAAAAGATTGATTTTTATTCATGATAATGCAGAGTCTGCCGGTTATTTTTATCATGATTTAATGCAATTATTGAAAAAAAATGACAATTTACTCTTTTTTCCTTCTGCGTTTCGCTCTTCTAAAATTGATAAAGTGGATGCTGCAAACGAGATTCTTCGAACCGAAACATTGACGAAAATTAATGATCCGAATGAACCCTTTTTAGTAGTGACTTATCCAGAGGCTTTAATTGAACCGATTGTAAAGAAAAGTGAATTAAAAGAGAAGACTATCCATTTGAATAAAGGAGATATGGTAGATCTAAGTGAAATCGAAAAGCTTTTGATCGATTTAGGGTTTTCTCGTGTTGATTTTGTTTATGAACCGGGGCAATTTTCTGTTCGTGGTAGTTTGATAGACGTGTTTTCTTTCTCTTGTGAGTATCCATACCGTATCGATTTTTTTGGGGATGAAATTGATTCTATTAGAACTTTTGATGTGGAAAATCAATTATCGAAAGAGTTGAAAGATTCACTTGATATTGTCCCTGATCTTCATTCGTCGGTTGAAGAAGAATTGTTTTTTGAAGTTTTGCCTAACGATGTGCTATTTGCGTTCTCTAATTATCGTTTGGTGATTGATTGTTTTAAGGCTATTTTTGAACAAAAGGAGTTTTTGTTGGATCTGTTCTCTTTTACGAATGTAATGGAGTCGTTAAAGCGATTTAGGAAGGTGAATTTAAGTAAAAATGCAATTTTTACTGATGCAAAGATTCTTTCTTTCCCTTCTTCATTACAACCGGCGTTCAACAAAAATTTCGATTTGTTGAGTGAAAATTTGACTCAATTGGAAAAGGATGGATATAAAATTTTCTTTTTAAGTGACAGTAAACATCAATTGGATCGTTTGAATGCAATCTTTACGGATAGAGGGGATACCTTTCATTATACTCTTGTTAACCAAACTTTGCATGAGGGCTTTGTTGATCATACACTGAAAATTGCTTGTTATACCGATCATCAGATTTTTAATCGTTATCATAAATATTCTTTACGTTCTGATCGAGCGAGAGTTGGTCGGGTTGCTTTGACGTTGAAAGAGTTAAACAGTTTTAAAATGGGCGACTATGTGGTGCATATAGATCATGGCGTCGCAAGGTTTGGTGGTTTAATTCAGATGGATGTTAATGGTAAAAAGCAAGAGGTGATAAAGTTGCTCTATAAAAATGATGATTTGCTGTTGGTCAGTATTCATTCTTTGCATAAAATATCGAGGTATAAGAGCAAAGAGGGGGAGAGTCCGGTGATTAGTAAATTGGGGACTTCTGCTTGGCAAAACATGAAAGAACGAACCAAGAAACGATTGAAAGATATTGCTCGTGATTTGATTCTTTTGTATGCGAAACGTCGCGAGGAACGTGGATTTGCTTTCTCTGAAGATGGGTTTCTTCAGTCTGAATTAGAGGCTTCTTTTATGTTTGAAGATACTCCGGATCAGGTAAAAACAACAATTGATGTGAAACGAGATATGGAGCGAGATCTTCCTATGGATAGGTTGATTTGTGGCGATGTGGGTTTTGGAAAAACTGAAATTGCAGTACGGGCTGCTTTTAAGGCGGTTTGTGATAATAAACAAGTGGCCGTTTTAGTTCCTACGACTGTTCTGGCATTTCAGCACTATAAGACATTTTCTGAGCGTTTGAAGGATTTCCCTTGTAAGGTTGATTATTTAAATCGGGCTCGTCCGACCAAAGAGGTAAAACGTGTCGTCGAGGAGTTGGGAAAAGGGGAGATTAATATTATAATCGGGACTCAAAAAATACTAGGGAAAGGTGTTGTATTTAAGGATTTAGGTCTGTTGGTAATTGATGAGGAACAGAAATTTGGCGTAGCAGTGAAAGAAAAAATTAAACAGGTGAAGGTAAATGTTGATACGTTGACAATGACGGCAACTCCTATTCCTCGAACGCTGCAATTCTCTTTGATGGGAGCTAGGGATCTCTCTGTTATCAGTACTCCGCCTCCAAATCGTTATCCTGTTCAGACCGAAGTTCTAGCTTTTGATAGTGAAGTGATTAGAGATGCTATTTCTTTTGAAATGGATAGAAATGGGCAGGTCTTTTTTGTTAATAATAATGTTCAAGAATTGGATACAATTGCCGCAATGATTCGTCATTTGGTACCGGGTGTTCGTGTTGCAATCGGACATGGTCAGATGGATGGCGAGAAATTAGAACAGATTATGATTGATTTTGTTAATTATGAATATGATGTTTTATTGGCGACAACGATTATTGAGTCCGGTATTGATATTTCTAATTGTAATACCATTATTATAAATAGAGCTCAGAATTTTGGACTGAGTGACTTGCATCAATTAAGAGGACGTGTGGGAAGAAGTAATCGTAGGGCATTCTGTTATTTGTTGGTTGATTCGACTAAAACTTTAACTAAGGAAGCTCAACGTCGTTTGCATGCGATTGAGAGTTTTTCTGAATTGGGTAGTGGTTTCAATATTGCAATGCAGGATTTGGATATTCGTGGAGCTGGAAATCTTTTGGGTGCAGAGCAGAGTGGTTTTATTGCTGATTTAGGATATGAAGCTTATCAGAAGGTGTTGAATGCAGCTGTGGAGGAGTTGAAAGAACAAGAGTTTTCTCATCTTTTTGCTGATAACGAATCCAATAAACAAGTTGTGAAAAAGTATGTCTCTGATTGTGTTGTTGAGACTGATATGGAATTGACTTTTCCTCCTGATTATGTTGAGAGTGTTTCTGAACGTATGGCATTGTACAGAGAGTTGGATAATATTAAGAGTGAAGATGAATTGAAAGGTTTTGAATCTCGATTATTGGACAGATTTGGAAAGATGCCTGCTCAAACAATTAGTCTGTTGGGTTTGGTTCGTATTCGATGGAAAGCAGAGCAATTGGGATTTGAAAAGTTGGTTTTGAAGCAAAATCGAATGGTTGGTTACTTTGTGCAAGATGATAATTCTCCTTATTATCACTCTTCTGCCTTTGGTGCTTTGTTGGAATATATGCAAAATCACGCTGTTCGGTGTAAATTAAGGGATATGGGAGGAAAAAGATCGATTCTTTTTATGGATGTTCCCGATATTGAATCGGCTGCTAATATCCTCGAAAACATTCACTTATGATTTTCGTAAAATAATTTTAAAAATTTTTATGAAAAATAAGTTGAAAATCCTTTTTGAATTCTAACAAAAAAGTTACTTTTGTGACGTTTAATTTTAAAAGAATAAAAATTATGGCTTACGTTATTAGTGAAGATTGTGTTGCTTGTGGTACTTGCATTGGAGAATGCCCTGTTGGAGCTATCTCTGAAGGCGATATCTATATGATTGATGCTGATGCTTGTACTGAGTGTGGTACTTGTGCAGACGCTTGTCCTGCCGGTGCTATCTCTTTAGCAGAGTAATCGGGTCGATTAACCGAAAAAAATGTGAGGCTGTGTCAAAATTATTTTGATGCAGCCTTTTTTGTCACAACTTCTATAAATTTATTTATAAATAAAGGTAA
>JAEIGA010016564.1_pt1 | contig 11208 bp, 20 predicted proteins | sample 9270691 | NCBI WGS metagenome assembly JAEIGA01 (sample SAMN17057246, study PRJNA624740) | gut metagenome | biome: biome; isolation source: fecal sample | host: Bos grunniens | place: China: Xizang | collected 2019
ATATAATTTATCTATCACATCAGTATATAATTTATCTATCACAATATTGCGTGTGGTATGAACAATATTACAATAATTTATAATAATATTATTATGTGCATCATTAATTGCTTCAAATAAAGAACAATCTAAAGAATTATTTAATAAATTGTGGTTTTATAATCATGATTAATTTTAGATATAATCTCTAAATTATATTTGTTTAATACTTTATTTAAGCGATTTATAATTTCTTTTTCTAAAATTTCCATAACTTAATAATCTATATGACATCCATCTTCATACCACTGAATTGTTTGCATATTATCGCCAAACATATAAAGAAATATAATTTCGTGTAGTGGAAGAAAACATATCATCGCAAAATGTGTTGTATATATAAGATATGCTAATAAAATATAATAACTAAATTTAACACTATAATATAATAGTGGTTTAGATTTTTTAGCATAAAATAATTTAAATGATGTTAATAATCTCCAGGGAATTTTGCCGTATGTAAGATTTGCTTTAATTAAAAATTCTTCTAAACATTCACATGTAACATATAATTCACACAAATCATGTTTAAGTTCTAATGTATTTTCATGTTTAGTTATATTATCATATTTCATAGTTTTATTATATCAAAATATCTAGATATTTAAACTTAAATTCCTAGTAAATCCATTTTAATCGTGAGTTCTTCTAAACAACAAGGTTTTCCAAACGGTTTTAATAAATCAATATAACAAAACCATTCAAAAACTGACATTAATGTTTCAGTACCAAAAAAGAAATATTCAATTTCCTCTTTTAATGAACGAAAATTAAATGAACTCCATAATATATCGAATATGTTATCATCACATTGATAATCATTATAAAACACAATTTTCTCGTCTTTGATTTTAACAAGAATTTGACTATTATTTTTTTCTAGATAATTAGCAAATCGATTAAAACATCTAAGATATAAATCGTAGTTATATTCCATAGCATTATACTATCAAAAACGTTAGGCTATATATAAATCAAGTTTTATTAACAATTCTTCTATTGATGTCGACGACTGTACACATTTTAATGTATTAATTATTTGTGTTGGCAATGCATATAACCATACCTCTATCATTACATAAAATAAAGAAAATCGATATGGCGAACCAAATAATAACTCATGTATATTATCGTAGTTTAAATAATCGTTATTATCATTGTTATTGCCTGTTAACCAGTTATTTATTGAACAACGTATATATCGCTCATGTTGTTCGATTTTAACATATGGCATTATTATTGTGTTTAGCTTAGATATTATAAGCTTTTCTATATTTTTATGCTCCATAAAGGTTAGGCTATAAGTTTTAGGTTATAAAAAATCCATTGATAATTTAAATATCAATGGATTTTAATTTAAACAAAATGATTATTTTGTTTACTTCGCCTTCCTACGACGATTCTGTTCACGCCAATATGCGCGCTTCTCTTCCTGTGAAAAATCAGCGAATCGCTTATTGGGCTTAATATATTCAGTTTTTGTTAGGCTATCAGATTTCTTACCACACTTACACTGATGGTTTTCGCACACAAGCTTCTTGCTAGGTGTTGATGTTTCAGCAGTAAGAAGAGCACGAGCCGCTTCTTCAATCTTAAGCTCTTCAGCTCGTTGCTTAATACGGCGTTCAACAGCAGCATCATGTTCTGCCTTCTGACGTGCTATATGAGCAGCTTTACGCGCCTTATTACGTTCGCTTTCAGTTGCTTCGGCTTCCTGCTGATCATAACCCTTCTTTACAATCTTATTAAGCCAATTGCAAAAACCTACAGTATCAAGATTACCATTCTTGTCATACTTACCATTCCAAAACATACGCTTAACAATTGCATATACGACAGCGGTCTGACGATCAACATTATCAGCAGCTGATCGCTTAACAAGAATCTTGGTATTATCAACAAAGTGAACTATCGTAATATCACCATTAAATGTTACTCGCTTAACCTGTGGACAAGTAACAATAACAGGTATTTCTGAATTTACCTTTGATTCACTAACATAATCAAGATCCTTAATAAGATCCTTGGTAACTGTGTCAAGAAGATACATTAAACTATCGAATTCATTCATAATATATTTTATTTTTGTTTTAATTTGTTATATTTTAAAGTAAAGTAATTTTAACCATAGATTGCCTTACGAAATCTTGCCATTGTCCAAAGACCACCATTACGTAGCTTAGTTGAATTAGCAACCTTAAACATACGAGGCTTACCGGCTAGCTTATTAGCAGACTTAGTACATGTAATAGTACCATATGGACCACAATAAGCACGATCACCTTCTGATAAACCATTAATATTAATAATCATTTGTTCTTTATTTAGCATCTTTGTCTTCATTTTATTTTCCTTTAATTAAATTATATATTATTAGATTGGTTTTTAAATAAGATTCTTTGTTGTTTTTACTTTTCTAGTTCTAGGATTTGCCTTATATAATGTTTGATCAACATACTTAAGAAGTGCTTCTTTATCAGTTATTGATACTAGATTACCATTAGCGTCAATATAATCATTAACTTGATATGCAGCATTTGGAAGAAAACATGCTTCACGAGATGCAGTTTCTTTTTTATATCCGGCCATAAACTTTTGGCCATCTTCCCATGTCATAATTTTCTTAAGCTTTGTAGTAAGCCAATTTGCCATTGTTTTATTGGTTGCGTCCTTTCCGGTACCAAAGTACCAAGGATCAGGATCCCCGGGAAATCTACACTTATTTAACGCATTGGCGTCATCATACCACTCATTAATCAATTTATTTAGGCTATCAAATGTAAACACGCGTGTCATCCAACGATATTTAGATTTTTCACCTATAACTTTATTATTATTATCTCGTTCAACATGATATGACTGAGATACAAGCATTGCATGTTCATCATCTAATTTAATCATTACTGATTTAATGATTGCTGTTTCATCTTCTAACATTCTTTGTGTTGCCATATTTAATATCTTTCTATTGTTTATAGTATTATTATATCATATTTCTAATAGATTTAAACTAATTTCTAATAGAATTTTTTACCAGTGTTTTAAATCGTTTTCTGAAAACTTTAGGCTATTAACCGACATGCTAAACATTGTAATGTAATCAAATATGCATGTTTTACAATAATTATTTCCAATATGTAAATAATGTATGCTCATATTATTAATTTCCTTTATGTGGTTTTTGTTAGGCTGTATATAAATCAAGTTTCATATTTAATTCATATATATTATTAGATTTTAATGAATGTAAAAACTTAAATAATGGATTATTATTTATAAATAAATCATCTTCATCAAATTCAAATATAGATCGCATTCTAGTTGATCCAAATAACATTTCATATTTTGATTTGTAAATCCAATAACAATAAAAATCATCATTGCGCAGCAAAACATTACTATCAAAAGAATATGTAATTTCAACCTTAAACTTATTATATAAAATATGTTTTAATTTAGTGGCAGCGTTGTTAATTAGCTTTTTATCCTTCATAAAAATATTAGGCTACTTGTTTTTTAAGTTTACGATCAATTTTATTCAACAATTCAATAAATCTAGACATTTCAGTATTAGATTTCGCGATGTTATTCATAAACGTTCTAATATTTTCAGTAAACAATATACGAAAATCTTCTACTTTTTTATAACAATTAACAATTTTATTGATCCAATAATAGTTTGATTTGATTTTATAAATATCTCCAGTAAATACTGAACTTATCATTTTTGTTAGGCTATCCTCGGTAAGATCATTCCATGATTCACCTATATCCATTAAGTCTTCATTCATAATCTTTTCACGCTGAAGATCTGGATCCTTGTCAAAATGTCTAATTATGCGATAAGCATCTTCATTAATATCTGAAATATTAAGAATATATTTTCCAAATTATGTTATACGATAATACTTTTTTCGTTTAGAACCATAATGATCAAATACTATCATATTTTTATCGATTAACGTATTATATGTATCTATATCATTACCATACTTTATACCATTTGATTTAAGAACATGATTCCATACATCTTCATAATGATATGAATTTCCATCTTCAAATATTTTAAGCATTTTAATATAAAGTAAATTTCTATTAACTCTATTTAAGTTTAATAACCCAATCATATCACGTAAATACAAATATTTAATGCCAATATTATTTATATAAGATGCAAATGTATGAATTACATCCGATTTTTTATATTGATTAAAAATTTTAAAACTATCATGCAGCATTTCATTATTATAAAAATAATTATCAATATAATGCGTTATAATATTATAGTTTGACTGTATATAATCAATAGGCTTATTAAAGTATGTTGTAGATCGAATTTCCATTTTATATTCTCCTTTATGTTTTAATTATATCAAAAAATCTAGATGTTTAAACCTAAAAACAATAGGCTATACGACATTGCAGCTTAAGCTGCAATGTCAAGAGTTTCACCCATAGGAATATAATCAGGCTTAATAAGCTTCATGAGTTCATCATGCATAATTTTAGATGTAAATGATGACTGAAGTGGGTTAGTCATACGATGTGTAGTAACAGCTGTACATGCATTCATAATACGCCATGCTGAATTATCATCATGTCGATTATATGAAGGCTCATCAACTTCACTAAGAATCTTCATAATATTTGTATTACCAATAAGCTTAGTACGACCAAGAGCAATAATCAACTTACCAAGAAGTTCATCTGAATATGGAGTATTCTTCATAAGTGCAATATTTTCTTCAGTACACATTGCATCGTTCTTAAACTGTTCCAGACCAATATCAATCTTATTGTCAAGCATTCCCATAATAGATTCAGTATGCTTACGTCTAGAAGGAATAATAGTACTTGTCTGCATGCCATTTGCACAAATAAGAACACTAGCACCCGCAGACATCTGAAATACAGCGCTTTCATCATTAAATGATCTAAACCCTACAGACATCAAATAATCAGCGTTATTAGCCGTGGGCTGAACTTCAGCAACATACATATATTTTTCACCACACTTAGAAAGCGCGGCTTGTTCATTAATTAGATTAAGACCAATCTGTTCGCAACGAGCACGAAAACGTTCAAGAATGTGTGCATGAGAAACTGGTACATGCCTAGGACCATGCGACTCAAGATGTTCATTAGCACGAATGAAATCATAATCGATTGCATTATCAGAAAACCACTTGTTATTTCTAAGAAGAGTAGCACTCATTGTATTGTTCCTTTATTTAATTGTTATTTGTTGTTGACAAGATAATTATATCATAAAAAATAAAAATGTTTTCAAAAAATATATCATTTTGTGTATTTATTTCGAGTAAATAAATATATACATAAAAAATGAAAAATAAAATTTAAGTATAAAAGTAAATATAATTAGAGTAAATAAATATAAATGAAAGAAAATGACAATAGATTAACATGTTCTGATGAAAAGAAGAACAAAATAAAAGAGAGTAAGAAACTTACTGCTCTTAGACGTTAGTCTCAAATTGTCAAAACATATGAATGTAAGATTGTTGAAAAGAGATTAAATAAAAGACAAAAAGAAGAATTAGAAATGCTTTTTGTTGAAGGAAAGAGATTTTATAATCATGTTTTAAATCTTCATAAAGATATTGAATTAAGAAAAATTAATACTACTTATATTAAAGAAGTTAAGCATTTTAATAAAAATAAAGAAGAAATAATATCTAAACTTGAATATTTATCTGCTGCTTAGAAACAAGCCATTCTAACACGAATGATATCCAATGAAATGTCCATTTCATCTTTAGTTAAACGTGGTTATCAAAAACATGGAAATCTTTAGTTTAAATCTGAACTTAATTGTATTCCGCTTAAGCAATATGGTTAGACACATAAGTTTAAATCATTTAACAAAGTAAAGATTCAAGGCATTCATGGTAACATTTTAGTTAAAACAGGAAATTAGCTTCAAAATGTTGACGAATTAGCTAATGCAAATCTAATTAAAAAACCAGATGGTTATTATTTAAAAGTAACAGCTTATATAAATAAAGAAAATTTCAAAGAAAAACCTTTAAATAGAAAAGAAATTGGTTTAGATTTTGGTATTAAAACCAACATAACAACATCTGAAGGAGAAAAGATAGATATATCTATTGAAGAAAGTGATCGTTTGAAGAAACTTCAAAGAGAAATGTTTCGAAGAACAAAAGGATCTAACAATAGATATAAAACAATAAAAAAGATACAACGAGAATATCAAAAAATAGCAAATAAAAAACAAGATAAAGCTAATAAAATAGTTAGTAAGTTAAAATCTTATAAAACTATTGTTATTTAGGATGAATAGATAGCTAATTGGCATAAAAGCTTATTTGGAAAACGTGTTTAGAATAGTTGTTTAGGTTTAATTAAATCTAAATTAAAATAGCTTCCTTAGACAATTATTCTTGACAAATGGATTCCAACAACTAAATGGTGCCCAAAATGTGGACATAGACATAATATGACATTAAACAAAAGAACATATATATGTGAATGCGGATATCAAGAAGATAGAGATATTCATAGTGCTAAAAATATGTTAGCTATTAAAGATCTTGTTGTCTCAAATAATAATTTTGTATTGACTGATAATCAGTCAGTTGTACCGACGGAACATCGGGAAATTACGCTCATGGAGTTTAAGACCGCTATTGCTGATATTATTATTGGCAACAAGTCTGAACACTGAAGTGAGAAGATGCTAAGTCTTTAGCTTGGCATAGAGTTCATGAATTATCATTTTATTTTTCCTTTAATTAAAAAAACTATGAACGCATGTAATTATACCACATAATGTGGTACCTATTAAACATACAATTAAAGTTATAGCGCTCCATAAAAAACGCTCTTCTTCTCGTGTCAGTTTATTATTCATGTAATAATTATATCAAAACCTAGAGTATTTTAAACTTAAAACACAATTCACCATTCTATTATTTCGTTCTTGTTTGAATATTTAAACATTTGAGTAACGATTGATGTAACAAACATCATTTGATTCTTACATTTTTTACAAGACGTTAAATTGCATTTGTACTTGTTATTAAATGCTTTATCATCAATCAATAATATTTTATCATATATAAAATCCGAAACTTTAATTTTTTGAGTTATATCATCAAAAAATTTGCTTTTAAGATATTTAAAAAATTCACGACCTAAATCTTTTGAATTATCAAATTCATCATTTAGTTCTTCAAATATATAACTTGATAAATCTAACAGTTTATGCATTAGTTCTATTCTCATAGAAATAATGTACATGCTTAGGATTCATCATTATCACGATCTTGTTCGCTGTCTATTTTTTTGTTGTAACGTTTAAGCAAGAAATCTTTAAATGAACGTATTTCTTGTTTATCAGTGTCAAAATATATTACCAAATAATCTGGACGTTTTTTAGGTCGACCTTGTTTTCTTCTAGATTCTGGTGGTATAAATTTAGGATTTAATGTACCATGAGCTTTTCTAAGTTCTCCGGTTGAGGCTTTTTTATAAAAAAATTCGATAATACCTTTATGCATAAGCTAAACTAATTGCTTAGCTTTATCATTCATCTCAATCAAAATTTTGAGATCATACTATGAATTTATGGTTTTCATGATCGTATTTCCAATGTAATGGACTATCAAATGGTTCTTTTTTAATAACTCTCATATATGCGTCAACTAACATTTCAGAAATTTCAACTTCATTTGTTATTTTGCATTTAATTGTTTTCATATTTATTTACTTCATATGTTGAGAAAAAACTAACCATCTTTAATGGTTGATATGAATCAATATTAATATTATATGAAAAATGTAAATTTTCAAAATTTTATTATTTTATGCATTCATTTTGAGTAAATAATTTTATAAGAAAATAATTTTTATTTAAAAATGTAAATGGAAATAAAGTAAATAATAATATGATTGAAACGTATAAATTTAGGTTATATCCTACACAAGAACAAGAAGTGCTTTTAGCAAAGCATTTTGGTTGTGTACGTTTCATTTATAATTGGGCATTAGACTATGATACGAAGAAATATGCTCAAACACAAAAACATTTAGGTTGGATTTCAATTTTAAATTCAGGTGATTATAAAAAACTAAAAGAAGAAAATACTTGGCTAAAAGAAGTTAATTCACAATCACTTCAAAATTCTGTTTCGCATTTAGACAAAGCATTTCAAAAGTTCTTTAGACATCAAGGTGGGTTTCCAAAATTTAAATCAAAAAGAGACAATCATCAAAGTTTTGAAATTCCAGCTAATTTAAAGATTGATTTTAAATCAAAAAAGATACAAATACCTAAATTCCTAAAAACAAAATCAAATGATAATAGGATTAAATTTGTTCTTTCTAGAAAAGTTAAAAAAGGAAAAATTGGAACAGCTACCATTTCAAGAAATCCAAGTGGTCAATATTTCATAAGTTTTATAGTTCATACAAATGAACAATATCCAGAATTCAATAGAGAAATAACTAAAGAAAATAGTTTAGGAATTGATTTCGGTTTAAAGCATTTTTTGAATTTTAGTAATGAAGACAAAATTAATAGTCCAGAATTTTTTAAACACACTTTAGATAAGTTAAAACAAGAACAAAGAAAACTATCCAAAAAACAAAAAGGAAGTAAAAATAAAGAAAAACAAAGAATTAAAGTAGCAAAAGTTCATCAACGTATTTCAAATCAAAGAAATGATTTCCTTCATAAATTAACAACAAGATTAGTCAAAGAAAGTCAATTTGATGTATTTTGTTTGGAAGATTTGAATTTGAAGGGAATGTAGAAACTTTTGGGAAGAAAAATTAGTGATCTTTCTTATTATACCTTTCAACAAATGCTTAACTATAAATGCATTAAATATGGAAAGAAAGTTATAAAAATCGGAAGATTTGAACCATCTACCCAAATATGTTCATGTTGTGGACATAGACAAAAACTTGATTTGAATGAAAGAACTTATAAGTGTCCAAAATGTGGCAATGAAATTGATAGAGATACTAATGCTGCTTTAAACATTCGTAATTTTGCATTACGTGACATTTTAAAAAATACCGACGGAAGGTCGGGAATCAACGCCTTTGGAGATGGAAGCTCTGGCAAGCATGATGCAAGTTGTGCTTGTGAAACTACCGTCAATGAATTAGGAAAATTCTCTAGAAATAAATTAGAGAATGGCGATCATTTTTAGTGATTGATAGCTTCAACCAATACTATGATTTCATATTTATTATTCATTTTTCATTTTTGTTAGGCTATATGAAAAAAGGACTGGTCGATCGACCAGTCCTGGAGCTTCCCATTAACTAACTAAGGATATTATTATTCAAAATCACGCATAGCATCTTCATCTTCAAAATAATCTCTTTGATAATCTACCTTATCTTCATCCTCTTCATCATCATATCGATGATCGTCTTCGGGTGATTCCATAAACTCATCTTCATCATCATTATATTCAGCATTAATAATTTCAGATTCATTAATGTCATCTGATGTAGAATCATCATCATTATTTAATTCTTCTTCAATAATCGTATTATCAATCATCGTTTTTTCGGTAATTGTAGGTTCTGTTGAAATTGTATTTTCGTTAGGCTGTACCTCATCAGTTTCAACAGACTGTTCTTCAGTTGACGTTACGGTTTCGCTTGAACGAACATTTGTTTGAATAACGGTATAATCAAACTTAACTATAAGATCATTTCCAATATATTCAACCTTGTATCCAAGCTTATCAAGCTTTGCAATCTTTTTATCACGCTTCTCTTCTTTAGTATTTGCAATTTCACATGCAATGTCGCTTAAAACATTAGACATAAGTTTTGCTGCAAGCTTTGGAGTCATTTCAACATAATCCTTAACATCAGGCTTTGCATTCTTAATCTTTTCCTTAGCCTTCTTGGCCTTAGCCGTTTCCTTAGCCGCAAGCTTCTTAGCTCGTTCCTTTTCCTTCTTGGCCAGAAGCTTGGCGCGCTTAGCCTCAAGCTTTATCTTTTTAGCTTCAGCCTTAGCCTTCTTGCGTTCAATTTCCTTAGCCTTTCGAGCAGCCTTCTTAGCTTTAGCTTCAGCCTTCTTAGCCTTAGCCTTTTCCTTAGCCGCAAGCTTCTTAGCTCGTTCCTTTTCCTTCTTGGCCTTTTCCTTAGCCTTCTGATCAATAACCTTCTGGTCAATATTCTTCTTCATAGTATTTTTCCTTAATTGTTAGTTAATTATTAGTTGTTTGATGAGTTAATTATATCATTCTAGATTTTTCTTAGAAACTTTGTTTTAATAGGAAATTTCCCATCCAGTAGTTTCAATTGCCATAATAAGATCTGAAAATTGAGCGCTATCAAAATTATATTCAGTAGCATCAACATTTGTACATGTTTTGTTATCATACAAAGAAATAGATCCAGGCTTCAGTGTACGAAACTTATAATTAGGGTTATTAGGATTTGACACTGAATTAAACGTAATCACACAATTTTCATCACCACTATTAATAGTCAGTTGAACACTTTTATCCTTAGGATTACGAGCTCCAACTTCAAACGTTGATTGCTTACATTTAAGGTACTTAACTCTATCAGGATTACCTTTGAGCTCAATGATACGCTTAGCAATAGTTGATGCGAGCTTTTTGTACTGATTGATTGTCATTTTTTATTTTTCCTTGTTAGTTAGTTATTAATTGGTTGACATATTAATTATATCATTTCAATATTTTCTAGAAACTTTAAGCCGACATTAAACATGTATTCACCATTAGTTCAAGCTCAGCAATTTTAGCATCATAGGCTTTATTATTTTCTATTCTAAGATGTTCATATTTTTTTGCAATTTCATCTTCCATTTTGCGTCTCTCTTCTCGTTCTAATCTATACAGTTCAGAGTTTTTATCATCACGTTCGTTTTTAAGTTTATGTAATTCATTACGCCTAGTAATTTCCATTTCTGTTTGAATTGGATCTCTAGTATGACCAACGATTTTATTAAACAATTCATTAGAAATTTTTTTCTTAATCTGTTTAGATCCAGACATTACATACCACATAATCTTAAGCTCAGATATTGTAATATCTGAATATTCATTATCATCTACTGCAAACGCCTTTAAAGGGTATTCATGGCAATTAATATTCCATAATTTAGATTCAACCTCATCAAACTTAATA